>Ga0194120_10001181_pt1 | contig 48646 bp, 42 predicted proteins | sample TA2MahCa65mmetaG_FD_148642 | JGI IMG/M metagenome (GOLD analysis project Ga0194120, IMG submission 148642) | Freshwater microbial communities from Lake Tanganyika, Tanzania - TA2015019 Mahale Deep Cast 65m | ecosystem: Environmental > Aquatic > Freshwater > Lake | place: Tanzania: Lake... | reverse complement strand
CGCCTGCTGGCCTACGTCGCCCTCACGATGAATCTCGGTTGGAGAAAGTACGCGCTCTCCGCGCCCAAGAACTTCTACACACTTAAAGCCGCTTGACCGACTCGCCTTCTTTGCCGCCTCGTTTCCCTCGACGCTTTCGACGACGCGCGTCGCGGGAAGGCACTTCGTCCACTCATCTGGCACGGCGCCACCGCCGGTCACAGTCTGATAGGACAGCGTCTCGCGCGCGAGGACGTTCGCACCAAGCGACGTCTCGCTCGATGCCAGCGCAAACGCGCAGTCGCGGTCCGTGAGATACGTCGACGTGATCTGCGACGCGTCGACTCCGTCTTCGACTTGCGTGGTGATCACCGTTCCGAAGCCGCGGAACTCCTTCTCTGCGTAGTCGAAGACGCCGCCTCCGTACCAGAGCTTGGTGACGACCGCGGGGGTTCCGGCTCGGCCGTCGCGGTGGCGAATGCGCGAGACGACGGGCTTGGCGAGCGAGAAGCCGGGGCTGGCGGACGAGCCGGAAGCGTCCTTCATCTGCGCGGCTGCCAGGTACGTGAACTCGACCACCCCGCCGAGCGGGTCAGTGGCCCGCAGCAGGAGCCCCGGCAACACCGCGGTGGGAAGATTCGGATCGGTCTCCGCGCTCGGGTCGAGCGCACCCGCATTCAGGCGGACACCGACCTGGTACCGGAGGCGGTCAGGCACGCCGTCCCCGTTCACGTCGCGAAGTGACGCCGGGACCGTGTTCACGCCGTTTCCCTCGACGCACCCCGGGGCGATTCCGCCGCCGTCGGAGGGGAAGACCTTGGCCTGGGAGCTGAAGCCGTGACCGGTTCCGAAGCGAACGCTCCAGCTGGGATTCGAGCTGCTGGTGTCCTGTGCGTCGATGTGATCCAGGAACCCGTCGCCGTTCAAGTCATAGGTGCCGGTCACCGTGCAGGTCGTGTTGGTCACGAGCAGGCCGACCCCGCTCGGCACGCTCTCCTGTGCGTAGAAGCCCGCGCCGTAGCCGTACTCGACGGCGTTCGAGAAGATGCGATCGGCGAGCCCATCGCCGTTCTGATCCGCGAGAACGACGGTGGAGATCATCCCCTGGTAGTCGTGCTGGATCGCCGCATTCGCGGCCGCGGGCCAGCGGAGCGGGCGGGTGCCGAAGTCGAGCCAGGTTCCGCCGGAGCCCGTCAGGAGCCCGCGGTTCACGAAGACGCCCCAGCCCGTCCACGAGGGCCAGGTCGGGTCGTCGGCCACGCCGTCGTAGTACTCGTACGGGCCCTCGAGCTGGGTCGCGACGAGATCCGGGCGACCGTCGCCGGTCACGTCGGCCAGCGCGATCGTGACGTCGACCTCGCCGTTGGTGGTCTTCGTGATCCGGATGTAGGGGTTCCAGTCGAACGTGTAGGTCCAGCCGAGGTTGTTGAAGCCCCAATCGTGAGCGAGCTCGAAGGAGGTGTGCAGCGGCGGCTCGGTGAAGCCGCCCGCGCTGCCGCGGCGCAGCAGCCTCGGAACTCCGTTGTAGAGGCCCGTCAGGCCGTTCGAGAGAAGATGATCGGGATACCCGTCCCCATCGAAGTCCATGACCGCGCCGTCCGCGTACTGATCCGAGAAGAGGAGCTTGTAAGGCGACCACTGCGTCCCCTGGCCGAACGACGACGAGCCGCAGGTCTTGCCCGCCCCCGGCCGAAAGCTCGTGCCGGTTCCGAGCGAGACGGCGACGATCCCGGCCGACGTGCTGTAGGCGTTGGTGACTTGGTACAGGTCTCCGACACCGTCGCGGTTCATGTCCGCGATGGTTCCGAAGACCGTCGACGGACCGATCCCGGCCCAGATCCCGCCGTCCGGCCAGCAGCTCGTCGACGACGGCGCGAAGCTCGCTTCGGTGTTGCCGAACAGGCCTCGGCCAGCCGCGCGGAACGAGTACTCGAAGCTGTACGGCGGCAGGGACGCCTGCCCGTCGCTGCCCTTGCGCTGCACCGCCGCGAGCTGACTGCGCAGGGAGTCGGGATCCTGGCTGTAGGTCAGGTCGTAGCGAGTCACGAGCGCGTTCGACGCCGCGCGAACCTCGATCGAGGTGACACGCCGGTCGGTCTGCTGCCGAAAGCCCGCCTTCGCGGAGACCGGCTTGTCCGGCCGTGGCGCCGAGGTCGGGTTGTTCAAGATGAACTCGACGCTGCGGTTCGCCGCCGTTCCCTGGCCGTACTGGATCTTCTTCAGATAGGCGACGTTCGCGCTCGAGCTCGTGTCGTACGTGTAGCTGATCACGTTGCCGTTCACGTCCGTCGAGCTCTCGATCTGCAGCTGAAGACCTGGCCGATGATGCTCGCGGGGTTCAGCAGCCGGCCGGTGCCCGCGCTGGCCGCGCCGTAGATCAGCGTGCGGCCGTCGCGGTCCTTGATCTCCCAGCCCGACGCGTCGCCCTTGAACTGGATGATGCGCCCGTCGTCGGACTGCGTCCGGTAGCGGCAGGGCGTTCCGCTCGTGCAGGTGCTGCAGGTTCCCGACGAGCAGACCAGGTCCTGGCCGTCGAGCACGTAGTCCGCGCGGTAGCACGGGAACTTCGAGCCGGTCCCGCAAGCGAGGTTGTCGAAGTCGTACGGGCTCCCCGTGCGCGTCTCGCGTTCGATCCGGCTCTCGCCGGCGACGGACCAGCCAAACCCGAGCCACCCCGCCGGACCTTTCCCCTCTCCGCTGTTGTAGACGAGCGAGAGATCGGGCTGGTGGCCGCCCGGGCCCGGCGGAACGACGATCGGGATGCGGTAGCTCGCTTCGCCCCTCGCCTCGATCACCGATCCGCCCTGCGCCTGCGCGACCGACCCAAATCCCGCGACGAGCAGCGTGAGAAGCAGAAGGCCCGTTCGACTTCGCGCCATGACTCACCCCCCCGAGTTGCCTCGACACAGGTGACGCTACACCGGAGTCACCCCCGTAACTTGGCGCCAACTTGGGATTTCAGGGGTAAGCGTAGATTTTTGGTCGGCGCCGCCCGCTGGCCCGGGTCGTTCACTCGACCGGCGCGTTCGGGTCCTCGGGCTCGAGCTCCAGGAGCTGAAGGCGACGGCGGCGGCGCTCCGCGTGCACGCGCGCGGCCTCGTCCGTCGCGCGTGTGCGCGTGCGCAGTGCCTCGAGCAGGGCGGCGCTCGTGGCCCGATCCGCCGCGCTCGGCTCGGGCGGGGGCGACCAGCGGATCCGGGTGCGCGTCTCGAGGCGACGGCCGTCCTCGAGCGTGGCGACGACGCGGAGCGTGTTGTCGCCCTCGGCCAGCGGCAGCAGCCCGTCGAAGCTCCCGTCGGGGAAGATGCGCGTGGCGCGGCCGTGGCCGCCGGTCGTCTCGTTGGCGAGCTCGACGTCGGAGACGCCCGAAAGGCTCACGAGCGGTAGCTCCACCGCGATCTCGCGCGCCGCGGGCACGGAGACGTGTCGGCCGCGCGTGTAGCGAGCCAGGTTCCAGAGCAGCGTCGGGCCGGTTCCCTCCGTCTCGCCCACGCCGAACGCAAAGATCCGCGTGCCCGCTGCGCGCGCGCGGTGCACGGCCGCGGCGATTGCCTCGTCGATCTCGCGCTCGTGCGCGGCGTACGGCAGAGCGATCACGCCGTCGGAGAGCAGCAGGATCGTGCGCTGCGTCTCCTGCCCGGCGATCGGCGGCGCGAGCTCGAGCAGCTCGAGGCTCTTCTGCAGCGCCGCCGCAATGTCGGTGCCTCCGCGCATCACGTAGCGGAAGCGCTCGAGCGCGCGCTTCACGCCGTCGACCTCGCCGACCGGCTGCTCGACCCACGCGGTCCCGCCGAACTTGACCATGCCGATGCGTGTCGTCTCCGGGTTCAAGAGGCCGACGAGCTGGAGCGCAGCGGCGATCTCGACCTTCAGCACGATGTCGTCGAAGTCCGTCGTCCAGCGCTTGTAGCCGCGACAGCGCAGCCGCGCGTAGCCGAAGTAGTCGCAGGCCGGCCGGCCGATCACGCCGTCGCCGTCCAAGTCGGCGCCCGAGGGCCCGAACACGCTCCCCGAAGTGTCGATCGCGAGCACTACGTCCTGCGGGCCGCGCGGCCCCACACCGACGCGCCCGCGAAGCTCGACCCACGGCAGCAGCGTCTCGAGCGATGCGTCCGAGACCGGGGCCTCGAGCACGAGCCAGGGCTCGCCCAGATCCGGCAGCTCTACGGGCTCGGCCGCGCAATCGATGCCCCAGCGATCGTTGTTGCTCACCGGGCCCGAAGTGCACGAGAGCCCGGCGAGCAGACACAGGATCGCGATCCGAGCGCGCATCGGCGGATCGACTAGCCCGGGTTGGCTCGCTCGAGAATCAGCTCGAGATCGCTCGCGCCCGGCTCGACGGGGGCGGCGAGCTCCGCGGTCGCGTCGTTCGGGTCGCGGGTCAGCGGGTCGCCGTCGCGGTCGATCCGGGCGGAGAGCGAGATGGGGCCGCTGAAGGATCGGCCCGGCATCATCACGTCGGCCGGGCCGATTTCGAACGCGAGGGGGAAGGGACCGACCGCGAGGCGCTTCACCGCCAGCGGAGGGCCGCCGCCGGCGCCGCGCGCGATCACGAACAGGACGCCCTCGCCGCCCGACTCGACGCCGTCGCCAGCGACGACCCGGCCGCGGATCGGCGCCGCATCTTCACTTGCGGGGGCGCCCGCCGCTTGCGGCGGTCCCATCGGCATTCGCGCGCGCGGCGCAGGATTCTCGAGTCCGGGCACGCGCACGGGTCGCTCGAGGCGCGCGGGCTCGTCGGCCGGCTCGACGTAAGGCTCGAGGCGCCGGTCGCACGCGGGCGCGAGGAGGAGGGTCGCGAGGAGCGCGAGACGCGAGCGGGGAACGAGGCTCATGGGGGCCGAACAGTACCGATTCCGGGCGGGTCCAGACAGCTCGAAGGCGGCTCGCGGCGATCTCGCGACCCCGAAATTTTCACTGAAAAATCCGTAGCGCGGCCGGGCTCCTTCGTTATAGTCGCGTCCCCCGATCACTAACCGTCCGTGCTGGAGGCGGGAGACCCCGTTATGGCGATCGAAATCACGCTTCAGGTCAAGCTCTCGGTGGAGGAATCCGCCCTCGAAGACGCGCTCGCGGAATTCGATGAGCTGACGGTGAGTTCGCTCGTCACCCAGGTGCTGGACAAGGCGATCGCGCTCGAGCACATCGAGGTCGACGTGAAGGCCGGTCCGAACTCCCTCGAGGAGTACGACAAGGTCCGCGAGGCCTAACCCCCCGGGAAGAGCTCGAGCTGGATCAGCCCGCGGCGCGGCTCGGCGCGCGGCGCGGCGGGAAGCCCGGGCGCGCGGAACGGCTCCGGCGCCGCGGCCCCTGTTTCGGCCCCGGGCCGGTAGATGCCCTGCCTGCTGGCGTAGGCGCGGATCCGCCGGTAGAACGCCCAAAACCTTCGCCCGTGATCGAAGTGCCGCAGGTGCGCGAGCTCGTGGCAGAGCGTGTCGACCATGACCGAGTACTTCAGCACGCCGTCCGAGCGGAGCTGATGGAGCCGGATCTGGATCCGGCCGTCCGAGTAGCAGATCCCGTAGCGGCTGCGAACGCGCTCGCTCTCGGGCTCGATCGAGCGCAGCGGCAGCTCGAAGGCTTCCGCGAGCAGCGCAGCGTGGCGGCGCAGCCGCTCGATCGCGCGCTCGCGCGCCTCGCGCTCGGACTCGGTCAATCTCTGGCTCCGGGGGGGCCTGCGGAAGTATAACTTTCGCGGATGACCGAGCCCGACGACGCGACCGCCTTCCCGACCCGCTTTCCGATCTTCCCGCTTCCGGGCGTGGTCCTGTTCCCGGGCACCTACCTGCCGCTGCACATCTTCGAGCCGCGCTACCGGGCGATGACGGAGGCGGCGCTCGGCGGGGATCAGGTGATCGGGATGGTTCTGATCCGCGGCGACGCGGACGCGATGCAGCCGCGCGCGCCGATCTTCGAGGTCGGCTGCGCCGGCCGCATCGTCGAGAGCGAGCGGCAGGCCGACGGGCGCTTCAATTTGCTGCTGCACGGAGAGCGGCGCTTCCGGATCCGACAGGAGACGAAGTCGCGGGATCCCTTTCGCAGCGTGGACGCGGAGCTGCTCGTGGATCCGAGCTTCTCTGACCTGGAGCCTGGTGCGAAGCAGAGGCTCGCCGAGCTGCGCCCGCAGCTCGAGGCTCGGATGCTCGAGCTCGTGCGGCTGACGTCGCCCGCGAGTGCCGCGCAGCTCGGCGATCGAATGCAAGCACTCGATCCAGTGCTGCTGCAGAATGCGCTGGCCTTCGGCCTCGACGGCCCGACGCTCGAGAAGCAGAGCCTGCTCGAGGCGGCCGATCCGGTCGTGCAGGGCGAGCTGCTTCTGCGCCTGCTGATCTTCCGAATCGCCGAGGCGAGGCTTCCCGAGGGGCCGAAGCGCGTGAATTGAAAAACGTCGATTCCATCTGAAATCTTGCGAAATCCTTCGGAATCGACAGATCGCGAGACACCGCTCCGTGGCACTTCGCTGTGAGTACGCCTGTGCACGGAGCCGTGAATCGCAGGGCTCATGGCGCGCGCCCGCCGCCAACTCCGACGCGAATCCCAACGGTTGCGTCACCGTTGGGGAAGACCCTCGTATCCGGGTCGTGTCCACACGCGTGTAGGGCGCGGGCGAAAGGCCAGCCGATCGGGAATCGGCTTTGCCCCGTCTGCGACCCCATGGGAGAGTCGCTGGCGGAATTCACGTGGGGGTCGGCCGGAAATCCGGCCGAATTGAGGGGTAATCGGGCCGAGATGGACAACCGTGGGGGGTGGGAGGCCGTTCGCGCGGACCTGCGACGGCGCGTCGGAGAGGCTGTGTTCGAAGCCTGGTTCCGCGCGCTGGACGGTCGGCTCGAAGGCGAGACGCTGGTGCTTCGCTGTCCGGACCGCTTCAGCCGGGACTGGCTGCGCAGCCGCTACGGCAAGCTGATCGAGGAGTGCGCGGGCGGCGTTCGCGCGGTGGACTACCGCGTCGAGCCGGTCAGAACCGCGGCCGCGCCGGCCACCGCGCGGCCGATCGCGCAGCCGGCTTCCGAGCCGGAGTCGGACGAGCGGGGCGAGATCTCGGGAGCGCAGGAGCGCCTCTTCGAGAGCTTCATCGAGGGGCCAAGCAACGCGCTTGCGCTCGAGGCCGCCCGTTTGGTCGCGCGCGGCCAGGCGGGGCGCTGCAGTCCGCTGTTCCTCTACGCGAAAACGGGAATGGGGAAGTCGCACCTGTGTCGCGCGATCCACGGCCGGCTCGGCCACGCCGTGACGTATCGGTCGAGCGAGGAGTTCACCACCGAGGTGACCGACGCGATGCGCGCGGGGCAGATGCCGCGAATCCGCCAGCGCTATCGCCGCTCGACGAACGTGCTGATCCTCGAGGACGTGCAGTTCCTCGCCGGAAAGCGCGCGACGCAGGTCGAGCTCTTCCACACGCTCGATCATCTGATGTCGCACGGGAAGACGATCGTGCTCTCGGCGGACCGCCCGCCCGCGGAGCTCGCGGAGCTCGACCCGAAGCTCTCCTCGCGAATGGCCTCTGGCCTGGTCGCGTGCATTGCGCCGCCCGAGCAGGAGACGCGGCTCGCGATCCTGCGCGAGCGCGCGGCGCGCGGCGGCGTGCGCGTTCCCGACGCGTGTCTGGAGCTGCTCGCCCGGCGCGAGCTCGCCTCGGTTCGCGACCTGGTCGGCGGGCTCAATCAGGTGGTCGCGCGCGCGTCGCTGCTGAAGACCGCGATCACGCCCGAGCTGGTCGGCCAGGCGCTGGCCGCGGTCGAGCTGCCCGGACGCGCGCGCTCGCTCGACGAGATCATGGCCGAGACCGCGCGCGCGTACGGTGTGGGCAAGGACGATCTTCGCGCGCGCTCGCGCAAGCAGAGCCTGACGCGGCCGCGGCAGATCGCGATGTACCTGGCGCGGATCTACACCGAGGCGTCGCTGGCCGAGATCGGACGCGCCTTCAACCGCGATCACACCAGCGTCATGTACGCGATCGGCGTGGTGGAGCGGCGGATCGTCGAGAAGCCGCAGCTGCGCTACGAGCTCGAGGCGCTCGCGCAGCGGGTCAACGGCGGGCAGCCTCGCCGTAGTGCTTCTGGTAGTAGTCGCGGTACTCGCCCGACTTGATCGGCTCCCACCAGGCGCGGTTCTCGCGGTACCAGGCGACGGTCCGGGCGATTCCCGCCGCCAGGTCCTCGGCCGGTCGCCAGCCGAGCGCGCGAACCTTGGCGGTGTCGACGGCGTAGCGGTGATCGTGGCCGGGGCGCAGCCCGGTGACCGGGCGGATCAGCGACTCGGGCCGGCCGGTGCAGTCGAGGATCAGCTTGGTGAGTTCGCGGTTGCTGACCTCGGGCGTCTGGTTCGCGCCGATGTTGTAGATCTCGCCGGCCACGCCACGGCGCAGCAGCAGGAGCAGCGCGCGGCAGTGGTCCTCGACGCGCAGCCAGTCGCGCACCTGGGTACCGCCGTCGTAGAGCGGCAGCGGCTCGCCGTCGAGGGCGTTGGTGACGAAGACCGGGATCACCTTCTCCGGGTACTGGTTCGGCCCGTAGTTGTTCGTGCAGCGCGAGACGATCACGTCCATCTCGTGCGTGCGGTGGAAGGCCAGGGCGATGTGGTCCGCGCCGGCCTTCGCGGCCGAGTAGGGGCTGGAGGGCGCAAGCATCGCACGCTCGGTCGGGAACTCCGGAAACGGCACGTCGCCGTAGACCTCGTCGGTGCCGACCTGCAGGAAGCGCGCGCCGCGGTTCACCTGGCGCGTGGCTTCGAGCATGACGTACGCGCCGTAGACGTTGGTGTCGATGAACTCGCCCGCGCGCGCCTTGGTCGAGCGATCGACGTGCGACTCGGCCGCGAAGTTCACGATCCAGTCCGCGTCGGACACCAGCTCCTGCGCGACCTTCATGTCGCGGATGTCGCCGCGCACGAAGCGGTAGCGCGGGGAGCTGGCGACGTCGGCCAGGTTCGCGAGGTTGCCCGCGTAGGTGAGCACGTCCAGGTTCACGACCTGCGCGTCCGGCTCTTCCGCGAGCAGGATGCGGATGAAGTGCGAGCCGATGAAGCCCGCGCCGCCGGTGACCAGGACCCGCCTCATGGCTGCCTCATCGTCGCTTCCGGACGCGAGCCTTGAGGGACGCCGCTAGTAGCCGCTCGGGACCGCAATGCCGTGCCCGGCCGACGGCCGCCCTTCCGGGGCGAGCTCGAGCTCGAGCGGCGCGGCCTTCGCCACGCTCTTCCGCTCGCGCCGCCCGTAGGTGGTGGTGCGCTCGTAGGGCGTGCGGCCGATCTCGCGGATCAGGCGCTCGATCGTCTCGGGCTCGACGTGGTCGCCGTGCTCGGAGCCAGCCGCGTTGCTGATCGATTCCTCCATCAGCGTTCCACCGAAGTCGTTCGCCCCCGACATCAGCGCGACCTGCCCGGTCTTGAAGCCCATTTTCACCCACGAGATCTGCACGTTGCGGATCCAGGGGCGCAGGAACAGGCGAGCGATCGCGATCAGGCGCAGATCCTCGGGCAGGGTCGCGCCCGCGCGCGAGCCCCGCTCGTTGTAGAGCTTGGTGTTGTGGTGGATGAAGCCGAGCGGGACGAACTCGGTGAATCCCCCCGTGCGCTTCTGGATCTCGCGCAGAAGCTCGAGGTGGCCCGCGACGTGGCGCGGGCTCTCGATGTGGCCGTACATCAGCGTCGAGCTCGAGCGCAGGCCGACCTCGTGCGCGGTGGTGACGATCTCGACCCAGCGCTCGGTCATGAGCTTTCGCGGCGCGAGGATGCGCCGGATCTCGTCGTCGAGGATCTCGGCGGCCGTGCCCGGGATCGAGCCGAGGCCCTCGTCCTTCAGCATCGAGAGGTAGTCGCGCAGCGACATGCCCTTCGACTTCTGCTGGCCGAAGTGGATCTCCTCGGGCGAGAACGCGTGGATGTGCAGATCCGGAAGCTCCGCCTTGATCGCGCGCAGGATCTCGCGGTACCAGAAGCCATCCTTGTTGGGATGGATCCCGCCCTGGATGCACACCTCGGACGCGCCGCGCGCCACGGCCTCGCGGGCGCGCCCGACGACGTCGTCGAGCGTGCGGTCGTAGGCCTCTTCCTCGTGCTTGTGCCGCGAGAAGCCGCAGAAGCTGCAGCCGACGTAGCAGACGTTCGTGAAGTTGATGTTCCGGCAGACCACGTAGGAGATCTCGTCGCCGACGTCGTCGAAGCGCGCGCTGTCGGCGACGGCGCAGAGGATCTGCAGGTCGCGGCCCTCCGAGCCGAGCAGGACTTCCGCGTCCCCGCGCGAGAGCTCGCGGCCCTCGAGCGAGCGCTCCAGAACCTCGCGCACGGGCGCGGTCGTGCCACGCAGAAGTGTGTCGGAGAGGTCAGCTCGTCGTGTGGGCATCGGAACTCCTCGGCCAGCCCTGCGGGTCGGTCCGATCGCGCAGGCGCTGCAGCATCTCGGGCTCGAACAGCTCCGGCCGCTCGGCGATCAGCTCCGGATACACGCAGAGCCGATCGCGGAGCTCGTAGCCGGCCGCCTCGGTCCGGCGGCGCAGCTCGTCGAGCTCGGGCCAGGGCGCTTCGGGATTGATGAAGTCGATCGTGAGCGGCGAGACGCCGCCCCAGTCGTTGATGCCCGCGCGAAGCAGCAGCTCGAGCGACGTCGGCGACAGGTTCGGCGGCGCCTGCAGGTTCATGCGCGGGCCGAGGATCAGGCGCGCGAGCGCCGTCGTGCCCGCCATCAGCGCGTCGCTCGGCATCGGTACGTCGGCCATCGCGGTCCCCGGCTTGGGGTGGAAGTTCTGCACGATCACTTCCTGGATGTGGCGGCCGCGTGCGTGCAGATCGCGGATTGCGTAGAGCGTGTCGACGCGCTCCTCCGCGGTCTCGCCGATTCCGACCAGGATTCCGCTCGTGAAGGGAATGCCGAGCTCGCCGGCCTCGCGCGTCATTCGGATGCGCTTCTCGGGCTCCTTGTCGGGGGCGTAGTAGTGCGCGCCGCCTCGCTCGCGGAGCCGCGCGCTCGTGGTCTCGAGCATGAGCCCCATGCTCGCGTTGGTCTTGCGCAGGACCGCCATCTCGTCCGGCGAGAGGATGCCCGCGTTCGTGTGCGGGAAGAGCCCCTCCTCGTACGCGACCGCGCAGGCCTCGGCCAGGTAGTCGGTCGTGCGCGCGTGGCCGCGCTCGCCGAGCCAGTCCCGGTAGCCGCGGTAGGCGAGCTCCGGCTTGTCGCCGAGGCAGAAGAGCGCCTCGAGGCAGCCCTGCGCGCGCGCGCGCCGGGCGGTGTCGCGCACCTCGTCGAGCCGCCAGGTCTTCGCGTGCGGCGAGTCGGGCTCGACCGCGAAGGTGCAGTAGCCGCAGCGGTTGCGACACAGATTGGTGAGGGGGATGAATACGTTTCGCGACACCGAGACCACGCGGCCGTGGCCGCGAACGCCGAGCTCGCGGGCGGCTTCGAGCAGCGGCTCGAGGATCGTCTGCGGATCGCGCTCGACGCGAGCCATGATCGATACTGCGTCGCGGCGCTCGAGCGGCTCGGCCTCTACGGCCTTCCGGATCCGTTCGCGCAGCTCGGCCTGGGGGGTCTCGGTCGGCACGAGGGCAGGCTAACACCGGCCTCTAAGGCCCAACAAGCTGACGTGACGTAAGGGTTTTTGGCTTCGCGAAGGCCAGGCGCTTCGCCATCACGCGCAGCGCCTCCGGGCTCGAATCGACCAGGATGAAGCCGCGATCCAGGCGCGCGGCAGCCTCTCCGGTCGTGCCGCTGCCGGCGAAGAAATCGAGAACGAGGTCCCCCGGACGCGAGTGGACGGCCACGATCCGGGACAGGATCGCCAGCGGCTTCTGCGTCGCGTAGCCGGTCCGCTCCCGCGAGTTCGTGGGCACGATCGTCTGCCACCAGACGTCCGTCGGCGTCTTGCCGCGCGCGGCCTTCTCGGGGCCGACCAGGCCCGGCGCGGCGTACGGGATGCGGTCGATCGCGTCGTACTCGTACGTGAAGCGACGCGGGTCCATCGCGTACCAAAGGATCGTGTCGTGCTTCGCGGGCCAGCGCGTTCGCGTGCGCGCGCCGTAGTCGTACGCCCAGACGATCTCGTTCATGAACGACGCGCGCCCGAAGAGGCGGTCGAGCAGAACCTTCACGTAGTGGGACTCGCGCGGGTCCAGGTGCACGAAGAGCGAGCCCGTGGGTTTCAGGATGCGCCGCGCCTCGACGAGCCGCGGCTCGAGGAACGCCGGGAAGTCCGCGAAGCGATCGTCGAACGACGAGACCCCGACCACGCGGCTCTTGTAGCGCCGGCCCGCGAATCCGGTCCGGTCGCCGCCGAGCTCGTCGCGCTCCACGCGCAGGCGTGCGCGCCGTTGCGTTCGGCCCGTGTTGAACGGCGGATCGATGTAGACCAGGTCGACGAGCGCGTCCGGAAGCTTGCGCAGAACGTCCAGGTTCTCGCCGTGTACGATCCAGCGCACGCGGCTATCTTGCGCGGCGTGCCGGTCGCCGCGCTCTCGATCGACCTCTTCGACACGCTGGTCGACGTTCACATGGACCGCCTTCCCAGCGTCGAGATCGCGGGGCGCCGCGCGCCGTCGACCTACGGGCTTCTGCACGCCGCCAGTGTGCAGTGGCACGGCCTGGAATTCGAGCGCTTTGCAGCGGAGCTCGGCGCCGTGGATCGCGAGCTGCGCCAGGCGTACTACGCCGAGCACCGCGAGCTGCCGACCCTGGAGCGCTTTCTCGCCTTCGGCCGGCGGGTCGGGGCCCCGCATTCCGAGATGGCCGAGGCCCTGACGCGCACGCACATGGGCGCGATTCGCGAGCAGGTGACCTACCTCGGCCATCACGCAGATGTTCTCGCGCGCCTGCGCGGACGCGTGCGTCTCGCGGTCTGCTCGAACTTCAGCCACGGCGAGACCGCGCGCGACGTGCTCGACCGCGCCGGGCTGCTCGCGCACTTCCACGAGGTCGTGATCTCCGACGAGATCGGCATCCGCAAGCCGCGCGCCGAGATCTTCACGGCCGTGCTCGAGCGTCTGGGCCTTTCGGCGCAGCAGGTGATCCACGTCGGTGACAACCTGGCCGCCGACATCGCCGGCGCCGCGGCCGTCGGCATGCGCACGGCTTGGCTCACTCGTCGCGTCGCTGAACCGTCGCGCGCGCTCGGCGAGTACGAGGGTCGCGCGCCGGACCACGTGATCTCCGACCTGGCCGAGCTCGAGGCCCTGCTCGATTGACACCCCGATCGGCCTGCCGCATTCTGCGCGGCCGATGCCCGCCGCGATCGTCATCTGCGTGTCCGCGCGTCGCGCCCGTACCGGGTCCCACCGGCGCGGATAGATCCGTCTGATCTCCTCCCGCCGGCGGGACTCTACAGTCGCACTTCACGTGCCCCCCTGATCGAGTCTCCCGCAAGCCAGAGGTGGAATCATGTCCGAGGTCTTCGACGCGATCGTCTCCCGAGAGAAGCAGGTGTTCATGCCCATGGTGCGGCGCTGGCCGGTCGCGCTCGAGCGCGGCTTCGGCTCGCGCGTCTGGGACGTCGAAGGCCGGGAGTTCATCGATCTGACGGCGGGCTGGGGCGTGACCGCGATCGGTCACTGTCACCCGGAGCTGGCCGACGCGATCAGCGATCAGGCGCGCACGCTGATGCAGACGACGAACATCGTCTACACCAAGCCGCAGCTCGATCTGGCCGAGCGGCTCGCGCGCCTCGCGCCGCGCGGAATCCACCAGTCGTTCTTCACGTCGAGCGGCGCAGAAGCGAACGAGGGCGCGCTGAAGCTCGCCGCGCGCAAGACCGGCCGGAGCCGCTTCCTGGCCACGCTGAACAGCTTCCACGGTCGCACCCTCGGCGCGATGGGCTGTCTCGGACAGGAGAAGTACCGCGGCCCTTGGAAGGGGATCGTTCGAGAGGCCTCGTTCGTGCCCTTCGGTGACGTGGAAGCGGTTGCGGCGGCGCTCGGCCCCGAGATCGCGGCCTTCATCGTCGAGCCGATCCAGGGCGAGGGGGGCGTGGTCGTGCCGCCGCCCGACTACCTGCGGCGCGTGGCCGACGCATGCCACGCGGCCGGCGCGCTGCTGATCGCCGACGAGGTGCAGACCTGCGTCGGCCGCACGGGTCGCTGGCTGGCCTGTGACCACGCGGGAGTGACTCCCGACATCGTCACGCTCGGCAAAGGGCTCGGCGGCGGCTTCCCGCTCGCAGCGTTCATGGCCACCGAGGACGTGATGGCCTCGATCCAGCCCGGCGATCACGGCGGAACCTACGCCGGAAACCCGCTCGCCTGCCGCGCCGGCGCGACCGTGCTGCGCGTGATCGAGGAGCAGCGGCTGGTCGAGCGCGCGGCACTGCTCGGCAAGGACGTGCTCGCGCGGCTCGGAGATTTCGCGAGATCACAGCCCGAGAAGGTGGAGTGCGCGCGCGGCCTCGGACTTCTGATCGGATTGGTGTTGCGCGACCCGGCCTTCGCGCTGCGCGTGCACGCCGAGATCCGCGAGCTCGGCGTTCTCGTCAATCTGACCGCCGACCGGGTGCTGCGGCTGTTCCCCGCGCTGAACATTCCGGAGGCCGATCTCTCGCAGGCGCTCGACGTTCTGGAAGGCGCGATCCGCGGCACCGCCTGAACCGCGGGTTCGGTCAGTCGCCGCCGAGCTTCACGCCATGCCAGGGGCACCAGTCCCAGCTCGCCTCGAGCTCCTCGCCGCCCTTCGGGCACTTCGTCGTCCCGGCGATCGCGGTGAACGGCGCGCGCCACATCACCGCGTGCGCCGGGCCGGAATCGTCGAAGCGGTACTCGAGCCGCAGTTCGCCCGGAGCGGCGCCGGTGAGGATCGGATTGCCCTTCGCGTCGACGTTCGCGAGCGGCAGCACGCGCAGGCCCTCGCCCAGTCCCGAGAGCGAGGCGCGGAGCAGGTAGACCAGGCTCGCAGTGAGGCGCGCGACCTCGGGGTTCACCTCGCGCAGAACCCCGACCTTGGTCCCGTTGCGCTTGAACTGCGCGCGGTCGACGATCTCGGCGATGCTGGCGTAGGTCGGCTTCTGCGCGGCGTCGAGCTTGGACTCGAGCGCCGCGATCAGCAGGTAGTCGCGAAACGCGACGCGGACCTTCTCCTGCTCCTCGGCGGGTATCGCGAGCTCGCGCGCGACCTGCTCCCAGTACTCCTGCGGCAGCCACCAGAAGCTGGCGACGCGGCCATCGCCGCTCTTGATCGGGCGCGCGGCCTCATGGACGATCGCGCTGCTGCTCTCGGCGCCGGCGAGCGACGGGAGGAGCGCGAGAACGAGAGCGATCGCGGTCGAGATCAGGCGGCTCATCGTCACGCAGTGTAGCGGCCGATCGCCTCCAGGCTCGCGCCGACCTCGCCGCGGAACGAGCGAACGAGCGCTCCCGCGTCCTCTTCCTCCGCCACCGCGACGTACGCGAAGGCCAGATGACGGCGCGCGCCCGCGGGCACCGCCATGCGCAGGTCGAGCGCAAGTCCGCGCACCGGCGGCTGCGCCGGCGGCTCCGCGCGCGACACGATCCCGCAGTCGGCGAGCGCGAAGACGTGACCGCCGAAGCGACGCTCGCAGGCCGCCGGCGCCGTCGACCAATCGCCTGCGGGAACGTCCCAGGTCTCGGTGTACTCCAGCGCCAGCGGCTCCGCGCCGGAGTTCTCGATCCGGACCCAGGCGAGCAGGAGCGCGCGGGCCGCGGCCGGCGCGAACACGACGTGCAGGATGCGCAGGCCGTCCGCCGAGAGCGCGCGCCGCACCTGGGCTACACCGTACTCGGTCGCCTCGGGGCGGCTGGTGGAGAGCACCGCCGCCCCGACGCGCACGAGCGCCTCGATCTTGCCGCCCGCAAAGACGACGCCGCGCGCGTCCGCGACGCCGCGGCAGGCCGCGTTCGCGATCGGGTGACCGCCGGGCGGAAGGCCGGGCGTCGCCGGCCCCCAGAGCGGATCGGCCAGATCGGTCGCGCTAGACGTAGGTGCTGCCCTTCGGCTCGCTCTCGTCGCGGCGGATCATCACGTTGATCAGCGCGGGCTTTCCGGACGCGAACGCGCGCTCGAGCGCGGGCCTGATCTGCTCGGGGCGCTCGCAGTGCTCGCCGTGCCCGCCGAGCGCCTCGACCACCTTGTCGTAGCGCGTGGGCCTGAGATACGTCGCGACCGCGCGCTCCTTGCCATAGATGCCGATCTGCGGGCGCAGCATCTGCCCCCAGGCCGCGTCGTTTCCGACGATGCCGACGATCGGAAGGCCGAAGCGGATCGCGGTGTCGTACTCGAAGCCGTTCAGGCCGAACGAGCCGTCGCCGTAGATGATCAGCACCTTCTTGTCCGGGAAGGAGACCTGCGCGGCGAGCGCGAAGGGCATGCCGACGCCGAGCGTGCCGAGCGGGCCCGGGTCCATCCAGCAGTTCTCCTTCATCACCGGCACGACCTTGGCGGCCTGCGCGACGATGTCGCCGCCGTCCCCGATCAGGATCGTGTCCTCGTCGATGAAGTCGCGGATCTCGCGGCACATCCGCAGCGGGTCGATCGGCACCTCGTCGGACGAGAGCTCTTTCTGGAAGCCGGCCTCGATCTTGACCTCGATCGCGCGCAGCTCGTCGCGCCAGGCGGTGAAGTCGAGCCGGAGCGACTCCTCCTTCATGATCTGCAGCATCTGCTCGAACGCGACGCCGAGGTTGCCGACGATGGCCGCGTCGGCGGAGCGGTTCTGGCCGATCAGCGTGTTCTCCATGTCGAGCTGCACGATCTTTGCGTTGGCCGGAATCGCCTTGCCGAAGCGCAGCCGGAAGTCGAGCGGCGAACCGGCGAGCACGAACACGTCGCAGCGGCTCATCGCGTCCTTGCGCGAGCGGTTCATGAACTGAGGGTCGTCGAAACGGAGCTGCCCGCGCCCCATTCCGTTCAGGAACGTCGGGAGCTTGGTCTCCTCGACGAAGCGGCGCATCGCGGCGCCGCCCTGCGACCACTTCACCCCCGTGCCGCCCATCATGATCGGGCGCTTCGCGCCGGCCAGGATCTGCAGCGCGGCCACGACGTCGGCGCGATCCGGAGCCTGGCGCGGAGCGCTGCGGAAGCTCGGGAACCAGACCTTCTCGAACTCGGACTGCCCCATCAGCACGTCCATCGGGATCTCGAGGAAGGCCGGGCCGGGCACGCCGGAGGTCGCGTGGCGCGCGGCGAGCTCGATGTACTCGGGAATTCGCGCGGTGTCGTAGCACGCGTCCGCCCACTTCGAGATCGGGCGGATCATCGAGACGTGGTCCATCTCCTGGAGCGACCCACGGCGCAGGTTCGAGAACGGGCCCTGCCCGCCGATCACGAGAATCGGGCTGTTCGCGCGCCAGGCGTTGGCGATGCCGGTCACGCCGTCGGTCACGCCGGGGCCGGCCGTGAGCACCGCGCAGCCGAGCTTGCCGGGGTTCAGCCGGCTGTAGGCGTCGGCCGCGTGAACGGCGGCCTGCTCGTGCCGAACGTCGATGACCCGGATGCCCTCGTCGAGCGCGCCGTCGTAGATCGCCATCACGTGCCCGCCCGAGAGCGTGAAGATGCAATCGACTCCCGCGAGCCGGAGCGCGCGAGCCGCGAGCTTGCCGCCGTGAACCGCCATGACGAACCTCCCCGTGATTCGCCCGCCAGAATAGCAGGGGCCGGGCGCGGGATGGTCAGGGCGAGCGGAGCTCCGGCCACCTGCGCTCGAGGTCGGGAAAGGTCAGCCCGAGGCTCTCGGCCTCGGCGAGCGCCGCCCGAGCCGCGTCGAAGCTCCCGGAATCGAGCGCCGAGCTGATCCGGTTGCGGTGCGCGAGCTCGAGCTCCGCGCGATCGCAGCGCGTGCCGTCGCAGGGCGACAGCTGCGCATAGAGCTCGACCGCGCGCGCGTAGCTCTGCTTCGCGCCGGCGTAGTCGGCGCGCTGCGTCTGCAGGCTCCCCTTTCGCACCAGCGCCTGCGCGAGCAGCCGCGAGGCCTCGGCGCTCTGCGGATACTCGCGCAGCAGGGCCTCTAGCTGGTCGAGGCCGGCGTCGAGCTGTCCCCGCTCGAGCAGGTCGTAGGCGACGTCGAGCCGCCGCTCGACCGACAGCCGCACGATCGGCGTCTGCGCGACCAGGTCGGGCGCGAGGCCGCTCGCCTCTTCTCGCAGGCGCGCGACTTCGGCGTCGTCGCGCTCCATGGCTGCGCGTTCGAGCAGCACCACGGCGAGGCTGCGCCCGAGCTCGGAATCCTCCGGCGAGATGGCGAGCGCCGCGCGCAGGTCGGCGTCGGCGAGCGCGAGTCCCTTGGGGCCGCCGGGCTTCACGCGCTTCTGCTCCGCGCGCGCGACGTACGCCGCGACCAGGGAGCTTGCGATTCGCGTGTTCCAGGGCGTGCGTTCGAACGCCTCGCGGTAGGAATCGATTCCGGTGTCTAGATCGCCGCTCGCGAGCGCCGCCTCGGCCCGCGCGACGATCGGCGCGACGCCAGCCGCGTCGGACGGAGCGGCGGGGCCGCTCTCGGGCCGGGCACAGGCGACGACAAGCGCGCACGACAGCGCCATGCAGACCCGGCGCAGCACGGCGGCATCTGGTCGATTCACCCGCACCCGCAACTCCCCCCGCAAGCGCGCGGAAGATACCCGAGAGGCGCGGTGTCGACGAGCGCTCGCCCGACACGAATCTACGTACAGTCTGCCGGCGCGACTGCCGATAGCTCAGTTCGTGGGTGAGACGCAGTCCCGCGCACCGCTCGACTCCGAGAACGATGTCGAGCTCTACACGTCCCCGTGGGTGAGCGGCACGCGCGCCGCGGCCTACTTCGGACCGATCAGCTCGGAGCTCTTCCTCCAGGACGACCAGGTCGAGGACCGCTCCGAGGCCTGGAGCAAGGCCGAGCGCGAGCTGCTCGAGTCGCTGCGCGACAAGGCGCGGCTGCTCGGTGCGAACGCGGTCGTCGGGCTCGAGATCACGCTCGATCCGTTCGCGCAGCTTCCCGAGTCCGCGGCGACCGGACTCCGTCTGCACGCGGTCGGCACCGCCGCGAAGCTCGAACCGCTGTTCTAGAGCCGGGAGCTCCGCGCGCGGCGCAGCGCGAGCGCGCCGAGTCCCGCGCCGAGCAGGCCGAGAAGCGCGGGCTCGGGAGCGGGCGGCGCTTCCAGCACGCTGTCGAAGCGCACGATCGCCGGCGTGCCGCTCGCTCCATCGCTGAAGAAGACCGTGATCTTCCCGGTCGCCGCGTCGTAGTCGACGCCCTCGGCATCGCGCCACGGCTGGCCGAACTCGCTCTCGAAGTTCGCGGTGATGCCAGCGCCCGGCCCGTCGAGGCTCTCCAGAATCTGACCGAGCAGGTTGAGCACGAACGCGCTCGAGTCGCTGCCCGAGCTGTCGTCGGTCATGATCACGGTGGAGTTCGCAAGGTCGATGTTGCCGGCGCCGTCGAAGACCATGTTGATCACGTCGAGGCCGGAGAGATCGTCGAAGTTGTCGGCGAGCGGTACATCGAAGAGCTTCGTGAAGCCGGTGATCCCGGAGCCGGAGACCTGCGCCAGGTACACCTCGCCGGGTGCCTCCGTGCTCTGGCCCGTCGGCGTCCGCCCCTCCTCGCCGATGAGCAGGAACACCTGCCCGTCCGACGGCCGCGCGAACGCCGTGATCGCCTCGAACTCGTCGAACGCCTGGTTCAGGTCGGGATGGTCGGGATGGTTGGGCAGGGCGAAATTGATCGTGCCGGGCGTGGCGATGGGCACGCTGCCGTCTCCCGGATTCCCCGGGATCACGAACTCGCGCACGTAGTTCACGTCGTGCTGCCCGATGATCAGATTTCCGTTGGGCAGCACGTCCATGGCGCGGAATTCGGTGTGCGGAAACGTGCCGAAGTTGAAGCTGAAGTTGTACAGGAACGCGCCGGTGTTCACGTCGAGCACCGTGACCAGGCCCTGGCTGTCGTGCGGGATGTAGATGCCCGCGTTGGCTCCGTCGTAGATGACCGCGATGTCCTCGGCGTCTCCCGGCGCTCCGTTCAGCGGGAAGCTCTGCTCGACCGTGAGCTGAAGCGCACCTGCGCTCCCCGCGACACCCGTGACCAGCGACACCAAGGCGACCAAGAACAACCGCGACACCACGGCCTCCGGCCTGACGAATCACCCACCGACTGGGTGGATTAGACGACGCCGGGGCGCCGGGTGTCAACGCTCGTCCGTGTCGCCCCCTCGGAGGGCGGGAACGAAGGCGCAAGTGCGCGCGAAAGTCGTCGGGCTGGCACGAGAAACCGGGCGCGATCCGGTCGGCTAGGAGAACTCGCGCAGCAGCGCGCGCAGGGATTCGAGCTCCTCGACCACGCGCTGCGCGGCGCCAAGCGCGACCTTGGAGACCTCGCGGTTCTCCTTGGCTGCGCCATCGACCCGGCCTCCGACCGCGCGAACCGCGTTTGCGCTCCGCGACGCATCCGCCACCGAGGTGGACATTCGCGACGCCAGGCTCGAGAGCTCGACCGCTCCCGCCGCCGACTGCGCGCTCGCCTGGGCGGCGCTCGCGACGGCGCGCGAGATCGCGTCGGTGCGATTCACAGCCTCCGAGAGATTCGAGGAGATCTCCGAGCTGGTGCTGGTCTGCTCCTCGACCGCGATCACGATCGAGCGCGTGTTCTCGTGGATCTCGTCGATCATCCGGACGATCCCCTCGGTCGCGTCCACGGCCGCGCGCGTGCTCGACTGGATCGAGTGGATGCGCTCCTCGATCTCCTGGGTGGCCAGCGCGGTCTGACGCGCCAGCTCCTTGACCTCGTTGGCGACGACCGTGAAGCCGCGGCCCGCCTCACCGGCGCTCGCCGCCTCGATCCGGGCGTTCAGCGCCAGAAGGTTGGTCTGATCGGCGATGTCGCTGATCACGCCGACCACGTTTCCGATCTCCTCCGCCGCGACGCGCAGCTTGTCGAACGCCGCCGTCGTCTCCCGAGCGTTGCGCGCAGCGCCGTTCGCGATTCCCGCGGAGTGGTTGGAGCTCCTGGCGACGTCGGAGAGCGACATCGAGAGCTCCTCGACCGCGGTCGAGACCGAGCGGATCGCCTCGTTCACCGACTCCACGTTGGCGCGCGCGGCCTCCATGTCGCTGCTCACGCGGCTCGCACCCGCGGCGAGCTCGTCGACGCCGCGGCTCGCCTGGGTGGCGGCCGACGCGGCCGTCGCAAGGCTTCGCGCGGCCGCTTCGCTCGCGTCGTCCATCTCGCGGAAATTCTCGCCGAGCTGCGATGAGCTCTGCTCGATCTGCTCGGCGACCGGCGCGAGCGCCTCGACCGAATTCCCGAGATTCTCGACGGTGCCCTTCACGCGACCGACCAGATCCTTGAGCGAGCCCGCGAGCCGGCCGAGCGCGTGCGTCGCGCGCAGGATCTCGCTGGTGCCGGCCTGCGAGGCGTCGCCACCGCTCGTGGCGGTCTCCTCTCCGACGAGCGAGCCGGCGACCATGACCGCCTGCGCGAGCGGTCGCGTGATGTTGAGCGCGATCCGAGTGGCCAGGAGCGCGGTGAGAGCGAGCGAAGCGAAGACGACGAGGAGCGTGAGTGCGCGTCCGCGCGACAGACCCGCGACGCGCGTCGCGAGCAGATCGTCTAGCCCGGCGGCGGCGGTGTGCCAGAGCGCGTGGCTCTGCGCCAGCGACCCGAGCACGGACTGCGAGAACTCTTGCGCGTACGCCCCCACATCGGCGGTGAAGGCGAGTTGCACGGTGCTCTGCTTCGCGTCGATGAGCGCGAGCCCGTGGCCGTGCAGCGCCGGTGGCAGGTCGCGCTGCAGCGCTTCGCTGGGACTTCCGCCGTTCGCGTTCGCGCGCAGAGCCTTGGTCGCCTGCAGGCTCACCCGATCGAGATCGCCCTGCGAGATCACCAGGCCCAGGCTGGTCACTTCCTCGCGATCCTTGTCCGCGAGGCTCGCGCCGGGGCTGGTCCGCGCCGCGACCGTCAGAGCCGCGTCGATGTGCAGGATGCTCTGCGGAATCGTGGCGGTCGTGAGCTCCATCAGGTAGCGGGAATCGAGGTCGGGATCCTGGATCAGCATCGAGCTGTCGCCGATGTACTCGATCAGGCCGCGCACGCCGAGAAGAAGATCGCGCAGCCGGGTCTCTCGCTCGAATCCGGCAAGGCTCGGAAGATCCCTGTCCAGGCTGCGGAACTGCGCCTCGAGCGCCGCCGGCGCGAGCGCGCCGAGATCGACCGCGCCGAGCGCCTCGGGCGTCGTCGCGAGCTTCTCGGCCGACTCCTCCTGCGCGCTGGCGAGAGCGGCGAAACCGGCGGAGACGTTCGCACGCGGCTTTTCGAGCGAGTCACCGGTTCGTGCGCGGTGCGCGTACTCGGCGAGACCGACGAGGATGTCGGCGAGCACGCTCTGCTCCGCCACGCCCGCGCGCTCCAGCTCGGCGTGATGGACCTTCGCCGAGAGCGATCGCATCAGCAGTGAGGTCGAGAGCGCGATCGGGATCAGAAACGAGATGCAGATGAGCAGGATCATCCGGCCGACGGACAGCTTTCCCAGGGTCATGCCGTCGGTTCGGTGATATCAGCGCCCAACTGAACGGCGCGAGTCGGGCTACGGCGCCTCGCCTTGGCGATCGCGACAGCCAGGCCGTCTCACGACACGAGCGCTTCGCGCTAGATGACGAGCACGGCCTTCGCCGCGGGTCGCTCGCGGTAGGCGAGGTCCCAGCGCGCGATCCGCTCGAACCGGGCCTCGATCTCGACTCCCCCGAAGCGGCCGAACTGGAACGCGGCCGCGAGCGCGAAATCCGCGACGGTAGGGCCCGCGCCCGCCAGGAACGGACGGTCGTCGGCGAGCTTCGCGTCGAGCAACTCGAGGACGCGCGGCAGGGCCTCGCGGAAATGCGCCGCCACCTCGGGCCGCGCAGGCAGGCGCAGCGGCGAGCGTGTCGCGTGCACGATCTGCGCGATGGGAAGCAGCACGCCGAGCTCGCAGATGCGCTCGAGCTCGCGGACCCTCGCACGCTCCACTGGATTGCGGCCGATCAGCGACGGCTCCGGGTGGAGCTCTTCGAGATATTCCATGATCGCGAGTGACTCCGTGAGGTACGAGCCGTCGTCGAGCTCGAGCACTGGCAGGCGCCCGAAAGGATTGCGCGCCAGGTGCTCGGGCGACTTCTGCTCCGAGCGTGGCAGGCTCACCGTCACTTCCTCGACCGCGATCGCGCCACCCGCTTCGCGCTTCTCGGCCAGATACAGGCGCACCCGGGTCGGATTCGGGGCGACGGGAAAGACGTAGAGCTTCATCGCGGCAGGCGCTCCGCGACGACCCGGTACACGTCGGCTGCGAAGCCGAGCCCGAGGTGCGTGGCCACGACCTCGACGTTCTCCACTTCTGGGCTGCGCCTGTCGACACACGCTTGCCAGGCGACGACGCCGTCGGCGCGCGACCAGATCGCCGTGATGGGCACGCGGATCGGCGTCGCCTCGCGGCCCTCGATCTCGGCCTCGAGCGCGTCGAGATCCACGCCCCGTTGCGCGTAGATGCGACCGACGGCGGTGTACTTCGGCCCGCCGACGATGGGGGAGCCGATCGTGTTCACGCTGCGCACCAGGTCCGGCGCCTCGCGCGCGACCTCGCGCGCGAGCACTCCGCCAAGGCTCCAGCCGATCAGCCGCACCCGGTCGCCCGCGCGATCGGCCGCGCTCGCCACGCGTCGGCGGACGCGCGGCAGCAGCTCGGCGACCTGTCCGGTGTTCACGCCCATCCTCCAGCCTCGGACCTGATAGCCCAGGAAGCGCAGATACGAGCGCAGCACGAACGTCGAGCCGTCGCTCGCGCCGAATCCCGGCAGGACCATGACCGGCTGGCCGGATCCGCGCGGCATGCGCGCGAGCTCGGGAAAGCGCAGCAGAAGCCGCGGCAGCTCCAGCAGTCCGAGCCCCTCGCGCAGGAGCGAGACGGGTCCCGGAGTGGGCAGATCCATCGCCTTGGCCATTGGCGGCGAGTGCGGCGAGCTCAGCCCGGCACCCGCTCGAACGCGGCCACGCCGGCGGGAATCTGGTGGAAGGTCTGCTTGTCGACGGTGAAGATCGCGATCTGCGGACCGCCGAACGCGCTCGGATCGTCGAGCGTGCCGACCTTCAGGATGACCGCACCCGGCAGGCCGGGCGCGCGCGAGACCAGGTGCGTGCCGCACTCCGCGCAGAACTCGCGCGTGACCGGATTGGGCAGGTCCTTGCGGCGGAACACCTTCGGCTGCGCCTTGGTGTAGCTGAATCCCGACTCCGGTAGCGCCATGAACACGTTCGGGCTGCCGCCGGTGACGTACTGGCACTCGCGACAGTGGCACTGCGCCCGCATCAGCGCCTCGCCCGTCGCCCGATAGCGGACCGCGCCGCAGTAGCAGCCACCCTGAACGTCCATGCGGATCTCCTTCCTCGCTTGCGCCCTAGCCTACCAGCTTGGCCGCGCGGCTTCTTCGCGCCCAGCGCTCGAGCACGAGAAGCGTGGTCTGGCGCGACTGCACGCCCGGGAACGGGAACGTGTCGAGCATGATCGTCGGCAGGCCCGTCACGCCCTCTTCCGAGGCCCGCCGCGCGCCGAGCTCGAGAGTCGCGCACGCGTCCTCGAGCTCGCGCGCATCGAAGGCGAGGCCGAGGTCGCGCGCGCACCTCGCGACCACGCCCGGCGCGTCGAGGTCGACGCGCTCCTCGAAGGCGGCGGCGAATACGCGCTCTCGGAACGCCTCGCCGCGCGGGCCACGGCCGAGCGCGAGCGCCGCCGCCAGGGCTTCGCGCGAGTCGGGCCATACCGGCAGCGGTCGCACCGCGATTCCGAACTCCGCTGCGACGCGGCTGGCGTTCGACAGCCGCGCTTCGTCGACTACGACTCCGCGCGGCCAGCCGAGAAGCTCGGAAAGATCGAGCGGCTGCCATTCGAGCTCGACGCCGAGCGCCGCGAGATCCGGCTCGAGGTCGGCGAAGACGCGGTGCGCCACGTAGCAGAGCGTCGATGCGAAGTCGTAGTAGACGCGTGCGCGAAGCGGCGGCTCGGCGCTTTCGACGGACGTGCGCGCCACGTCTAGGCCACCCGATTCGGAATTGGCTCGCCGCGAAGCGCGGCGACGACGTTTCGGGCGGCGACCTCGGCCATCCGAGCGCGCGTGGCGACGGTGGCGCTGCCGACGTGCGGCGCGAGCACGACCTGCGGCAGATCGCGAAGGCCCGGGGCGAGCGCCGGCTCGCGCTCGAAGACGTCGAGGCCGGCCGCGGCGATCCGGCCCGCGCGAAGCGCGGCGACGAGCGCGGCCTCGTCGACGATCGGCCCGCGCGCGGTGTTCACCAGCACCGCGGTCCGCTTCATCCGCGCGAGCTCCGGCGCGCCGATCAGGTGGCGCGTCTGCTGCGTGAGCGGGACGTGAAGCGAGACGAAGTCGCTGCGCTCTAGCAGCTCGGCAAGCGGCGGACCACCGCTGCGCGAGTGCAGCAGGACCTCCATGCGGAAGCCGCGCGCGCGCTCGGCGACCGCGCGGCCGATCCGGCCCGCACCGACGATTCCCAGCGTTCGGCCCGTCACGTCCAGTCCGATGCCGAGCTCCGGGTTCCAGCCCACGAAGCCGCCGGCGCGCACGTAGCGGTCGGCCCAGGCCAGGCGGCGCGCCGCGGCGAGCAGGAGCGCGAAGGCGAGGTCGGCGGTCGCGTCGGTCAGCACGTCGGGCGTGTTCGATACGGCGATTCCGAGCCGCGTGGCGGCCGCCAGATCGACGTTGTCGGTGCCCACGGCCATGTTCGCGACGATCCGCATGCCCGGGTTCGCGGCGAGAAACCCCGCGTCGATCCGATCCGTGAGCAGGCAGAGCAGGGCCTCGACCCCCGTGCCGTCGAGCGGCCCGACCTCGAAGCCGAGACCCGCCTCCGCCAGCACGCGCAGCGCGGCGTCGGGGACGCCTGGACGCACGCGCACTCGCACGCTCATCTTTCGCCCCTGCCTTCGCCCCGCGCGCCCACGCAGCGATCGTAGCGCGGGCTGCTGGCAGGGATGCGCCCGGACGGGTAAGCTGCGCGGCGCCATGAAGAAGTCGACCAAGCTGGGCCATCGCAACCGCAAGAAGAGCGTGCGCCACCGGGCGCGCCTGCGCGCCAAGACGAGGCGCGCGCGGCTGCGGCGCAGCCGCGGCGAGTCGACGAACACCTGACCTCCTGCATCAGCGCGGGGCGCGAATGAGCCAGAGCGAGTACGCGCGCAGCGGCGTGGACACCAGCGAAGCGGATCGCGCGCTGGCGCGGCTGATTCTGGAGATCTCCCCCACGCAGGCGTTCGGCGCCGCGAGCGAGATCGGAATCGGGCACTTCGCGGCAGTGATCAGGCTCGGCCCGCTGCACGTCGCGCTCACCACCGACGGGGTCGGCACGAAGCTCCTGGTCGCGCAAGCCATCGGCCGGTACGACACGATCGGAATCGACTGCGTGGCGATGAACGTGAACGACCTGCTCTGCGTCGGAGCGAAGCCGATCGCGATGCTGGACTACATCGCGGTCGAGCGCTGCGACCCCGAGGTCTTCGGCCAGATCGGCAAGGGGCTCTGCGAGGGCGCGCGACAGGCGGGTGTCTCGATCGTCGGTGGCGAGACGGCGCTGATTCCGGCCATGCTGCGCGGCGCGCGCGAGGGAAGCGGGCTGGATCTGGTGGGGATGGCGATCGGCATCGTGCCCGAGGGCGGCCTGATCGACGGCTCGAAGGTGCGGCCGGGCGATGCGCTGATCGGCGTGGCCTCGAACGGCGTGCACTCGAACGGGCTCACGCTCGCGCGCTCCGTGCTGCAGCGAAAGCTCGGCTTCGAGGAATGGGTCGAAGAGCTCGGAGGGACGCTCGCCGACGAGCTTCTGCGCCCGACACGGATCTACGTCGCCCAGGTCGAGGCGCTCGCGAAGGCGGGCGTGCAGCCGCGGGCGCTCGCGCACATCACCGGCGACGGCTTCCTGAACATCCGCCGGATCGAAGCGCCGGTCGGCTTCGAGATCGACTTCCTGCCGCCGGCTCCGCCGATCTTCGGTCTGATCCGGAAGCTCGGCGAGCTCGATGCGGCCGAGATGGCCAGCGTCTTCAACATGGGAGTGGGCCTGACCGTGGTCGTGCCGGAGTCCGACGTCGAGCGCACGCTCGCGGCGCTCCAGGGCACGGGCGTCGACGCGTGGCGGCTCGGCCGCGCGGTCGCGGATCCCGAGCGCGCGATCCGGATCCTGCCAGAGCGGCTCGTCGGCCGGTCGAAGCTCTTCGTCCGCGAGCCGTGATCCGGTTCGCGCTCGAGGCGACGGACCGCAGCTGTGCGGCCCGCGCCGGCCGTCTCTTCACCGACCACGGCGAGGTCGCGACGCCCGTCTTCATGCCGGTCGGCACGCACGCCGCGGTGCGCGCGATGACGCCCGAACAGGTGAAGGCGACCGGCGCGCGGATCGTGCTCGCGAACACCTATCACCTGCTGCTCCGTCCCGGACCGGACCTGATCAAGAAGGCGGGCGGCCTGCACGCGTTCATGGCGTGGGACGGGCCGATCCTGACCGACTCGGGGGGCTTTCAGGTGTTCAGCCTGAAGCACAAGGAGATCAGCCCCGAGGGCGTACGCTTCCGCAACGAGATCGACGGCTCGACCGTCATGCTCACTCCGGAGCGCTCGATCGAGATCCAGCACGCGCTCGGCGCCGACATCATCATGGCGTTCGACGAGTGCACGCCGTACCCGGCGAGCCGGGAGCTGGCGCGGCGCGGCGTCGAGAACTCGCTCGCCTGGCTCGAGCGCTGCATCGCCGCGCACGGCGCCTCGACGCAGGCGCTGTTTCCGATCGTACAGGGATCGGTGTACCCGGAGCTGCGCGCGGAATGCGCGCGAAGCATCGTCCGCTTCGATTCGCCCGGCTATGCGATCGGCGGGGTCTCGGTGGGCGAGGGAATCGATGAGCTGAAGCGCATCGTCTCGATCACTGCGCCGCTGCTGCCCGAGACGAAGCCGCGCTACCTGATGGGCGTCGGGCTTCCCGAGGACCTGGTCGAGTCCGTCGAGCGCGGGATCGACATGTTCGACTGCGTGATCCCCACCCGCTACGCGCGCTCGGCGACGCTCTTCACGCGCCGCGGTCGGATCCGAATGAACCACCGCCGCTACCGGCGCGACATGTATCCGATCGACACGAGCTGTGACTGCTACGCGTGCGCGACGTTCACCCGCGCGTATCTGAACCACCTGTATGCAGCCAACGAGATCCTCGCCGCGATCCTCGGCGCGATCCACAACGTTCGTTTCTACCAGCGGCTGATGGCGGAGATGCGCGAGGCGATCGTCGCGGGCCGCTTCGCCGACTGGAAGGCGGCCTTCCGCGCCGAGTATCGCGAGTCGGGCGAGCGCGGCGCGAGCGAGCCGGACAGCGGCGCGTGACCGGCCTGCGCGAGCTCGATCCGGGGCTGTGGACCGTCGAGCAGCCGCTTCGCGTCGGCGGGCTCGAGCTGGGTACCCGCACCACCGTCGTACGGCTCGCGGACGGCGGTCTGGTCGTCCATTCGCCCGGGCCGTCCACCGCGGCGCTCCGGGGCGAGATCGAGGCGCTCGGACCGGTGCGCGCGCTGATCGCGCCGAACCTGCTCCACCACCTCTTCCTGGCCGAAAGCGCGCGGGCGTTTCCCGGGGCACTCGTCTTCGCCGCGCCAGGACTGCGCGAGAAGCGCGGCGCGATTCGAGTCGACCAGGTGCTCGCGGAAACGCCGCCGTCGCTCTGGGCGGACGACCTCGATCAGCTCGTCGTGCAGGGTGCACCCGGCCTGAACGAGGTGGTGTTCCTGCACCGCGCGAGCCGGACGCTGATCTGTGTCGACCTCTGCTTCAACGTGCGGCACGCTTCGAGCGCCTTCACGCGCGTCTTCATGCGTCTCAATTCTGCGTATGGTCGCTTCGGCCCTTCGCGGCTGTTCCGCTACTCGGTGATGAAGGACGCACGAGCGATGCGGGCGTCGATCGACCGGATCCTCGAATGGGACTTCGGGCGCGTCGTCGTCGCGCACGGAGAAGTCCTGGAGGCCGACGGACGGGGCAGCTTGCGGCGCAGCTTTTCGTGGCTCCCATCCTGAACGCGAGTCACGGCTCTGCTAGATTCAGGTCACTATGAAGAAACACTTACTCCCGCTCGTCGCACTCATTCTGATCGCCGACACCGCATGGGCACAGCTCGAGACCGAGGGGCCTTTCGACTCGAAGGTGAGGCTGGAAGTCTCTGATCGCATTCGGTACGAGCGCTTCGACTGGTTCGAGACCGCACCGGCGTCCGCGACGCGAGATCACGACTACGGATTCTTCGCGAATCGAATGCAGGTGGGGCTGCGCGTCACACGCGATCCGGTCGAGTTCTTCGCGCAGTTCCAACACTCGCTGGTCACGAGCTTGCCGGATCACGGGCCGGGGCCGGGCGGGGCGTACTACACGAACACGCCGGAGAAGAATCAGGAGAAGGGAATCCTGCGCAACATTTGGTTGCGCTGGAAGAACCCGTTCGGCGCGCAGGGCCTGTCGCTCACGGCGGGAAGGCAGATCTTCCGCGACGGCCTCGAGGCGCCGGCCACCGATCCGACGCTGCTCTGGCTGCAGAAGAGCCGGATTTCCGAGCGACTGATCGGCCCGTTCGACTACACACACGTGGGTCGCAGCTTCGACGGCGGGCAGGTCGCCTTCGACAACGCGGCCATGAACGTGACCGGCTTCGCGTTCACTCCCACTTGGGGCGGCTACGAGATCAACGCCAATCGCGAGCTCGAGGTCGGCGTCGCGGGCGTGTCGGCGAGCCTGAAGGCGCTCGAGGCATTGCCGGGCACGAACGCGCGCATCTTCGGCCTCTGGTACCGCGATCGGCGCGAGGTGGTGCCGGTCGACAACCGGCCGCTGGCGGTGCGCCAGGCGGACCATGGCGACATCCAGATCTACACGATCGGCGCCAACGCGACGCACGTGCACGCGATCGGCCCGGGCAAGGCGGACTTCCTGATCTGGGGCGCGATCCAGACCGGCGACTGGCTGACCCAGGACCAGGACTCGTGGGCCTACGCCATCGAGGCCGGCTACCAGCTCCCCAATGTCTGGAGCGCACCATGGCTGCGCGTCGGTTTGGACCAGGGCTCGGGTGACTCGGATGCGAGCGACGGCGATCACTCGACCTTCTTCCAGATGCTGCCCACCGCGCGGCTCTACGCGATGTTCCCCTTCTACAACATGATGAACAACCGCGACCTGTTCGCGCAGCTGATCCTGAAGCCGCACGCGATGGTGAGCGCGCAGGCGACGCTGCACTCGCTTCGCTTGAGCGATCGCGACGACTTCCTCTACGGAGGCGGAGGCGCGACCAACAACACCGTCTTCGGCTTCACGGGCACCGCTTCGGGCAACAAGACGGGCATCGGCACCATGTTCGACACCTCGGTCACCGTGACCCCCGTGAAGTGGCTCGCGCTCAACGTCTACTACGCGCACGTGGACGGCAGTGGAATGATCGGTGAAGCCTTCCAGGACGAGGACGCCGACTACATCTTCGCGGAGGCGACGATCTCGTTCTGATACGATCCCCTTCGCATGAAGGCGATCGCGCGCGCGCTGGCCTCTCTACCCGTTCTCGCGCTGATCGGGTGGAGCGGCCTCGCGCTCGCATACACCGTTCCGGGGCCATGGTGGGTCGCGCGCTCGGCGTCGCTGCTCTGCACGCTCGTCGCGGTCGGCACGCTGATCGGACTCAGGCCCTTCCGGCGCGCCGTGGCCGTTGCGCTCGGCATCTTCGCGTCCGTCCTGGTCTGGTTCTTCTCGCTCGAGCCCTCGAACGCGGGCGACTGGCAGCCCGACGTCGGCCAGCTCGCGCGCGGCGAGGTCGAGGGTGAGATCCTCACGCTGCACAACGTGCGCGACTTCAGCTACCGGAGCGAGACGGATTTCACGGAGCGCTGGGAGACCCGCAGCTACGACCTCTCGAAGCTCGACGGGCTCGACATGTTCTTCTCCCACTGGGGTTCGCCGCTGATCGCGCACACGATCATGTCCTGGCAGTTCGCCGACGGGCAACGGCTGGCGATCTCGATCGAGACGCGAAAGGTGAAGGGCCAGCAGTACTCCGCGGTCGAGGGCTTCTTCCGCCAGTACCCGATCTATTACGTGGCCGCCGACGAGCGCGACCTGATCGGGCTGCGCACGAACTTTCGCGGCGAGAACGTCTGGCTGTACCGGCTGACCGCGCCGCCCGAGAACGCCCGCCTGCTGCTTCTGGATTACGTGCGGAGCATGAACGAGCTGGTCGAGAAGCCCGAGTGGTACAACGCCTTCTCGGACAACTGCACCACCAGCATCCAGCGCCACGTGCGGCATCTGCAGCCGGACGGCCCGCGCTTCGGCTGGCGCCTGCTCGTGAACGGCTACCTCGACCAGGCCCTGTACGAGAGCGGCCGGACCGACACGTCGCTTCCGTTCGAGGAGCTGCGCGCGATCTCGAACATCGACGCGCGCGCGAAGGCGGCCGGTCAGGGTCCCGATTTCTCCGAGCGCATCCGCGAGGGGCTTCCGGACCCGCGAGCGGCATCGCGGCGCGAGGACGCGACCCAGTAGAATTCCTTCGAGGTGGAGCGCTTTCCCTCGGGCCGGACCTCGTCGACCCGGGCGAAGACGGACCGCAGCTGCTTGCGGAAGAGATCGCTCTCCTGGCCCGGGAAGCCCTTCACGATCAGAAAGCCACTGGGCGCGAGCGTCGCGAGAGCGATCGCGAGCGCCGCCGCCCAGATCTCCTCGATCGCCGCGAGATCGAGGTCGCGAATCCCGGTGAGCTTTGGCGCGGCGTCACACAGAACGGCGTCGGCGCTTCCGCCGAGCGCGCTCGCGATCCGCTCCGCCGACCCGGGCTCCGTCATGTCGAGCGCGAGCACCACGACGTTGGCGGCGACGAAGTCGGTGGGCGCCAGATCCACGCCGACCACGCGGCCCTCGGGGCCGACGCGCTCGGACAGGACCTGCAGCCAGCTTCCCGGCCAGCAGCCGAGATCGAGCACGCGCGCGCCGCGGCGCAGCGGCGGGGCGCGGCGCAGCAGGTCCTCGAGCTTGAACGCGGCCCGCGAGCGCAGGCCCTCTTCCTTCGCCCTGCGGTAGAACCCGTCCTTGCGCTCGTAGCGAGCCGTGCGGCTAGCCCTTGACCGTCGGCCGGATGCGCACGAACGCGTTGGGGTGACCGGGGACCGCCCCACGCACGTAGATCAGATTCTTCTCCGGCTCGACGCGCTCGACCTTCAGGTTGAGCTGGGTCCGGCGCGCGTTGCCCATCTGGCCGGCCATCCGCAGGCCGGGACGGATGCGCCCGGGGAAGGTGCCGGCCGACATCGAGCCTCCGTGGCGGAAGGACTCGTGGTTGCCGTGCGAGACGCTCCGGGTCGGGAAGCCGTGCCGCCGGACCACGCCGCTGAAGCCGCGCCCGATCGTCGTGCCGATCACGTCGACGCGCTGCCCGACCTTGAAGCCCTCACAGGTCAGCTCCTGGCCGACCTGGTAGCCGTCGAGGTCGCTCGCGCCTACCCGCACCTCGACGAGCACGCGCTTGGGCGCGGTGTTCGCCTTGGCGAAGTGGCCCTGCATGGCCTTGGGAACGAGCTTGGCGCGCTTGGCTCCGTAGCCGATCTGCAGGGCGGTATAGCCGTCGCGGTCGCCGGTCTTCTTCTGCACCACCGTGCAGGGGCCGGCCTCGATCACGGTCACGGGAACGCGGTCGCCGCTCTCGGTGAAGATCTGGGTCATTCCGAGCTTTCGGCCAATCAGTTCGAGGCTCATCGCGGGGGCTCCAAAGACGAGGGCTGCGCATAGTAGCAGGGCCCTCTCCGTCGCCCAACCCTTTCCTATACTCCGGCGCTCACCGTGAACTGGGCGTGCCATCCCCCGGGAGAATCCCGGGTGGCGGGCCGCTCCTCGTTTGGACGCATCCCCTGAAGATCTCGGAGCTGGTCACGCTTGCGCAGAGCCCGCAGCTCCCGCTGCGCCTCGGCCGGATCCGGGGATCGGCCGGCGCCTGGCTCGCGGCCGAGCTCCGCGCGGCGCACCGCGGCCCGATCCTCGTGGTCGCGCCCGGCTCGACGCGGGCGGAGGAGTTCGCCGCGGCGCTGCGGGCGTTCTCGCCGGAAACGGAGGTCCGGATCCTGCCCCGCTACGACGTGCCGCCGTACGACCGCTTCTCGGCCCATCCCGAGATCGAGGCGCGGCGCATGAGCCTGCTCTACTCGTGGCTTTCCGCCGGACCCGAGACGGGACTGACCGTCGTCGCGCCCTGGTCGGCGCTGCTCCGGCGGGTTCCGTCGCGCTCGGAGCTGCGCAGCCGGGTCACGCACCTCGAGCGCGGTCTCTCGATCGACCGCGACGCGCTCGTCGACGTGCTGGTGCAGGCCGGCTACCAGCGCACGAGCCTGGTGGAGGAGCGCGGCGAGGTCGGCGCGCGCGGCGGGATCGTCGACCTGTTCCCGCCCCAGCTCGACCGGCCGGTGCGGATCGAGTTCGACTTCGACTCGATCGGGTCGTTGCGCCGCTTCGACCCGACGACCCAGCGTTCAGAGGGCGAGCTCGACTCGATCGTCGCGATTCCGCCGCGCGCCTATCGCGTGCCGAGCGACGTCGACGCGCTGATCCAGGACGTCCGGCGCCGCGGCCGCGAGCGGAGCCTGCCCGAGTCGCAGATCTACAGCGTCACCGAGGCGTTCGCGCGCCGGTCGCTGCCGCCGGGCGTCGAGAACCTGGAGGCCCTGCTCCACGACGAGCTCGAGACCGTCTTCGACTATCTGCCGCCGTCCACGCGCATTCTGATCGACGATCCCGAGGCCGGCCGAACGCGCGCGCTCGCATACATGGGCGAGGTCTTCGGCGGCCACGAGCGCGCCGCGGCGCAGGACCGGCTGGTCTGCGAGCCGCTCTCGCTGTACGTGAGTGACGACTCCGCGTGGAAGGCGCTGCTCGCGCGCAACCCCGTGCTCCTCGACCCGCTGGGGATTCCCGACCCGCTGGTGCGCGAGCAGGTCGTCGACGTGCGCGGCGACGACCACCGCGACCTGCGGCGCGAGATCGAGGAGCAGCGCGGCAGCGGACACGCGCTCCAGCCGCTCTCGCGCAGGCTCGCGACCTGGCGCGAGCAGAAGCGACGCGTGCGCATCGTCTGCCCGACGCCGTCCGCGGCGGAGCGGCTCGTCGACATCCTCTCGGACTACGGGCTGGCGCTGCCCATCGCTCGCGGCCACGCGTTCGCGGCCCTCCCGGAGCCGGGAGAGATCGACGTCGGGGTGGCGCCGCTCGCCGACGGCTTCGAGCTTCCGGACGACGCGCTCGTCGTGCTCACCGAGCAGAACGTCTTCGGCCAGCGCCAGCAGCGCCGCGCGGTGCGGATCACGCGCCAGACGAACGCGATCGAGCGGCTCGCGCAGATCCAGGAGGGCGACTTCCTGGTCCACGCCGAGCACGGCATCGGGCGCTTCGGCGGCCTGGTACGCATTTCCGTGTCAGGAGGCGAGCAGGAGTTCCTGCTGCTGCTCTACGACAAGGCCGACAAGCTCTACGTGCCGGTGTCGCGGCTGGGACAGGTCCAGCGCTACGCCTCCGCCGAGGACGCGAGCCCCGCGCTCGACCGTCTCGGCGGCCAGGGCTGGACCCGCACGAAGACCCGCGTGCGCCGCGCGGTGCAGGACATGGCCGAGGCGCTCCTCGCCGTGGTCGCCGCCCGCGAGACGCTCGAGGGAACGGCCTTTCCCGCGCCCGACGCGGCCTACGAGGAGTTCGAGGCGCGCTTCCGCTGGGACGACACGCCCGACCAGCGCAAGGTCACCGACGACGTGCTGGGCGACATGCGCAAGCGGCGGCCGATGGACCGGCTGGTCTGCGGCGACGTCGGCTTCGGCAAGACCGAGGTCGCGTGCCGGGCCGCGTACCTGTGCGCCATGTCGGGCCGCCAGGTCGCCTTCCTGGTGCCCACCACCGTTCTGTGTCAACAGCACCTCGAGACGATCCGGGAGCGCTTCGCCGGCACGCCGGTGGAGATCGCCGGCCTGTCGCGGCTCTCGTCGCCCAAGCAGCTTCGCGAGGTGCGCGAGGGGCTGGCCAGCGGCAAGATCGACCTCGTCGTCGGCACGCACCGCCTGCTCTCGAAGGACATCACGTTCCGGAATCTCGGTCTTCTGATCGTCGACGAGGAGCACCGCTTCGGCGTGGCGCACAAGGAGCGGCTGAAGCAGCTGCGCAAGCTCGTCGACGTGCTCACGCTCTCGGCGACTCCGATCCCGCGCACCCTGCAGATGGCGTTCTCGGGAATGCGCGATCTGTCGGTGATCGCCACTCCGCCCCCCGACCGCACGGCGGTGCGCACGCAGATCGCGCGCGTGTCGCAGGAGCTGATCTCCGAGGCGGTCGAGCGCGAGCTGCGCCGCGGCGGGCAGGTCTTCTTCGTGCACAACCGCGTCGAGACGATCGGCGAGATCGCCGGCTACCTGCAGCGCATCCTGCCGTCCGCGCGCTTCGGGATCGCGCACGGGCAGATGTCGGCGCAGAAGCTGGAGCGCGTGATGCTCGCCTTCATGCACCGCGAGTACGACGTTCTCGTGTGTACGGCGATCATCGAGTCCGGGCTCGACATTCCCAATGCCAACACGATCCTGATCCACCGCGCCGACATGTTCGGGCTGGCGCAGCTCTACCAGCTTCGCGGTCGCGTCGGCCGCGGAGACCGGCGCGCCTACGCGTACCTGCTGCTGCCCGCCACCGGGCAGATCAGCGACGACGCGCAGCGACGGATCGAGGCGATCCAGGACCTCTCGGAGCTGGGCGCGGGCTTCCGACTCGCGACCGAGGACCTCGAGATCCGCGGCGCGGGAAACCTGCTCGGCGGCGAGCAGTCCGGGCACATCGCGTCGGTCGGCTACGACCTGTACATGGAGATGATGGACGAGGCGATGGCGCGCCTGCGCGGCGAGCAGACCGCAGACGCGATCGACCCCGAGATCCGGCTGCCGCTCCCCGCGCTGCTTCCCGAGAGCTACGTGCCCGAGGTCTCGCAGCGGCTCGCGCTCTACAAGCAGCTCTCCTCGGCGCGCGACGACGAGGAGCTCGCCGCGCTGCGCGGCGATCTCCTCGATCGCTTCGGCGCGCTGCCCGACGCGGCGCAGAACCTGCTCGAGGTGATCCGGCTCAAGATCCGCTGCCGCAGCCTGGGCGTGCTCTCCGTGGAGGTGCGAAACGGCGAGCTTCAGCTGCGCATCGCCGAGCGCGCGGCCGTCGACCCGAGCCGGCTGGTGCGCGTGATTGGTCGCCCCGGGGCGCAGATCCGCGCCTATCCGGACCGGCGCCTGGGCCTGCGCCTGCGCGAGCCGGGCGACGCACTGGCCGAGAGCTTCGGCCTTCTCGATCTTCTCCAGCCCGGCGAGGGCACGCCGGTCGAAAGGAGCGCCAGCCGATGAAGCGAGTGATCGTGGCGCTCCTCGGGCTGTTGCTCGGCTGCGGTGACGGCGGGCGCGACGACGCCTGGGCCGCCGAGGTCGACGGCGTGCGGATTCCCGCCGCGGAGCTGCGGCGCCTGGTGGAGCAGCGGCTCGAGGAGGAGCCGGACGCCGATCGCGGCGACGTCGTGACCGAGGAGCTGAACCGCCTGGTGTCGGCCCAGGTCGCTCTGAACCGCGCGTCCGAAGCCGGGGTGAGCGTCGCCGACACGGAGGTGACCGACCGCCTGCACATGCTCCACGGCGAGGAGTGGAAGGACGACGATCCGCGCTACCGCGAGAGCGTGCGCCGCGAGATGATCGTCGACCGCATCGCGCTGGTCGAGCTCGCCCCGCGAATGCGCGTGCCCGAGAGCGCGCTGCGCGCCTACTTCGACGAGCACCGCAGCGAGTACGCGCAGCCCGAGCGCGCGCAGGTACGACAGATCGTGGTCGAGGAGCGCGCGAAGGCCGAGCGACTGCGAACGCAGCTCGAGTCGGGCGGGGACTTCGCCGCCGCGGCGCGCGAGCACAGCATCGCGCCCGAGGCCGCGAGCGGCGGCGAGCTGCCGGCGTTCGCGCGCGGGGAGCTCCCCGAGGCGTTCGACCGCGCCTTCGAGCTCGAAGAGGGGCAGTTCTCGGCCGTGGTCGAGTCGCCGTACGGCTTCCACATCTTCTTCCTGGAGCGCAAGATCCCGGCTCGGGAGCCCGGCTTCGACGAGCTCCGCGAGCGGCTCGAGGCGGAGCTCGGCCAGCGCAATCTCGAGGAGCTGCGCCGCGAGTGGCTGCGCGGCCTGCGCAGGAGCGCCGAGATCCGCTCGAACGACGCGTATCTGGAGACGCTGCGATGAGAGACAAGCTCTGCCTGCTGCTGATGCTCCTGGCCGCGAGCGGCATCGCCCGTGCCGAGGTCGCAGACGGCGTGGCCGCGATCGTCGGGGACGAGGTGGTGCTGCTCTCCGAGGTGCGATCGGCGATGCAGTCCGTGGCCGCCCGCGTGCCGAAGGACCACCCGCTGACGCCCCAGGAGATGAAGCAGATTCGCGACAACGCGCTGAAGAGCCTGATCGACGACCGGCTGATCCTGCAGGTCGCCAAGTTCCAGGGCATCGCCGCGAGCGAAGAGGAGATCGACGCGGCGGTGAACGGAATCGCCGAGGAGGAGGGCATCGCGGCCGACGCGATCTACGCCGCCGCGGCCGAGCAGGGCCTTCCGCGCGCCGCCTACCGCGAGCAGCTCGGCAAGCAGATCACGCGCATGAAGATGATCTCCGGCTCGGTGCAGGGCCGGGTCCGCGTGAGCGACGAGGAAGTGCGCAAGCTCTACGACGAGCGCTACGGGCAGGCCAGGCCCGGCGAGCGGATCCGGGTGCTGCACATCCTGATCGCCGTGCCGTCGGACGCCCCGCCGGAAACGCGCGAGAAGGCGCGGGCGTTCGCCGCGCAGCTCCGCGATCAGGCGCGCCAGAATGGCGACTTCGGCGGGCTCGCGCGCAAGTACTCCGGGGCGCCGACGGCGCAGCAGGGCGGGCTCACGGTCTTCCGCGAAGAGGACGCGCCGGATCTGATCAAGAGCGCGGTCTTCGGGCTGAAGCCCGGCGAGATCACCGACGTGATCGAGAACGCGCACGGCGAGAACCTGTTCCAGTTCCTCGACCGCTTCGATCCTTCGACGGTGTCGTTCGAGCAGGTCGCGGACAAGCTTCGCGGCGAGCTGATCGAGCGCCGCACCATGCCCGAGTTCGAGAAGTGGCTCGCAGACGTGCGGAAGAACCGCTACGTCGAGATCGTCGCGCCGGAGCTGCAGTGAGCGGAGAACCTGTAGAGATCGTCGTCCGGGGCGCGTGCGAGCACAACCTGAAGTCGCTGAACGTGCGCATCCCGCGCAACCGCTTGGTCGTGCTCACGGGGCTCTCGGGCTCGGGCAAGAGCTCGCTCGCGTTCGACACGCTCTACGCCGAGGGGCAGCGCCGCTACGTCGAGAGCCTGTCGGCCTACGCGCGGCAGTTCCTCGACCAGATGAAGAAGCCCGAGGTCGACTCGATCGAGGGCCTCTCGCCCGCGATCTCGATCGAGCAGAAGACCACCAGCCGCAACCCGCGCTCGACCGTCGGCACGGTCACCGAGATCTACGACTACCTGCGACTGCTCTTCGCGCGGATCGGCGTGCCGCACTGCGTGAACTGCGGCAAGCCGATCCAGGCGCAGACCGTGAAGCAGATGTGCGACCGCGTGCTCGCGCTCCCCGAGGGCACGCGCGTGCAGGTGCTCTCGCCGGTCGTGCGCGGCCGCAAAGGCGAGTACAAGAAGGAGCTGCGCGAGTTCGCGCGACAGGGCTTCGTGCGCGTTCGCATCGACGGCGAGGACCACCAGCTCGATTCGCCGCCGGAGCTCGACCGCAAGAAGCGCCACGACATCGACCTGGTGGTCGACCGTCTGGTGATCCGCGGCGACGTCGGAAAGCGGCTGGCGGATTCGTTCGAGACGGCGCTACGAGCGAGCTCGGGCTTCGCGAAGGTCGACATCGGGCCGGGCCAGGAAGAGGTCCTCTTCTCCGAGCTCGCCGCGTGCATGGACTGCGGCGCGAGCTTCCCCGAGATCAATCCGCGCTTGTTCTCTTTCAACAGCCCGCAGGGCGCCTGCCCCGAGTGCGACGGCCTGGGCACGAAGGACTTCTTCGACCCGGAGCTGCTCGTTCCCGACGCTTCGATCTCGATCGCGGACGGCGCGATCGCGCCGTTCAAGGGCCGCGGACACGCCTCGCGCTACTACGCCGCGATGCTGCGCTCGCTCGCCACGCACTACGGGTTCTCGCTCGACACGCCGTGGAGGAAGCTCTCGGCCGAGGCGCGCGCGCAGATCCTGAACGGCAACGACGAGAAGGTGACCTTCCGCTTCGGGCGCAGCCGCAAGTGGAGCTTCGACCGCAGCTGGTCGGGGGTCGTGGGCCTGCTCGACAAGCGCTACCGCGAGACCGAGAGCGATCTCGTGCGCGAGGGGCTGCGCCAGTACATGAGCAACACCGCCTGCACGGCCTGTGCGGGCGCGCGCCTGCGCCCAGAGGCGCGCTCGGTCTTCGTCGGCGCGACCACGCTGCCGCAGGTCTGCGCGCTCTCGGTCGCGCAGGCGGTGCAGTTCTTCACGAACCTGAAGCTCGGCAAGCAGGACCTGTTGATCGCCGAGCGGCTGCTGCGCGAGATCCGCGAGCGACTCGCGTTCCTGCAGAACGTCGGGCTCGAGTATCTGACGCTCGACCGCACCGCCGGCACGCTCTCGGGCGGCGAGAGCCAGCGCATCCGCCTGGCGACGCAGGTGGGCTCGGCGCTGGCGGGAGTGCTCTACATCCTGGACGAGCCGTCGATCGGGCTGCACGCGCGCGACAACGACCGGCTGCTGCGCACGCTGGTCTCGCTGCGCGACACCGGCAACACCGTGCTCGTGGTCGAGCACGACGAGGAGACCATCCGCGCCGCCGATTGGGTGATCGACATGGGGCCGGGCGCGGGCCGGCACGGCGGCGAGATCGTGGCCGAAGGCCGACCCGAGGACATCGAGAAGGAGGCGCGCTCGCTCACCGGCCAGTTCCTCTCCGGCGCGCGCAGGATCCCCGTGCCCGAGAAGCGCCGACCCGGCTCCGACAAGTTCGTGACCATCGTCGGCGCGAGCGAGAACAACCTGCGCGACGTGACGGTGCGCATTCCGCTCGGCGTGATGACGGTGGTGACGGGCGTCTCGGGCAGTGGCAAGTCGACACTGATCAACGACACCCTGTACAAGGCGCTCGCGCACGAGCTCTTCGAGGCCAAGGACAAGCCCGGCAAGCACAAGAAGATCGATGGGCTTGCACACCTCGACAAGGTGATCGACGTCTCGCAGGACCCGATCGGGCGAACCTCGCGCTCGAATCCGGCCACCTACACGGGGATCTTCACGGGGATCCGCGAGCTCTTCACGCAGCTTCCCGAGAGCCGCCAGCGCGGCTACGCGCCGGGCCGCTTCTCGTTCAACGTGAAGGGCGGGCGCTGCGAAGCCTGCCAGGGCGACGGCATCCTGCGCATCGAGATGCACTTCCTGCCCGACGTGTACGTGACCTGCGAGGAGTGCCAGGGCAAGCGCTACAACCCGCAGACGCTCGAAGTGAAGTACAAGGGCAAGTCGATCGCCGACGTGCTCGAGATGACCGTCGACGAGGCGTTCGAGTTCCTGGAGCACATCCCGGGCGTGCGAAGCGGTCTGGCGACGCTGGCCGAGGTGGGGCTCGGCTACGTGCACCTGGGCCAGCAGGCGACCACGCTCTCGGGCGGCGAGGCGCAGCGGATCAAGCTCGCAAAGGAGCTCTCGAAGCGCGCCACCGGCCGCACGATGTACATCCTGGACGAGCCGACCACCGGACTGCACTTTGCCGACGTGGAGAAGCTTCTCGACGTGATTCACAAGCTGGTCGACCGCGGCAACACGGTGGTGGTGATCGAGCACAATCTCGACGTGATCAAGACGGCGGACCACATCATCGATCTCGGGCCCGAGGGCGGCGACAAGGGCGGCGAGGTGATCGCGACCGGCACGCCGGAAGAGGTCGCCAACGACCCGCTCTCCTACACCGGACAGGCGCTGCGCCCGATCGTGTTCAGATCATGATTCCCGACCGCGACGCCGGAGCCCGCCCGCCGCTCACGCTCGAGTTCGCCTTCGTGCTCGCGCTGCTCGCGCCGCTGGTCCACATGGTCTGCGTGACGGTGCTGCTCCTGATCGGCTTTCGCGGCACGGTGCCGGTGGTCGGCATGGCCGCGGTGCTCGCCTACGGCGGCATGTTCACGCTCTGCGCTTCGCGGTTTCGCGAGCCTCCGCTCGAGCGGCTCGCGCTCGTGCGCGCACCGGCGACGGCCTGGCTCGCGGTCGCGTTCCTGGCCGCGTCCGTGCTGCTCACCAGCGAGATCGACAACCTGGTGAAGGCGGCGTTCCCGCCGCCGCTCGAGCTCACGGCGGCGGGCGAGGCGCCCGAGACGCCGCCATTCTGGGGAGTGATGCTCGCGGTGGTGCAGATCGCCGTGTTCCCGCTCGCCTACGAGCTCTTCTTCCGCGGCATCCTGCAGCCGCTCGCGGTCGCCAGGCTCGGGCTCGGTCTCGGCATCGTGCTCGGCGCGCTGATGAGCGGCGTCGCCAGCGGACTGATCTTCGGCGGCGTATGGGGCGTCGCGCCGGCGTTCGCGAACTCGCTCGTGCTGGCGGTGCTGCGCCAGGCGTCCCGATCGCTCTGGCCGTCGATCGCCCTGCACGCGCTCACCGGCGTGATCACCCTGGGCGCGCTCTACCAGGTCTTCGGCATCGCCGGCTTCGACGACACCACCGCAGCGCACACGCCGCTCGCCTGGCTGCTCGGCGCGGGCGCGCTCACGGGAATCGGCCTCGCGCTGCTGCGCGTCGCATCGCGCGGCGAGAGCGCGCCTGCCGCGCCGCCGGAGGTCTGAGCCCCCGGAAGCTCAGCCCGCGCCCAGGTGCTGCCGGAACCAGTCCGTCGCGGCGCTCGCGGCGCGCTCGAACCAGGGCTCCGTGTCGTACACATCGAAGTGTCCGCAGTCGAGCTCGAGGTAGCGCTTGGGCTCGCCCGCGCGCGCGACCGCGGCGCGCAGCTGCTCGATCGGGATCAGCGAGTCGTTCTTCGCCCCGATCACGAGCAGCGGCGTGGGCGAGACCAGCTCGATCGCGCCGGGCGGGTCGTACTCGAGCATCTTCTCCAGCGACTCCAGCGTGACGGCGTTGCGCCAGCTCGGCGCGACCGCGGCGCCCGTGCGCTGGAACCATTCCCACGCGTCGGGCGCGGCCAGCACGCTGGGCTGGCCGGGCTTTGCTACGACGGGGATCTCCGTCACCGCGCCGGTCTTGAAGCGCTCCACGCGGTCGGCCGAGATCTGGGCGAGGAACGCGTCGAGCCCGGGCCGGCCCAGAAGCGCGAGCAGAAGCGGCCACGCGCGCACCGCGGGCACCTGCGCCACGGCCGCCTTCACGCGCCGGTCGAACGCGGCCAGGTGCAGCGTGTGCCCGCCGCTGTACGAGCTGCCCCAGAGGCCGATGCGCGCGGGGTCGATGCCGGGCGCAAGCGTCACCCACGAGATCGCGTTTCGGTAGTCCTCGTGCTGCTCGAACGGGAACACCTGCCCGCGCGGCTCGCCGTCGCTCGCGCCCAGGAAGCGGAAGTCGAACACCAGCACCGCGCAGCCCGCGGCCGCGAAGCGCTCCGCGAAGGCGGGCAGGAACATCTCCTTCACCGCCGAGAAGCCGTGCGCCATCACCACCGCGGGCACGCGCGCGCCGGCCGGCCCCGCGGGGCGGTAGAGCCAGCCGCGGCAGGTCTGGCCGCGGCTCTCGAACTCGACACTCTCGCGTGTCGGCTTCGCGGCGCTCACGACGCGTGCCCCTCGAGCTCGGCCGCCAGGTGGAACACGACCCAGGCGCCGCAGCGCACGCAGTCCACGTCGTTCCCGTAGCAGCAGCCCGGCGTGCGGAAGACGTGCCCGTCCAGGTAGAGCGGCAGCACGCGCTCGCGCGCCGGGCAGGCGGCGGTGACTCGCTCCGCGTGCTCGGGGAGCATCAGCTCCAGGCTGCGCCGCGTGTTGCGCACGAAGCCCGGGTACTCGTTGCGAAGCCGCATCACCTCGCGCACCGCGGGCACGCGCGCCTCGTTGTCGGGCCAGGCGTCGGGCCCGTCGTCGCTCGCGCGCGGCACGTAGAACGAGAAGCTCATCCAGCCCACGCGCGTCTTCTGCAGCTCGCGCACCAGCTCCTCGAGCCGGTCCTGGTTGCGGCGCGTGACCGTGCACTGCACCTGCACCGGCGAGGACAGATCCTCCGGCAGCCGGCGCAGGTTCTGCATCACGCGCTTGTAGCTGCCGCGGCCGCGGATCGCGTCGTTCACGTCCTCGGGGCCGTCGAGCGAGACGACGTAGAGCACGTTCGGCCCCAGGTCGGGAACTTCGATCGTGCCGTTGGTGGTGATGGTGTTGCGCGGGAAGAGCTTCACGCCGCGCTCGATCAGCGGGCCGCGAAGCAGCGGCTCGCCGCCCATCCAGAGCGCTGTGCGGATGCCGTGGCGGTCGCGCAGCATCTCGAGCGTCTCGAGCATCTCGTCGTCGGTCGGCTCGTCGGCGACCCGCGGGCGCACGGGCGAGAGCGGGTTCGCGTCGCGGTAGATGAAGCAGTGCGCGCAGCTCAGGTTGCAGCGCTCGGTGACGTTCACGATCACCGACGGGTACGGGGCGTCTTCGCGGTAGTGGCCCTCGAGAACGGCCTGCATCGGAACCTCCACGGCAGTCTGGCCGCGGCGCGGGCCCGGCCCTATGACGGCCATCATACGGGTAGGGCGAGCTCGCGGTCTGCGCATCTATACTCGCGCCGATGCAACGCGCGCCCCTGCTCATCCTGGGAATGCTCTCGCTCCTCGCGGGCCTTGCGGGCGGGCTGGTCCGCGTCGGCTGGGCCGTGCCGAGCGTTCCGCCGGAAGCCGTGGCGCAGCACGGCGCGCTGATGCTCGCTGGATTCCTCGGCACGCTGATCTCGCTCGAAAAAGCCGTCGCGCTTCAGCGCACCTTCGGCTACGCGGCCCCGGTGCTGATCGGTGTCGGCACGATCTCGCTCTGGGCCGGCGGCCCGGTCGCTCCCGGCCGCGCCGCGATCGCGGCAGGCGGCGCCATCTTCTTCGCCGGCCTCGCGCTCGGCTTCTACGAACGCGCGACGCGCTGGGCCGCCACGCAGCTCGCCGGCGCCGCCTGCTTCGCGATCGGCGCGCTCGCCTGGCTCGCCGGCCGCGCGCTCGTCGACGTGGTCCCGTTGTGGGCCGCCTTCGTGGTGCTGACCATCGCCGGCGAGCGCCTCGAGCTCTCGCGCCTGCTCGCGCCCACGCGCGCGGCTCTCGTCGCGTTCGCCGCGCTCGTCGCGCTCGCGATCGCCGGGCCGCTGGTCGGCTTCGCGGACGCGCAGCTCGGTGCGCGACTGTCGGGCGCGGCATGGCTCGGCCTCGCCGTCTGGCTGCTGCGCTGGGACCTCGCGCGCAAATCGCTCGGCCGGCCCGGCCTGCCGCGCTTCATCGCCTGGGCCGTCCTCTCCGGCCACGTGTGGCTCGCGCTCTCCGGCGCGTTCGCCCTCACCTGGGGCGCGCCGCAAGCCGGCCCCGCCTGGGACGCGATCCTGCACGCGCTCTTCGTCGGCTTCGCCTTCTCTATGATCTTCGGCCACGCCCCGATCATCTTCCCAGCCATCCTTCGCGTGCAGATCCGCTTCGCCCCGCGCTTCTGGATCCACCTGGCGCTGCTGAACGCCGGCCTCGCGCTGCGGCTGGCCGGAGATCTCTCCGGCGTGTACGAGCTGCGGGCGTGGGGGGCGCTGCTGAACGTGCTCGCCGTGCTGCTGTTCCTGGTGCAGACGGTGAGCCGCGTGGAGAAGGGGTCGGCCTGACATCGGCCGGTGCACAGAAATGTGCGTGTTGGCGATGGGTTGCGAAGCAGGACTGCGGCCGGGAGCAGCGCTTGCGCGCTTCTCGGAAAGCGCCAATTGGCGCGCCTCTCTCGCCAGACGGCGCGGTTGCCGATAAATTGATGCGATGAAGAGCGAGCTTGGCGGCGTCGTCTCCGTCCTCGGTGGTGCGAAGGTGCTCGGTCGCGCCCTCCGCTCACCGGAGGACCTGGCGACGCGGGTGCGCGGAGGGCTGCCGTACTCCTCGCTGACGGCCGTCATGGAGCAGTACGGAATCCCGCGCGAAGTCCTGTGCGCGATCCTGCATCTCTCGCGGAGAAATCTGCTCCGGCGAAGGGAGCAGAGCCGCCTGTCCGCGGATGAATCCGATCGTCTCTACCGGCTTGCACGGGTGCTCGCGCACGCGAACCGGGTGTTCGGCGATCTCGAGGAGTCGGCCGAGTGGATTCAGGCTCCGAACCCGTCGCTCGGCAAACAGCAGCCGCTTGCCCTTCTCGACACCGACATCGGCGCGGAGCAGGTCGACGACGTTCTCGGCAGAATCGAGCACGGCATCGTCGGCTGATGCGCGTCTTTCGGATCTGTCAGGCGCGGCACACCGACAGCGCGTTCACTGGCGACGGGGCGGTTCTCTATCCCGGTCGCTGGCATCCACGGGGTGTCCGCGTCATCTACGCATCCGAGAGCCGCGCGCTCGCTGCTCTCGAGCAGCTCGTGCATCTTCACCGGACTCGTCTCCCCGATGACTTCGTCAGCTTCACGGTCGACATCCCCGACGGTGTGAGGATCCGCCAGGCTCTCGTCGGGACTCTCCCCAAGGAGTGGCGCAGGCATCCAGGCCCGCGCGCGCTTCAAGAGATCGGCGCCGCCTGGATCGCGGCAGGCGACTCGGCGTGCCTCGAGGTCCCCTCGGCCGTGGTCCCCGGCGAGCGAAACTTCCTGCTGAACCCGCGTCACGCGGACTTCGCGAAGCTGGCGATCGGTCCCGCGGAGCCCTTCACGTTCGACGAGCGGCTCCGCCGTTCGTAACGGCAACTCCGGCAGCGGAGCGCGGAGCGCAGCCCGATCGACCCGTCGACGACTGGGGCAAGATCCCGGGCGAGGCCGCCGGCGTCGGCGCGATGCTCGACCGGCTGCTCCACCACGGCCACGTCATCAAGTGCGGGCCGCGCAGCTTTCGCACCCGGACCGGAGGGCAGGACTTGCACGACTCAGGCGATTCGAAGTAGACAGACCCTGTCCCGGACGCGCGACTGGCCGGTTTTGACCCGGCCACGACTGGCCGGTTTTGAGGTGGCCACTGAGGGTGCCGGTAGGCGCTGGTTCGCTTCTGGCTGAGGATCTGGTCCGTGAGAGCGCGGTAGCAGGCGATCGCGGGCAGCGGGTGGCCGGCCGATTCGAAGCGCTGCGCGAGCGAGAGGAGCGCGTCGTAGGGACCGTCGGCGAGCTGCGCGCGGCCGCGCAACACCTTGGCCGCCGCCCGTTCATCGGCGCCTAGATCGAGAAGGAATGCGCTCGCGCTGGCGATGCGGTCGCTCCGCTCCGCGCGCGCGATGGCGGCCTCGCGAGCGGCCGCTCTCGACTCGGGAGGCAGGAGAGCGGCGTAGGCGTCGAAGACCCGCGCGCTGAACGAGGCCTCGGAGATCTGCCGGCGCGCGTCGAGAAGTGCGTCGCGATCTCCGAGCTTCTCGTAGGCGCGCGCGAGCAGCTCGAGGCGTTTGCCGGAGAAATCCGCGCGGTCCGCGCTGTCGGCTCGCATCAGCCACTCGACGGCGCGCTCCACGGGGCCGAAGCGCAGATACTGCTCGGCGATGGCCTGCCTCTGCAGGGGGTTGGGGTGCGGCGAGCGGATCGTCACCGATCTCTCGTAGAGGGCGGCGTCCCCCAGAGCGCACGCGATCTGGCCCAGGGCCGCGCCGGCGGCGAGGCTCCGGTAGCTCTCGCGGTCGTGCGGCGCCGACTCGGCCTCGCGCTCGTAGATGCGGGCGAGCCGGCGGAGCTCCAGCTCCGAGAGGAGCGTCGCCGCGTGGTCGAGAAGCGCGTCGCGCGTGCCGTACTCGTCCCCCGCGTGCAGCTCGTGGACGCGCTCGACCCACGCGGGCTCGGCGGGCAGCGCCGCGGCCGCGCGATGCCAGAGGCCGCACGCGCGGCGGAAGGCGCCGCCGATCGACCCGTTCGAATCGTCGGCGCGCCCGAGAATCCGCTCGTCCGCGCGGATGAAGCGGTCGACGAGCTTCCACGCGGCTTCCGCGTCCGTGGCCAGGAGCTGCGTCTCGACGTCGTCGAGCCATCCCTGCAGCTCGCGGGCGAAGGCGCCGCTCTCGCCGTACGTGATGAACGAACGCCCGCTGCGGAATCGCTTCAGCCGGTGGTCCAAGGCGGCGGCGAGCGCGGCGGGATCGGCGCCCAGCGCGAGCGTCTCGATCCGGTCGCGCAGGGCCTCGTCCTCCTCGGCGAGACGCGAGAGGAAGGCGGCGAGTGATTCGGGCGCGGTCCGCGCGAGCCTGGCGCGGAGCTCATCGGCATCGATGCGTCCCTCGCCTGCCATAGAATCGGCACCTCCCTTGGACCCCGCGCCGTCGATCGCGTTGCAGGGTACGTAGTCTCCCACGCGGGCTCGCTGGATCACAGCCCCGCCCGGCGCTGGATCTTCCCTCCGCGACGCGGGTATGGTTCCGGGGAACCTCCCCTTCGAAGCCCGTGAGGAAGCGGCCCGATCCATGACGTCTTCGGCTAGCGACTCACCGGTCTCGCTCTCCGCGGATCAGCGGCGGAGCCTCGAGAAGGGCATCCGCGCGTTTCCGAGTCTGATCCGCGGGCGCGGAACGCGGTATGCGCGCGACGGGCGCGTGGGTCAGATCGAGTTCGACGGGCAGGTGCTGTTCGCGCTCGTCGAGGGCACCGAGACGTACGAGTGCGAGTGGTCGTTCGGGGGCGGGCGCTGGCTGGGGAGCTGCAGCTGCCCGATGACCATGGACTGCAAGCACCTGTACGCGCTCGGCCTCGAGGCGCTGAGCGGGATCGAGGTGGAGGGCGCCGTCGAACGCCGCGCACGCGCCGCTCCGGCCGAGCCGACGCCGGCGGAGATCGTGGCGCGAGTGCAGAGCGCGAGCGAACCGTGGCACGCCGAGCTCGCGCTCGATGCGCTCGCGCATTCCGTGGGCTCGCGGCTCGCGTACGGGGAGCTGCGCAACGCGCTGCGCGGCTGCTTCGAAGAGGCGGACCCGGAGCTCCGCTGCTTTCGGCTCGCGTTCGAGATCGAGCGGGCGGGGCAGCTCGAGCTGCCGCCCGCGCTCGCGCCGTTCCTGGCGCGGCGCGATCTGGCCGAGCGCAACGCGCGCCGCAGCGCGGAGCGTGCGCTCGAGGCGCTCGACGCCTGGACGGCCGGCTCGGCTCCGGGGTTCGCGAGGCGATTGCGTTTCGAGCTCTGCCTTACTTCGACCTGGGGCGGCGTGCGGCTCGGCGCGCGCGTGCGGCTCACGTCGCCGAAGATTCACGACGAGCTGCGCGCCGAATCCGCGCTCCTCGGTCTGCTTCGCCAAGCGGACTCCAGGCGCGACGTGCTGGCGGACGACGAGCGCGATCTGCTTCGCTTCGTGCTCGACGGCGGCTACCTCTCGGAGCGCCCGCAGCACTACGCGGCGGCGCCGCCCGACCCCCGCCGATTGCTCGAGCGCGCGGCGGAGAGCCCGCTCTTCAGCATCGCGGCGGACCTGGATCCTGCGCTGGCGCAGAGGACCGGGCTCGTGCCCGGCGGGCCGGTGCGCCTCGCGCCCGGCGCGGCCCGGATCGCGCCCGCGCTCGAGAGCGACGCGGCGGCACCGCGCCTCGC
>Ga0194120_10001180_pt1 | contig 48658 bp, 41 predicted proteins | sample TA2MahCa65mmetaG_FD_148642 | JGI IMG/M metagenome (GOLD analysis project Ga0194120, IMG submission 148642) | Freshwater microbial communities from Lake Tanganyika, Tanzania - TA2015019 Mahale Deep Cast 65m | ecosystem: Environmental > Aquatic > Freshwater > Lake | place: Tanzania: Lake... | reverse complement strand
TCAACGAACGCGGCGCCCGGGCGGGATCATCTCGTAAAAGGGGGGCGCCATTATCCCGGAATCCCCGGGCGGCATTATCCCGTTACAGACGGGCGCCTTCGTCGGAATCGGCACCCAAGCTACGAGCCGTGGTAGACAGTTCCACTTGATAAGCGCCACTTAGCTTCCCGAGAAGTTCTGATAGCGCTTCTTTGTGCTGCCTAGCGGCTTGTCTAACCTTGCTTTGTAAATTAGCTTCAGCGTCTGCTATTTTCTTTTTATCAGATGGTGTTAGTTGAGCATCGACAACCTCAATTATTCCTCCACCAAAATATTCATATTGCCTCAAACTAGACGTTGAATTGTGGACAAAAATATTTGAAGTAGACTGTAGTTTCTTAACAATCTCGCTGGATGATTGGGGGTCAATCGGCTTTCCGTTGACTATGCAGGATGTGTTTATTTGTGACTCATCGGCGAACTCCCGAGTTATGTTCAGAGAAACCTTATTGCCGTCTATTTCGAATGGAGTCATTTTTTGTACAACAAAAAATACTTCTGAGTCCTCCTCTCTATCGAGTTCAACATCTATGCCTAGTGAAATAAATCCTTCATTTTTCCACTGAGTCCTGTCTCTAGGAAATTTAATTCGTTTCGTTTCTCTTATTGGAAAGAAATCATCCTCATCTTTAAGTAGGAAGTGAGTGATTATCTGCACGATTGCTGTCTTTCCGGCGTTGTTCTGACCTGAAAGCGTACAGTAATGTGAATTAAATCTGACGTTCACATCCTCGAGTGTTTTGAAATTCTTCGATGAGATTCTAAGTATTTTCATTCTATCTCGTTGCCTTGTATCTGCTGTCCGTTTAGCAGGCGGGGCTTTGACTCATCCGCCCGCAGGCTAGCTTAGCTTGATTCGCTGCTTCTGGTAGTGGCGCGTGTGTTAATGCGACCGCCCCGCTGGCCCAGCCGCCCCAACCGGTGTAGATAATCGCGCAAGATTCCCGGTGGGAAAGCCGCCGTTCACAGCAGGGAGGCCGCCGCATGGCCCTTATCACGCTTCGCCAGCTGCTCGATCACGCCGCCGAGCACGACTACGGCGTTCCGGCGTTCAATATCAACAATATGGAGCAGGGGCTCGCGGTGATGGAAGCGGCGGCGGCGGTCGACGCGCCGGTCATCATCCAGGCCTCGCGCGGCGCGCGCGCCTACGCCAATGACGTCATGCTCGCCAAGATGATCGAGGCGCTCGCCGCGATCTGGCCGGACATTCCACTCGTCATGCATCTCGACCACGGCAACGCCGAAGCGACCTGCGCCACCGCCATCCGCTTCGGCTTCACCTCGGTGATGATGGACGGTTCGCTCAAGGCCGACGGCAAGACGCCCGCCGATTACGATTACAATGTGCGCGTCACCCGCAGCGTCGTCGACATGGCGCATTGGGTCGGCGCTTCGGTCGAAGGCGAGCTGGGCGTTCTCGGTTCGCTCGAAAGCGGCATGGGCGAAAAGGAAGACGGCCACGGCGCCGAGGGCAAGCTCTCGCATGACCAGCTTCTGACCGATCCGGCGCAGGCCGAGGATTTCGTCGCCCGCACCAAGGTCGACGCGCTGGCGATCGCGATGGGCACGTCGCATGGCGCCTATAAATTCTCGCGCAAGCCGGACGGCGCGATCCTGGCGATGAAGGTCGTCGAGGAAATCCATCGCCGCCTGCCGAGCACGCATCTCGTCATGCATGGGTCGTCGTCGGTGCCGCAGGATCTGCAGGACGCCTTCAACGCCGCTGGCGGCGAGATGCCGCAGACCTGGGGCGTGCCGGTCGCCGAGATTCAGCGCGGCATCAAATATGGCGTGCGCAAGATCAACATCGACACCGACAATCGCATCGCCATGACCGCGGCGATCCGCGGCGTTCTCGGCAAGAACAAGGGCGAGTTCGACCCGCGCAAATATCTAAAGCCGGCGATGGAGGCGATGCGCGCCGTCTGCAAGCAGCGCTACGAGGAATTCGGCACGGCGGGGCAGGCCTCGAAAATCAAGCCGATCCCGCTTTCGGAAATGGCCAAGCGCTACGCCAGCGGCGCGCTCGATCCGCAATTCGCCAGTAAGAAGGCGGCGGAGTAGGTTCAGAGCGCCCCGGTCGGAGCATGGGCTTCGGCCGGGGCGAATTACCGATTTGATTTGGCGCCTTGTCGCAATCCTGTCTCGATCAATTCGGCATTTGCACAGTGCGCATGCGCTAACCAAAATGAAAGATCGAATTTCATGCATGACGCGAAGACTGCGGGGCCCGAAAGCTCTGCGGCGCGGGTCGCCTTGTGGCGCGCGCTGCATGTCGAGATCGATCCGCCGCCGCATGTGTTCGAGGATATTTTGGGGCTTCAGCTGGCGGCCCCTGACGACAATTGGCGGCGCCGTCCCGACATGGACCCGGAGGGCACGAAGCCGTTCCGCGCGTCGATCGTGGCCCGCGCCCGCTTCATCGAGGATCTGGTCGTCGAGCGGGCGGCCCAGGGCGTCAGCCAATATGTGATCCTGGGCGCGGGCCTGGACACATTCGCCCAGCGCAGGCCGGAGATCGCTTCTCGTCTGCGCCTATTCGAGATCGATCAGCCCGGCGCTCAGGCGTGGAAACGGCGACGCCTCGTCGAGCTTGGTTACGGCGTTCCGGAGTGGCTGCGATTGGTCCCGGTTGATTTCGAGGCCGGCGAAGCTTGGCGAGAGCGATTGACGGAGGCGGGGTTCGATGCAGGGCGCCCTGCGGTCATCGTTTCCACCGGCGTGAGCATGTATCTCTCGAAGGAAGCGAATTTGGCCGCGTTGCGCAATGTCGCGGCGATGATGGCGCCGGGCTCGACTTTCGCGATGACCTTTCTGCTGCCGTTGGCGCTTGCCGATCCCGACGTGCGTCCCGGACTTCAGATGGCGGAAAAAGGCGCGCGCGCGAGCGGAACGCCATTCATCAGCTTCTTCACGCCGCTGGAAATGTTGGCGCTGGCGCGCGAAGCCGGATTCGCCGGGGTTGAGCATGTGCCGGCTTCTGTTCTTGCCGAGCGCTATTTCTCGGGCAGAACTGACGGTTTTCGGCCGCCAAACAATGCCGAGGAACTGCTGGTCGCGACGGTCTGAGCGCATCCGTCATCCCTTGGCGGCGGATGAGGATCAGCGACGCTTCGCAACAAGCAGCAGCGAGGCGGGCGTTTGCGCCGATCGCGCTTTGGGCTCCATGATTTTCTTTAAAGCCCATTTCGACGAAATTGCATCAATCCAAGAGGAGAGCGTTCGCGCAAAGTAGGGCATGGGCGCCCAGCCGGCGTCGCAAAATGCGTCGAAGCGCTCGACGCGCCATCCGTCCTCATAGGGCGTCAGCGTCATCGGATGGAGCGTTTGGATGAGCAGCCGGGCTTTGGGATTCGAGATCGACGCGAGCGCGTCGAGCAGCGCGTCGACCGTGTCGTCAAGCAAGGAAAAATTGCAGATCACTGTATCGAACTCAGAACCGGCCCTCATGGGCGCTTCGGCGAGCTCGGCATAGCTCAGAACGAGGTAGTTCGCCCCGCCTTCCTCACGGGCGCGCGAGACGAGTTCGCTCGAAGCGTCGATGCCGACGATCTCAACGCAATCTCGGCGCAGTTCCCGGCAAAGCCACCCTTCGCCGCAACCGACGTCAAGCGCCTTGCCGAGCGGACCAGCGCGCGCTGCGGAAAGGATCGCCGCGTCGGTCGCCTCGCGACGGCTGGCGATCGATCGACCGCGCACTGCCGCCGTCCACCTTTCGGCGTTGTCGGACCAGCTCGCGATCTGCGACTGTCTCAAATCGGTCATCGAAGCGCCCACCAAGCCGCCGCCTCAGCTTTGCCATTCACTGTATCGCCCCAGAATATCGCCACGGCGGTTTTTCGTCGCGCCGCGTCGGCCCGATCATGCTAATGATCGGACAACGCCAATCAAGCCGCCGCCGCCATGCCCGACATTCTCATCGCCCCCTCCATTCTCTCGGCTGATTTCGCGCGGCTTGGCGAAGAGACGCGGGCGATGGCCGCGGCCGGCGCCGACTGGATTCATCTCGACGTGATGGACGGGCATTTCGTGCCCAACATCAGCTTCGGGCCTGGCGTCGTCGCCGCGCTGCGGACGGTGACCAGCCTCACGCTCGACGCGCATCTGATGATTTCGCCGGTCGATCCCTATATCGCCGCCTTCGCCGATGCCGGCGCCGATGTGATTACCGTGCATGCCGAGGGCGGGCCGCATCTCCATCGCTCGCTGCAGGCGATCCGCGCCCTCGGCAAGAAGGCGGGCGTCTCGCTCAATCCGGCGACGCATGAAAGCGCGCTGCAATATGTGCTCGACGATATCGACCTTATCCTGGTGATGAGCGTCAATCCCGGTTTCGGCGGGCAGAGCTTCATCCCTTCGCAGCTCGGTAAGATTCGCGCGATCCGCGAGATGATCGGGCGGCGCGCGATCCGGCTCGAGGTCGACGGCGGCGTGACGCCGCTGACCGCGCCGCAGATCGTCGAGGCGGGGGCCGACGTTCTCGTCGCGGGCTCGGCCGCCTTCCGCGGCGGGCAGGTCTGCTACGCCGACAATATCGCGTCGCTGCGGCGCGCCGCCGCGAGCGCCGGCGCCATCGCCGTGTGAGCGGCTTCGCCGCGCCGCCCGGCAGTTGATTGTCGCGACGGGGCGCGCTATCGCCTCACCTGCGCATTGGGGCGTCGCCAAGTGGTAAGGCAGCGGATTTTGATTCCGCCATACGGAGGTTCGAATCCTCCCGCCCCAGCCAACAATTTCAATGTGTTAGGAGCTAACCCGCGTTGCCGTCCTTCAGCAGGCCGACGAGCGGGTTTGGCGTCGGGGGCGCGATCCGGCGCAGGGTGTTCGTGTCGTGGTGGTTGAACGGCGGCGTCTCGCCGCGCAGGGCGAGATCGGTTCGCGTCACATAGGTCCAGCTGTCGTCGTCATTAAAAGTGATGTCGATCCGGTAATAGTCCGTGCGAAACGCCTCTTCGAGAAAGGTCGTCGAGCAAATGCCGAAGCGGGTGTCGCCCCGCCGCGCCTCGACTGAAATGCGCGCGTCATCGGGCTTCGCCGTTCCGCCCGCCAGCACAACCTGTCCGCGCGGGATCGCGATGGTTTGCATGATCAGGCCCGTCGCCGGCTCCCAGAGCCAGTACCCAACCTGATCGTGAAAGGTGATCGCCTCCTCCGGCGTGTTGATATGGATGTGATAGCGCAGACCATAAAGGAGTTGCGGCCCGTTCGTCTGCGGGTCGATCGGCTCCATCCTTATAGTTTCCCGGTAGGCGCGCGTTTCCGGCCCTTCGGCCTTGGGATTGACGTCCACGCCCTGATCGGACCGCCACACGCCGGCCAGGCGGCGCAGCGGACCGAGATTGGCGAGCGTATCGGGGGAAAATTCGGGTTCGGTGAAAATATCGTCCGGAATGCTGCGCACTTCCCGTATCCTTTCTCACTCATTTTGGCGCTGTCGAATGGCGACTTTCCGGACAGGCTCCGACGACATCGGCGCATCGGGCGACATCGGACCAAGCCAGCGCTTGTTCGAGCGGTCGCGTCAAAGATCGGAGCGGGTCACGAGGTCCTGTATCTGGCCGGCGAGGCGCTCCGCAATGCAGGCGTAGCCGGCGTCGTTCATGTGCAGGCCGTCGGGCGCAAGCAGGGGTTCGGCGCCGGCGTCGGACGAGGCGTCGAGCGTCTTCATCAGTTGGTAGCGGGAAAAGAGGCAGACATGCTCTTTCTCCGCAACCCGCTGCAATGTCTCGACGAAACGTTCGTAGCGGGCGGGATCATTGATCCTTTTGCTATATTGGGGATCGAGAAGCAGCACGTCGCTCTTGTGCCGCTCGATCGACAGAATGCCGCGTTCGACCACGGATTCGAATTTGGGCTCCGAGACCGATGCGTTCAAGGCGTCATTCGTGCCGACCTGCCAAACCACCAGATCGGGCTTGATGCGGTCGAGCTCGGCATTCAGGCGCGCCAGCGCGCCATCGGCGGTTTCGCCGGCTTTGCCGGCATTGATGACTTCGACCTGCGCGCCGGGAAATCTTTGCTCGAGCGCGAGTTCGAGTCGCGCCGGGTAGGACGCCGCCGGCGAAGAAGCGCCAACGCCTTGCGTGGAGGAAGATCCGATCGCCAGCACATGGACGGGCATTTTCGCCCGCAAGCGGGCGGCGGTCCTTCGCAAAAATCCCCTCGTGGGCATTCGGACCGGCGCCGCCGCGCAACGGCTGCGCGGAATCGGTTCGAAGGCGAGGCCAGGCCATGACGCGATGCAGGCGCCGCCCGTCAGCGCGTGAAGGAAAGCTCTTCGGCCTGGACGAAATCCGCCGGCGCGGCAGGCGCCGCCAAGAGCGTCTTGCGATGTCTGCATTCCAGGAAGCTCGCGAGTTTATACAGGGTCCATAGTCCGGCGACGACAAAGACGGCGTCGAAAAGCGTCGAGCCGAGCGTCGTCTCGTGCAAGATTTGTCCGATCGCACTCAACAGACTTCCGGCGCTGAATATGGCGAGACTATGTCTTCCCATAAGCGAGGCGGCGGAGAAAAGCGCGGTCGCCTTGAGTCTGGCCGAGAGGCCGGAACAGTAAAGAACATAGGCAAGGGCAAGAAAGTCGACGATCCTGACGACGCCAAGATCGGTCTTGCCTCGATCCAGATAGGCGCTGACAACGTCGGCCACGTCGGGACCAAGCCCCAGGAATTTCGTCACGATGAGCGCGGCGCCAAGCGTCAACGCCAGGGCGAGCCGGTAGCTCTGGGCGTGGATCGGAAACGCGCCGCGCTGGATGACGAAACCCGCGAATATGCCGAGCGCGAACATCAATTGCCAGGTCAGGGGATTGAAGAACCAGACGCCCGCGTCGGGCCAGCTGGGCAGGTTGGCGCCGGTAAATCGCGCGACCGCGTAAAGGCTCGCCGACATCAGCAGCATCCGCCAGCGACTTTGCAGCCCGACAAGGAAAAGCGCAGGCGAGAAGATCAGTAGCGTCACATAGAGCGGGAGAATATTGAAATAGCCGATCTGATGCCCGAGCGTCGCGATCCCGATGAAGCCGTGCAGAGGATCGGTGAACGGCGCTGAGCGGCCGTGCGCGGCGAGGAATTGCTCCTGGCCGGTCAGACAGGCGGCGGCGGCGAAGAGGGCGAGCGCGACGACAGTCAATGCAATATGCGCGGCGTAGAGCCGCATGGCCCGCGACAGCAGCGGCGTGGCGGCCGTCCATCCCTGCGTCGTCCTGAAGCGGCGGCCATGGGCCAATACGACGGACAGTCCAGACAGGAAGACGAAAGCCTCGGCGGCGTCCGAAAAACCATAGTTTCGTGGCGTCAGCTCGCCAAGAAGATTGCCGGGGAGATGATTGACGAAAATCGTCGCCAGCACGGCGCCCCGCCAGAAATCGATTGACTCGATTCTCTTCCCTGACACGGCCCACTCCCTGCACGCACGCGCCGCACCGCTTATCGCGGCGTGCGCGTTGGGGCAAATTGTAACACATGATTTGGAGGCGTCACGGCCTGTCTTCGTCCTTCAGGCGCACAAGCCAGATGCGAATGGGCGTAAAGTTTCGCAGCCGCGCCATCGGATTTCGCGGCGCGCGCCGGGCGGCGACGATCTCCAGCCGAAACGTTGCGTTAAAGACTCAGTTGCGCTCAAATCGGGGTTCTCCCGCCTTACGCCGGATCGCCCGCATGCTGAAGGTTTTCTGCTCTCCCGCAAGATATGTTCAGGGCCGCGACGCGACGATGTCGCTCGCGTCGGAACTCTCGCGGCTCGGCATGGCGCGAAAGCCGTTGATCATCGCGAGTTCTACCGCGCGTAAGGAGTTGGAGCCGGTTTGGCGCGAGATGTTTCAAGCCGCGGGACTTGACTACGCCATTATGGATTTCGGCGGCGAATGTTCCTTCGCGGAGATTGCCCGCGGCAAGGAAGAGGCGCGCCGGGTCTCGGCCTCGTCGATCGTCGGCGCCGGCGGCGGCAAGACATTGGACGCCGCCCGCGCCGTCGCCGCCGAACTCGAACTTCCGGTCGCCTGCTGTCCGACGACGGCGTCGAGCGACGCGCCCTGCAGCGCGCTTTCGGTCGTCTATACCGAGGACGGCGTATTCGAGAAATGCCTCTTTTACCGGCGCAACCCCGATCTCGTGCTTGTCGACAGCACGGTCATCGCGCGCGCGCCGGTGCGCCTGCTGATTTCCGGCATGGGCGACGCGCTCGCCACTTTTTTCGAAGCGGACGCCACGATCCGCGCGCATCGCAAGAACGTGGTCGGCGGCCTGAGCACGATCGCCGCGGCCGCAATCGCCGAACTCTGTTACAAAACGCTCCTCGAAGACGGAACGTCGGCCGTCGCCGCGGCGCGCGCGGGCTCGATAACCCCGGCGCTCGAACGCATCATCGAGGCGAACACGCTTCTCTCCGGACTCGGATTCGAGTCGGGCGGCCTTGCGGTGGCGCATTCGGTCCATAATGGTCTGACCGCGGCGCCGGAAACCCATGATCGGCTGCATGGCGAAAAGGTCGCCTTCGGCACGCTGGTGCAGCTCGCGCTCGAAGGACGGCCGCGTTCGACGGTCGATGAGGCGATGGGATTTTGCCTCTCGGTTGGCTTGCCCGTGACGCTCGCCGAACTCGGCCTGCAAAATCTATCGCGCGAGACGGCGCGGGCGATCGCGGAACGCGCCGTCGCTCCCGGCGAGAGCGCGCATAACGAACCTTTCGAAGTGACCGCCATGGATATTATGGACGCCATCTATGCGGCGGACGCCATGGGCGCGGCCTTTAAGGCGCGCGCTTCGCGGTAGGCAGGGTCGCATATAGGCTGCGCGTTTATTCCTTCAAAGCGGCTAGAACCGCGTCGGCGGCGCGAAGGGCGAGCGCGGCGATGGTGAGCGTCGGGTTGGCGGTTCCGCCGGTCGGGAAGACGGCGGCGCCGACGATAAACAGATTGCGGTGCGCATGGGCGCGCAGCTCCCTGTCGACGACGGACGTCGCCGGGTCCGCGCCCATGCGCGCCGTGCCCATGATATGGCCGGCGGCCTGGGCGTCGTCCTTGTGCCAAAAGGCTTCCACGCCGATCTGCGCAAACATGTCTTCATGCCGATGTTTGGCGTTGGCGAGCGCGCGCTCGATATAGCGGTCGAGCTGATAGAAGATCGCCGGGCGGGGCAGGCCGGTCTTTTCGATCTGCGCCCGATCCAGCGTCACCCTGTTGCTTGCCAAAGGGAGTTGCTCGGTCAAGGCGGCGATGCGGATATGCCGCGATGTTTGCGCTCTGAGCGCCGCATCGAGCTCCTGTCCGCGCAGGCCGCGCAGCGCCAGTTCGCGCGCGGTCGACTCGGGCGCGCCCTTCGGCCAGCTCCAGCCGTCATTGCCGATCTCAAACCGTAACGCCGAATTCTCGGCGCGATCTTTCAAGTCCCGGAAATTTTCAATTCCCGATGTCGCGCCGGGTCCCCGGTAAGGCCAGACCTTTTGGCGCGCGAGCGCCCAGCTGAGCTGGATCGGATGATCCATCAGATTTCGCCCGAGCTGGTCCGAGCGATTGGCGACGCCGGCGGGAAAATCCTCCGAGGCCGACGCCAGAAGCAGCCGCGGGGTCTCCATCGCATTGGCGGCGATGACGACGACGCGCGCGAAGATCCGCCCCGTCGATCCGTCCGATCGCGTGAATCTGACCGCTTCGACGCGCCCGTCCTGGCGACATTCGACGAAATTGGCGCAGGTTTCGGTCAGCAGTCGCGCGCCGAAAGATCGGGCGCGGGCGACATGAATGGTCGCGTCATATTTCGCCTGGATGGGACAGATCGGAATGCAGCTGGCGCTGCCGCGACAGGACGGCCGGTCGCTGGACGATGTCGAGAGTCGGGCCTGCGGCGTCGGGCGAACATTGTAGTTCGACGCCTGCAACGCGTCGCGCCATGTGCGATCGAGGAAACTTTGCGCAATCGGCGGAATAGGGTAGGGCGCGGAGCGTGGCGAGCCGAGATCGTCGTCATTGTCTCCGGCGACGCCGAGCTCCTGCTCGGCCCGGCAATACCAAGGCTCAAGATCGGCATAGGCGATCGGCCAGTCGGCGCCAAGGCCGAAGCGCGATCTCATCTCGAAATCGGCGGGCACCAGCCGAATGGCGGTGCCGAGCCAATGCCATGTCGTCCCGCCGACCTGGCGCAGATAGGTCGAACCGAAGGGATGCGGCCCTTTCTGCGCATAGAAGGCGTAGGGCTTGTCGGATTCTGGATGCGGCGCGAACGCGGCCTGCGCATAGGCCGATTCGGGAGTCTTCGGATAGGCGCTTTGAAACCGCATGACGGCGGCGGGGCGATCCACGTCGGGCCCCGCTTCCAAGATGACGACCTTCGCGCCCTCTTGCGCCGCGCGGCAGGCGACCAGCGCGCCGGCGACGCCCGAACCGATCACCAACAGGTCGGCATGAAGGTCCAATTCAGCAGCGTCACTCCGATGTCGGCGCAAGCGCCCAGCTCCCGGCCTCGCCGGGAGCGCCGCCCGGCCGCGCAAACCGCATCGCGTCCCACATCAGCGCGCCCGTGTAGTCGACGCAGATCATGCGGCCCGACTCGACAGTCTGACCGGAATACCAGTCCGCGACAATTCTGCGCGCAAGGCGATTGGAGTTTTTTCCGCTGCGATCGAATTTGAGACTACGCATGTAAATCAGGGCGGACTCGGCGGAAAGATTCGCGCGCCCGGTCAGCTTGGCGCTGAGGCGAAGAAAATCGGCGAGAGGCGAGGTCTTGGCGACAGCCGCGCGAAGCGTCATGCAGGGCGCAAGCGCGCAGCCGATCAGAAGAATCCGACGCGAAATTTTATGATTGAGCGCGCGCATGTCGTTCCTGCCTGCAAACGCCGTCCGGCCTTTTGAAGAGTGTCGGCTCTTTTAGCCCTTCCATGCAACTTTCCGGTCGAAACCTTCGATCGCCTCCTGCGACAGCGAGGAGGCGAGCAGTTCATCGAGAACGGCCGGCGGCGCGGTAATGTCGCGACTGTACCGAAGCCCGACGTCGACCGTTTGTCGATCGGGAAAGCTCGCCAGCAGCAAGGTTCGTCCGGCGCTCTTGACGATCGCGGCGATGGTTTCGATTTGATTTTCCCAATCCGTTTCCAGCCGCATGAGCCTGCCGAGATATACGGCGACGCCGTCGGCGCCGGCCTCCATCGCCACATAGGCCTGCGTCGCGGTGAAGACGGCCGTGACCAGAGTCGCGCAGCCCATGTCCTTCAGCGCCGGGCAGCAGGCGATGTTGGCCGGCGTCGGCGTCAGCTTCATCCACAGCGTCTTGTCGCGCGCGGCTCGCAACTCATCGCGATACAGGGCCGCCTGTTCCAGCGCGCTGTCGGCGTCGCCGACCGCCTGGATCATCAGATGACGGATGGCGCCAATGTCGGCGGACAGTGTGCAGAGCTTGCGCGCCGCGCCGATGTACTCTTCCAGCGACAGGACCTCAGCGCCGGCGGCGCGGGCTATCAAGGCCGGATTGGTGGTGAATCCCTGCACGCCCGGAAATTCGAGCGCCCTCAGGATAGCGCCTTCATCCGCGGTATCGACGAGAAGCATCGCGCCCATATCCTTCTGGTCGAGGCCGCATTCACGCCGGCTTTCGTCGCGCGCTCAGCACGACGCTCTTCGGATTGGCAAGGATCGGATCCCAGAATTTCTGCCCGTAGCGTTCAAGTCCTTCCTTGGTGACCGCAAATAGCGACCATCTGGCGTCGGCGAACCCCGCCCGCTCCAGGGCGTTCTCGTAAGCGCGACGGCTCCATTGGGTGAATTCGATCGAGAAGTCGTCGCCGACAAAACTCATTCGAACGCGCAAATTCTCAGGGCCTTTGCTGATCTCTTCGAGAACATAGCCATAGGGGAGTAAATCGTCTCGACCGTTGACGAAGTCGGGATTCGGCACGACGGCGATCAGCCTGCCGCCGGGACTCACATTCGCCGCGACGGAGGCGAACATTTGCGCCAGCGTCTGCTCGTCCTTGGCGTAATTGAACAGAAAAACGGCGGTGGCGACATCGAAAGCGCCGAAGACGGCCGTCGTCGCGGCGTCGCTGACCTCATAAACAATTCCGAGCGGATTTTCGCGTTCCGCCTCTCGCGCCGCCGCGATCATCGCCGGCGACAGATCGACGCCGAGCACATATGTCGCGCCGAGTTTTTTCATGAGCCGGGAAAAATGGCCGGTTCCGCACGCAAAATCGATGGCGCGCGCGCCCGAGACATCGCCGAGCGCGGATTGGACTGACGGCGTTTCGAGGAAAACGGTCACGTCATCCTTGCGCGCATGCGAATATTGCGCGCTGATGCTTTGATATTGATCCTTCATAGGCCGCCTCAACGAGCCATGGCGCCGCTTCGATTCGCCAATGAAAATTTCGTGCTGGACACACAGCGTGGCGGCGGCGCGCGTCTTACATGCCGCCGACGACGGGTTCGCCTGCGTTGAGCCAGGCGAGAATGCCGCCGCCGAAATGGGTGTTCGCGTCGCGACGGCCCATGAGCCGCGCCTGTTCCATCGCCGTCACCGAGCGCTTGCCGGAACGGCAATAGATCACCAGTTTTTGTCCCTCGTCCGCGACAGGCAATTTGCCCGGATCGAATTGCGACAGCGGATTGAAAATCGCGCCGGCGATATGGCCGGCCGCGTATTCATCGGCCTCGCGCACGTCGACAAGCAAGACCGCGCCGGTCGCCAGGCCTGCTTTCAGCTCTTCAAGGCTGATGTCATTGTATGGAGCGCTCATGATACTCAATCCTCCTACGATCTCGCATGGCCTCTTCGGCGTGGCGCCTAAGCGGCTGCGTCTGAGAATATTCTATCGGGCCTATATCATGGTTCGGGGCGCGCTCCAGGCGTTCGGTCGCCGTCCCGTTTGCGGAGCCGATCCGCTTTACGGGCGGGCGTCCCCATTCTAGGAATTTTCGTTGCCTTCTGGAACACCGAAAAGCCGTAGCATCCATCTGGCGGCCATGAAGAAATAACGGCGACAGAAATAACTTCGACCGGGCGCCGCCAGACGCGACGGCCGTCCGACTTTGGAACGTTGCATATGCCGGGCAATTTGAGATTGCCGGGCCCCAATCCTCTCCATTGCCCTATGATCGGAAAGCACAGATCATGCCCATGGAACGCCGCGTCTTTCTTCTCGGAGCGTCCAGCCTTGCCGCCGGCGCAACGGTGGCCGCTTCGCCAGCGACCGGCGAGACCATCGCGCCCGCCGCAGTGGGTGACGATCCCGGCGCGCTGCCGCCGAAGGGCGGCCAGAGCCTCTTCGCGCGCGTCAACGGCGTCAATTTGCATTACGTGCGCGTCGGCGTCGGGCCTAACGTGGTCTTGCTTCACGGTTGGCCACAGACCTGGTTCGCCTGGCGCAGCACGATGGAGCGGCTTTGCTCGCGGTTTACGCTGATCGCCCCCGATCTGCGCGGCCTCGGCCTGTCCGAGCGGACCGCCGCGGGATATGACAAGCAAACCGTCGCGGCCGACATTCGAGCCCTCATCGACGCGGCGGCGGGAGGACGCGCCCATGTCGTCGGCCATGACATGGGCGGGAAGGCCGCCTTCATGCTCGCTCATTTGCACCCTGAGCATGTCGACAGACTCGTTATGGTCGATTGCCTGGTTCCGGGCACGGAGAACATGGATTCATTGCGCGGCGGCGCCTGGCATTACGGATTTCACATGGCGCCAGATTTTCCGGAAATGCTGACTCGCGGGCGCGAGCGCGATTATATCGCGGCGCAGATTCGCGCCTGGTCCTATCGGAAAGACGCGGTCCCGGATGACGCGATCGACGAATTCGCCAGACATTACGCCTCCGACGGCGGCATGACGGCAGGGTTCAATTATTATCGTGCGCTCAAGGACGACGCCGCCGCGGCCGCATCCTTGAAGGGTCGCAAGCTCGACATGCCGGTGCTGGCGATCGCGGGGCGATATGGAGTCGGCGAAAGACTCGCTGACGCGCTGCGGCCGCAGACGACGAATCTCAGGTCCGTGATCGTCGAGGACAGCGGCCATTTCGTCGCCGACGAAGCGCCGGAACAATTTTGCGCGCAGCTCGAGGGATTTCTGTCCGCCTAGCTTAGCCCGTATTGCGCAAGCCGGCCGCGATTCCGTTGATCGACATCAATATGCCTTCGCGAATGTCTTCGCCGCGCTCGCCCGCGCGATGGCGGCGGATCAGCTCGACCTGCAGATAATTGAGCGGCGCGATATAGGGGAAGCGGTGCTTGATCGAGCGCGCGAGGGTCGGATTGTCGGCGAGTCGCTCCTTCGAGCCGAGAATCTTTTCGAGCGCCTCGTTGGCGCGTGCGTGTTCCGCCGCGATCATGTCGAAGATGCGCGCCGCGAGCGTTTTGTCCTCGACAAGCCCAGCGTAATGATGCGCGATCGACATGTCGGTCTTGGACAGGATCATGTCGATGTTCGAGAGCAGCGCGCGGAAAAACGGCCATTCCCGGCTCATCCGGCGCAGCAGTTCGAGCCGCGGCTGCTCGTCCGTCTCGATGAATTGCGCGATCGCCGAGCCGAAGCCGTGCCATCCTGGCAGCGCGACGCGCGCTTGCGCCCATGAAAAACTCCACGGGATGGCGCGCAGATCTTCGATCCGGCGCGAAGGTTTGCGCGAGGCGGGACGCGAGCCGATATTGAGCGAGGCGATTTCCGAAATCGGCGTCGACGAAAAGAAGAAATCGACGAAGCCTTCGGTTCCATAGACAAGGCCGCGATAGGCGGCCATGCCCGCCTGCGACAATTCTTCGGCCGCCTCCAGAAATTCGGGCGGCGGCGTCTTGTGCTCGGAGAGCAGCGTCGCTTCTAGCGTCGCCGCGACGAGCAGTTCGAGGTTGACGTGGCCGATCTGCGGATTGGCGTATTTGGCCGCGATGACCTCGCCCTGCTCGGTCAGACGGATTTGACCGTTCACCGTGCCCGGCGGCTGGGCGAGAATGGCGTCATAGCTCGGTCCGCCGCCGCGTCCGACGGTGCCGCCGCGGCCGTGGAACAGGCGCAGGGTCACATTGGTCAGGGACGCGAAAAGCTCGGCGAGCGCGGTCGAGGCCCGATAGAGCTCCCAGATGCTGGTTAAAATGCCGCCGTCCTTGTTGGAGTCGGAATAGCCGAGCATTACGTCCTGCTGCCCGCCGGAATTGACGACGAGCTTCAAGATGCCGGGCAGCGCATAGAATTCCTGCATGATCGGCGCGGCGTTGCGCAAATCGTCGATCGTCTCGAACAGCGGCACGATGATGAGATCGGCGACCACCGCCTGCGCGTCGCGCGGATCGAGCGTGCCGCGCATCAATCCGCATTCCTTCTGCAGCAGCAGCGCTTCGAGCAGGTCGCTGACCGTTTCGGTATGGCTGATGATGTAATGACGTATCGCCTCGTCGCCATAGAGCCGGCGCATCTCGCGCGCGCGCTCCATGATCGTCAGTTCGCTGGTGGCGCGCTCGCTATAGGTCGCGCCCGGCAGACGCACCGGCCGCGGATCGCTGAGCAGCCGCAGCAGCAATTGCTGCTTTTCGATCTCGGGCAGCGCGGCGTAATCGTCGACGATGCGGGCGTCCTTGAGAAGTTCGGCGATCGTCTCCTCATGCCGATCCGAGCTTTGCCGCAGATCGAGCGTCGCCAGGTGAAAGCCGAAGACTTCGACGGCGCGGATCAGCGGCTCGAGCCGCTGCGTGGCGATCACCTCGCTGTGATGGACGCGCAAGGATTCGTCGATGGTGACGAGATCGGCGAGCAGCGCCCAGGAATTGGCGTAAGGCTCGCCCGGCGCGACGGCGTGGCGCGCCGCCTGGCCGCCGGTCAGCTTCTCCAGCGTGCCGGCGAGGCGCGAATAAACGCCGATCAGCGCGCGGCGATAGGGTTCGTCGTCGCGGTGCGGATTGTCGTCGCCCGAGCGCGCCGCAAGCTCTTCGAGCGCCTTGGTGCAGCCCGCATAGCGCCGCGAAATCGAAAGTTCGGCGCCCAGCTCATGCACTTCGACGAGATAAAAGCGCAGCGCCGTCTCGCATTGCATGCGCATGGCGGTCGACAGCGACTCCGCGGTGACGTTCGGATTGCCGTCGCGATCGCCGCCGACCCAGGCGCCCATGCGCAGGAAGGGCGGCACGCGCAATCCTTCGAGACGCTGTTCGATGTCGGCGTAAAGGCGCGGAATCTCGCGCAGGAAGGTGCTGCGATAATAGCTCAGCGTGTTCTCGATCTCGTCGCGCACGGTCAGCCGCGATTGACGCAAGAGCTCAGTTTGCCAAAGCTGCGACACGCGGGCGCGAAGCTGCATCTCGTTTTGCGCGCGCTCGGCCTTGCCGCGCAAATGTTCGCGCGCGGCGAGCAGCTTGAAGATCGCATGTTCGGCGTCGAGCAGGCTTTTGCGGCGCACTTCGGTGGGATGCGCGGTCAGCACCGGCGAAATCCAGCCGCGCGCCAGCGCCTGGGCGATCTTGCCGGCCCCGATCGAGGCCTTGCGCAGATGCGCGAGGGTCGTGGCGAGGCTTGGCGCGCCAGCGAAGGCGCCCGAGCCGCTCGCCTGCGCGCGGGCGCGCTGCTGCAGTGGATGCAGGTCCTCGGCGATATTGGCGAGATGCGAGAAATAGCTGAAGGCGCGGATCACCGTGCGCGCTTCTTCGGCGGTCAGCGAACGCAGCAGCGCGTCGAGATTTCTGTCCGCCTCGGCGTCGCCGTTGCGGCTCGCGGCGACGGAGAGCCGCCTGATCGTCTCGATGCGCTCGAAGGCGGCGCTCCCCTCATGTTCGCGCACCGCGTCGCCGAGGAGGCGCCCGAGAAGGCGAATGTCCTCGATGAGAGATTCATCGCCTTTCGCCGCGTCGGGCTCCGCTGGCGCCAGCGTGACGGGCTTTTCCTGCGCCTGCGCTTCAAGCTGCATATGATCGCGGCCTTTGAAACATTTCCGCGCCTCGGAGCGCGCCCCGGGCAGCTATAGCAGGCTTCGGGCGCCTTTACGACGCGTCAAGCGATCGGCGCGCCTCCCGGCTGTCCGCGCGCTCCTAAAAGCCGAAATGCGGCTCGTCCTGGTAGTATTTCCGAAAATCGGTGGGAGACAGCTGCTTGCGGCAGGGTCGCGACAAATACGGCAGATGACGTTTCAGGCAATTCTCCATCTCGAAAACGAAGACGGTGTTGCCGCCACAGAACCGATCAGCGTCGAACGCGCAGGCGTCCTGCTCGTCCGCCATGTCGTCGGCGGTGTTGCCCGCCCAGGTGTTTACCGCCAGCGCCGGCGTGGCGCTGACGATGGCGCATAGAAGAGCAAGGAAGACGGCTTTTTTCACGAGAACCTCGCCGGAGACTGCGAATGAGCTTGGCCGCCCGAAACTGCTGCACACCGGATCGTTTGACAAGGCCTGTGGCGGCGCGTTCGCTACATAGAGGCGCGGCGGGGACGGGCACTTGTTCGGCGCGGCTGGGCCCCTTATAGACTCCGGCGTCGCCACGTCACGCCTCATCCCGCGCTTCGCGCGCTATCGGTCAAGCCATGCTCGACACAACCGAAATTGCCATCTTCGCCGCGGTCGGCCTGGTCTTCGCCCTGGGCCTCATGGCGCTCTGCCGATGGTCGGGCGCGCCCGCCCAGCGCGTCGCCGCCTATGCGCTGATCGCGCTGTCCTTCCTATACGTCGGCTTCGCCTTTCGCGCCGAAGAGCCCGGCCCCTGGGTCGGAGTCGAGATGACCGGCGTCGCCGTTTTCGGCACGCTCGCCGGCATGTCGATCATCGGCGCGCCCTGGTGGGTCGTCGCCGGCTTTCTCGTGCATCCATTTTACGCGATCTACTTCCATTACATCGGCGCCGCCTCGCAATTCGCTCCCGCGCCCTTCGTGATCGCCAATGCGGCCTTCGACGTCGCGACCGCGCTCTTCGTCGCCTATGCGGCGCTGCGCGGCGCGGGCAGGACGGCGATGACGGCGGGAGCGGCGCCGGCGCCGCGGCGCAAGCTTGCCGCGCGCTCACAGCATCGCTCGCAAAGCCGCGACGCCGGAGGTCCGGCGTGAACGCGCCCGTCGACTTCTCGCTTCGCTTCGACTGGCGCGTCGAAGAAATCGTCGCCCTCCACGACCAGCCGCTGCTCGATCTCGTGGCGCAGGCGAATGCGGCGCATCGCCGCTTTCACGACGTGAATGACGTGCAGAAGGCGGCGCTCTTATCGATCAAGACCGGCGGCTGTCCGGAAGATTGCTCCTATTGTCCGCAATCGGCGCATCATCGCGAGGTGAAGCTCGACCGCGTCGAACTCATGGAGACGGCGGATGTGCTCGCCGCCGCGAGAACTGCGCGAGAAGCCGGCGCCGATCGCTTCTGCATGGGCGCGGCCTGGCGGTCGGCGCCAGAAGGCAAGCGGTTCGACGCCGTGCTCGACATGGTGCGCGGCGTGCGCGCGCTCGGCATGGAGGCCTGCGTCACGCTCGGCATGATCAATGAGACGCAGGCAAAGCGCCTCGTTGACGCCGGGCTCACCGCCTATAACCACAATCTCGACACCGGCCCTGAATTCTACGGCGAGATCATCACCACCCGCACCTATCAGGACCGGCTCGACACGCTCAAGGCGGTGCGCGGCGCTGGGTTGGAGATGTGCTGCGGCGGCATCATCGGCATGGGCGAAAGCGTCGCCGATCGCGCCGGCATGTTGCAGACGCTCGCGTCCTTCGATCCGCATCCCGAAAGCGTGCCGATCAATGCGCTGGTCGCCGTCGAGGGCACGCCGCTCGCCGGCCGCGCGCGGATCGATCCTCTCGATCTCGTGCGGATGATCGCGACGACGCGCATTGTCATGCCGAAGTCGCGCGTGCGGCTCTCGGCCGGCCGCTCCTCGCTGTCGCGCGAAGCGCAGATACTCTGCCTCGTCGCCGGCGCCAATTCGATCTTTTACGGCGAGAAGCTGCTGACGACGGACAATTCCGGAATCAATGAGGACGATGCGCTGTTCGCCGCGCTTGCGGCGCGCGAGGCGCGCGCGCCCGTCGCTTCCTAAACGTCCTCGGTCGGACCAAAGATCGTCTCGAAATTCTTGCGCAGAGCGGCGTCGACCGCCTGCATATCCGCCGCCACGCCAAGATCGGCGAGGCTGGTGACGCCAAGATGCGCCTCGCGCACGCCGCAAGGCGCGATGCCGGAAAAATGCGTCAGATCGGGCGCGAGATTGAGCGCGACGCCGTGAAAGCTCACCCATTGCCGCAGGCGAATCCCGATGGCGGCGATCTTGTCTTCCGCCGTCTCGCCGCCGGGCCCTCTGGCCTTCTCCGGCCGCTCGACCCAGACGCCGACGCGCGCCGCTCGCCGCTCGCCCGCAACGCCGAATTCCGCGAGCGTCGCGACAATCCATGATTCGAGCGCGCAAACGAGCGCGCGCACGTCGCGCCGCCTGCGCGTCAGATCGAGCATGACATAGGCGACGCGCTGCCCCGGTCCATGATAGGTGAACTGGCCGCCGCGCCCGGTGCGAAAGACCGGAAAGCGCGCGTCGAGCAAATCATCCGCCTTCGCCGAGGAGCCGCCGGTGTAGATCGGCGGATGTTCGAGCAGCCACACGCATTCATGCGCTTCGCCCGCGGCGATCGCCGCGGCGCGCGCCTCCATAAAGGCGACCGCCTCTTCATAAGCGACGAGCCCGTCGCTGACGCGCCATTCGACCGGCGGCGCGCTTGGGTTCGCGCGCATCGCCGAGGCGTCGACGGCGGGCGCAGGCTGGCAAGCGGCTTGGGTCATTCGGCGCTCGTCTTGATCGGATGGTATATGTATATAACATGAAGGTAGAAAGGTTTAAGCATGGCCCTCAACATCAAAAACGCCGAAACCGAGCGATTGATCAATGAATTGGCGCGCGTCTCCGGCGAAAGCAAGACGGCGGCGGTAACGGCCGCGGTGCGCGAACGCCTCGCCCAGCTGCGCGCGAAAGAAAAAGCGCCGCTCGCCGAGCGGCTGGTCGCCATCGGCAAGGACTGCGCGGCGCGGCTCGATCAAAAGACCCGCGCGCTCGACCATGATGCGCTGCTTTACGATCGGCGCGGCCTGCCGAAATGATCGTCGACGCCTCCGCGCTGATAGCGATTTTGCGCGCCGAGCCGGAGGCGCTCGCTTTCGCTAAAGCGATTGCAACCGCCGAGACGCCTCGCATTTCGGCGGCGAGCTATGTCGAAGCGGCCGTCGTCATCGACTCCGCTGGCGACGCCGTGGCCAGCTCTCGGTTGGACGAGCTTCTCGAAGAGGCCGGCGTCGTCATTGAGCCGGTCACCGTGGAGCAGGCGCGGCTCGCCCGCGCCGCCTATCGCGATTTCGGCAAGTGCCGCGGCCACAGGGCCAGGCTGAATTTTGGCGATTGCTTTTCATACGCGCTGGCAAAGGCCTATCGCGCGCCGTTGCTCTACAAAGGCGACGACTTCACGCACACGGATGTGCGACGCGCCCTGTGAAGCGACGCGAGAAGAGGGCGACCGCTTGTCATCCGAGGGCCGATTTGTTAGAGGCAGCGCGCCGGCGCTGCGCGTTAAGCGGAGCGCCTTTGCGGCCGTGGCGGAATTGGTAGACGCGCTAGCTTGAGGTGCTAGTTGGGCAACCAGTGGAGGTTCGAGTCCTCTCGGCCGCACCAAGGTTAGCGCCATAAAAGCGCCCCGACCTCGCCCGGCCCTTACCGCGCCGCAGCGGGCAAACATCAGCCACATTCCCCAATGCAATATGCTTGCGCTGGCGCTTGGTCAGCACGAGCCGCCCGCCCGGTCTCGCTAAGGGGCGAACGCCCTGGTTTGCCGAGACCTTCGAGCGGGTTAGACGCCGGCTCTTTTCGTTCCCGCGCCCGGAGAGGGAAGCATGGCTGTATCGTTAAGAGACCATCGCGGGGCGCCGCCGAGGGACAATATCGAAACGCGCGCCCGCTATGCGTGGCACGACATCGAGGCCGACTGGCGCGTGGCCTCGCCGCGGCCGAGCGGCCCGCGGCGCCAATCCCATGCGATAGATTCCGATCGCAATTTCGAAAGGGTCGAGCGCTTCTTCTGTTACGGCGCGGCGGCGCTCGTCATCGTCGGCACCGCGATCGTCGTCGTTTCGGCGTTCTGGGGCGAACTGCCGAAGAATGTCGATTCAGCTGATTCGCTGACGCCTCAAAGGATAGCCTCTTCCGGCGCGGCGGGCGCCGCGACCTCGCATGCGCCGCTGGCGAATGCGCGTTCGCATGAACAGCCGGTCTCGATCGTCGCCGGGCCGGTGGAGCCGGCCCCGACACATGAACGCGCCGCCGCAGCGCTGGAATCGGAATCGGCGCCCATCGCGCAAGCTTCGGAGGCTGTCGCGCCATCGGCCGCGAATTTCGATCCCGAACCCGACGCTCTCAACGGCGAAATTGCGGGAAGGCGCGGAACGGCGCGCAGCGGCGCGGAGGATGGCGCGCCTGATGCCGCAAAGTCTGAGTCGGCCGCGCCCGAGGCGCTGACAAGAAAGTGCCACGTCAGGATTTCAGGACGCGTGCTCGAAGACGGCTCCTGTCAAATCTCGCGAAAAGGCGGCGCGGTGACCTTCCGAACTTCGGGTCAGACGCTCACGCTTTCTCCGGTTAAGGGAAAAACCTGGTCTGCGGTCCTCGCCGGCAAGACTCTCGGAAACGTCTATAAGAGCGGCTCCTGCTGGGCGTCGAAGAACATCTATATCTGCGATCGCGGCGCGCTCTGACCCGCGTTTCGCGCAGGCTCAGGGCTCGCTCGATTTCGGCGCCTCCTGCGCGCCGTGCTGATGCTCATGCGTTTGGGGCGCTAGCCTTGCTTTCGGTCCGAGAGTCTTGGCGATGATCGGCTCCGTCGTCGACGTCCAATCCGGACCGGCGGCGACGATCGGAGTCGGCGTATCGCCTGGCCTGATGTGGACAAGCGAATAGCCCCGCTTCTTCAGTTCGCGCAGAAACTCTGGCAGCATCTGCGCGGTGATCCCCTGCGAATCGTGGAACAGAACGATGCCCTTGCGGTTTTTTTCGAGCCGCGACAGGACGAGGTCGAGTTCGGCCTTGGGCGTCATTTTCGACCAGTCAGAGGCCCAGAGATCGGAGCCGAACACCGTATAGCCGCGGCTGGTGAGATCGGCGACGAGTTCGGGCGTATCGGCGAATCCCGGAAAGCGGAAAAAGGGCGCCGACTTCGCGCCGAGCGCCTTGTCCACGGCGGCGATTCCCTTCTCGATATCCGCCTTGGCCGCTTCCTCGCTCATCAATCTCAGCGTCTTGTCCGGATGGCTGTAGGAATGATGGGCGATGGTGTGGCCTTCCGCGGCGGCGCGTTTGACGAGAGCGGGCAGGCTCTCGGCATTTCTGCCGATGAGGAAGAAGGTCGCGCGCGCGCATTCCTTGGCGAGCGCGTCGAGCACCCGCGGCGTCGGCCCGGCCGGCCCGTCGTCGAAGGTCAGAATCACCTCGTGATCGCGAAGGTCGAGCGTGCGCGGATAGGTTTGCAGGCCGACCGCCGCCCCCTTGGCGCGATCGATGTCGATCACGCGTGAAACGCCAAGCGCATCGGGCGCGCAGGCAGGCTCCGCGGCGCCGCCGCTCGGGGCTACGAATAGCCCGGCGACAAAGGATGCCAGAAGGAAGGCGGGCTTGAGTTGAGGCGCGGCCTCCGCCGGCGCCTGGGGGGTTTTCGTCATGGGAAAAATCATCGTCGTTGCGCCTTGCCGGTTTGATTTCTCGCGCCCGCGGGTTAAGAGCGCGACCACACTATAGCGCGGGAACGCCTATGCCGCTCGATCATGAAGATACGGCGACCGCCGCCGAGGACTTCCGCGACGACGGACTGGCGTCTCTTAGTCGGGAATTCGTTCTGGACGTCGAAGGCGCGATTGCGCTCGGCGATTCGGATCGGGTCCATGAACTCGTCGGCGACCTCCATGAGGCGGACCTTGGCGCCCTGCTGGAGCTTTTAAGCCACGAGGCGCGGCCGCGCCTCGTCGAATTGATGGGCGCCGACTTCGACTTCACCGCCCTGATGGAGGTCGGCGAAGCGACCCGCGAGGAAATCCTCGAGGAATTGCCGGTCGAGACCCTCGTCGAAGGCGTGCGCGAACTGGAAAGCGATGACGCCGTCGCCATTCTAGAGGCTCTGGAGCCGAAAGAACAGGACGAGGTTCTCGACGCGCTGCCGGCGCAAGAGCGCATCGTCCTGCGCCGCTCGCTGGATTATCCCGAGGATTCGGCCGGGCGCCTGATGCAGACGACGTTCGTCGCCGCGCCGCCGTTCTGGACGGCGGGGCGCGTGCTCGATTTCTTTCGGGAGAGCGGCGAAGAAAACCTTCCCGAAAGCTTCTTCGAAGTCTTCGTTGTCGATCCGAGCTACCACCTGCTCGGCACAGTTTTTCTCGACGCGCTGGTGCGCGCCAGGCCAGCTGCGCGTCTTGACGAAATCATGCAGGAGGGTCGCCGGCGGGTGAAGGCGACAGAGGACGGCGCCGAGGCGGCGCGGCTCTTTGAGCGCTACAATCTCGTCTCCGTCCCGGTCGTCGACGAATCCGAACGGCTGGTCGGCGTTCTCACCATCGACGACATCGTCGACGTCATCCAGGAACAGGCGTCCGAAGAAATTCTGGCGCTCGGCGGCGTAAACCCCGAAGAAGAGCTGACCGACGATTTCTGGTGGATCGTCCGAAGCCGTTTCACCTGGCTCTTCATTTACATGCTGGCCGCTTTCGTCACCTCCTCCGTCCTCAAGACCTTCCAGTTGCAGCTCGAACAGATGGTGGCGCTGGCCGTGCTAGGGCCGATGGTCGCGGGGCAAGGGGGAAGCTCGGCGACGCAGACCATGACCGTGGCCGTGCGATCGCTCGCGACACGGGAGCTTAACCGTGGCAACGCCTTGCGGATCATTTTTCGGGAACTCGCCATAGGCGCGGTCAATGGCGCGGCCTTTGGCCTGGTGACCGGGATCGTCGCCGCGACCTGGTTTCACAATATCGGCCTTGGCCCGGTTATGGCCCTGGCGATGTTCACCAATCTGGTCGCCGGCGCGTTCGGCGGCGTTGTCGTGCCTCTCGTCTGCGACCGGCTGAAATTCGACCCTGCGGTCTCCTCGGGGCCCTTTGTGACGACGATCACCGACGTCGTCGGATACAGCTCTTTCCTTACAATCGCCAGTTTGTGGTTCCATTTGGGCTGAGTCGCGGCGGCGCGTTTACGCTCCGTTACCGCCTGTGGAGATAATTTGACGACATGCGCTCGTTGAAATTCTTCCCCCCCGTTCTCGGATGCGCCGCCCTCGCCGCGGCGTCGCTCGCCGGCTGCGGCAGTTCCTATGATCCGGGTTTTTCGCGCCGGCCGCGGCTACAGACCAGCGCCCCGCTGATCAACCCCAAGCGCGACCCGAGCTTTCTCGCCTACGCCGTGCCGGAGACGGAGCTGCATAATTTTCCGGCGACCCGCAGCGCCGAATTCGCCGTCCATGGCATCGACGTGTCGAAATATCAGGGGAATATCGACTGGGAGCAGGTCAAGGACGCCGGCGTCTCCTTCGCCTTCATCAAGGCGACCGAGGGCGGCGACCGGGTCGACTCGAAATTCGCCTATAATTGGGCGGCGGCGAAGGCGGCGGGCGTCCCGCGCGGCGCCTATCATTTCGTTTACTGGTGCCGCCAGCCCCACGAAGAGATCGGCAATTTCGCCAGCGTCGTGCCGAACGAGCCGGACGCGCTGCCGCCGGTGCTCGACGTCGAGCCGACGCCGACGTCGGGGTCCTGCAAACGCACGCTTTATCGCGAGGAAGTGCTGCGCGACATGAAGGCGATGCTCGAACAGATGGAGCGCCACTACGGCAAGAAGCCGATCATCTATTCGTCGGTCGACTTCTATCAGGCGATCCTGCATTCGGGCGCCCTTTCGGAATATCCGATCTGGGTGCGCTCGACGAAATACCACCCCCAGGTGCGTTACGGCGACCGCAAATGGACGTTCTGGCAATATCGCTCGGACGGGCGCATTCCGGGCATCACCGGCGCGGTTGACCAGAACACCTTCAACGGCTCGGCCGATCAGTGGCGGAGCTGGCTTGCCTCGACCACCGGCATGCAAGCGGGCCCCCTGGCGACAGCGCATAAGCAGAGCGACGAGCGCGCCGCCAACCGGCTCGTCGAGGACGATCCGGCGATGCTGTCAGGCGCCGAAAAGAGCGCCTATGACAGGGAGCCGGGCGCGCCAGTGCCGCCGGGCTCGATCCGATAGGCGGAAGGGCTCAAGGGGTAGCCAGGCGGCAAGATTTCGCGTATAGGCCCCGGGCCAGTTTCCGCCGCGCGGCGTATTGCCCCGCGCGTCCGTCGAGAGAGAGAATAAATGGCTGTTCCGAAAAGAAAAACCTCGCCAATGAAGCGAGGCTTCCGCCGCTCCGCCGACGCCCTTAAGGCGCCGACCTATGTCGAAGACAAGGATTCCGGCGAACTCCGCCGGCCGCATCACGTCGATCTCAAGACAGGCATGTATCGCGGCCGTCAGGTGCTGAAGCCGAAAACCGTCGAGGAATAAGCGCGCCGACGGGTGAGCGAATGAAAGCGGGCCGCAGGGCTCGCTTTTTAATTCAGCGCCGTCGCTGGGCGGTCGCGAGCAGCGGCAACAGCAGCGCGCGCGGCGCCGCCGCCGAGCCCCAAACGAACATGCGGTTGACGAGGCCCGGCACGATGACCCGCTTGCCGGCCATCAAGCCCTCATAGCCCTGGCGGGCCACTTCCGCCGCCGGCAGCATCGCCGGCTTCATCGCGCCCATCACGCCCGAGAAATCGAAGCCGGCCCGCGCCTGAAAGCCGGTCTCCACCGGACCGGGGCAGAGGCAGGCGACCTTGACGCCCGCAGGCTTCAGCTCCTCGTAGAGCGCCTCGCTGAACGAGCGCACATAGGCCTTGCTGGCGTAATAGACAGCGAAGCCCGGCCCCGGCATGAAGGCGGCGACCGAGGCGACGTTGAGCACGCCGCCCTTCGCCGCGACGATCGACGGCAGAAAGCGCAGGGTCAGCGCGGTCAGCGCCCGCATGTTGAGATCGACCATGGCGAGCTGCTCTGTGGCGTCAAGCTCGATCGCCCGGCCCATCAGGCCAAAACCGGCGTTGTTGACCAGGAAGTTAGGCGCGAGGCCGGCCTCGGCGAGGCGCTCGGACAGCGCGTCCGCGGCGCCCTCGGTTGTGAGATCGAGTTCGATCGGCAGCGGGCGCGCCGCGCCGCTCGCGGCGATCTCGCCGGCCAGCGCCTCAAGCCGCTCGCCGCGGCGGGCGACGAGCGCCAGCTCATGGCCTCTGACGGCGAAGATTCTGGCCAGTTCGGCGCCGATGCCGTCGGACGCGCCGGTGATGACCGCGACCGGACGCGTCACCGGCCGTCGTCCTTTCCGGGAGACCAAGGGCCGCTCGGGCCGCCCGGGGCCGGGGCGGCGCCGTCGCGCGCCTCTCGGCGCAGTTCGACGCGGTCGCGGGTCGAGACGCCGAGCAGTTCGGCGACGCGCCAGACGACATTCTCCTCGAATTCGTGAACCGCGCCGTCGGCATGCGCCATGTCCCAGAGCATCCCGACGATCTGGCGGCGCCCGTCCTCGTCGAGCCGGCGCTTCAACACGCTGGTGAAGCGATAGAGATCGACGGCGTCGCGCTCGCTCGCGCGCGCGGAATCGATGAGTTCGGCCGCTTCTTCGCCGGCCAGGCCAAAGCGCGCCTCGACGAGCTGCCGGATGCGGGCTTTCTCGCGGTCGTCGAAGTCGCCGTCGATCGAGGCGATATGAACGAGCAGCGCCGCGGCGGCGAGCTGATAGTCGGCGGCCTCAAAGGGCTTCGGCGCGTCGGCCTCGCCGGCGAGTTCGTTGATGAAATTTCTGAGAGCTGAGAGCATGGGCGGCGAAGCTAACGGGGCGGGAGCTGCGTTGCAAATCCGTATAGAGCAGGGGAGAGGGGATGGGTAGGCAGGATTGGTCGTCGATCCGGCCGATCTGCTGCTTAGACCCCTCTCGGGACTGTTCGCGGTTCAGCATGCGCCAATGGCGTTGCCGCCTCGGCGAGTCTCGACTGGAACAGCCTGTCGGCGCCAGCATGACTCTGGCGCAAGCTCAGCGCGACTTCGCCAAACGCTCTTCGCGGTTGCGATCCGCATGACGTCGCTCTTGCGATGAGCAAGGCGCCGGACCGCCAGTCATGCGGGAGACTGTCGCTGAATGTGCGTGTGACAGGCGTCATTCAAAATGAGATCGGCGAGATTGCGCGCAGAGTCGTCCCAAGAATAGGTCGGGATTTTTTCTTTTTCGATCGGTTCCCGATAGAGCGTCTCGATCTTCTCGGCCAAGTCGATCGAGTCCAACACGTTGAAATAGCGGACATGGTCTCCGCCGGTTTCGCGGAACACAGGCAAATCCGAGGCGATGACCGGCAGTCCGTAACGACCGGCTTCAACCAGCGGCAAGCCGAATCCTTCGATCATCGACGGATAAACCAATGCGCATGCGTGGGAATAGCAGTGATGAAGATCGGCGTCGTTCGCCTGATCCAGCCATAGCAGGCGTCGTCCAAATTCCCGGTGTTGCCTGATGCGATGTTCGAGAGACTGGCTTTGCCATCCCGCCCGGCCGATGACGACGTAGCGCGCGTCGACCCCCTTCGACCACAGACGTTCGAAGGCGTCGAGCGCGATCGGATAGCCTTTTCGCGGCTCGAGACTGCCGACGGTCAGAAAGTAAGGCGCTTCATTCGCCGTCACGGCCTTGGCCTCTGCAGAAGCTTGCGCGTTATCCTCGTCGTCGAAATCCGCGCCCAGTCGCCACCAGCCGACGCGAAGATGCGGCTTCGTGGCGAGGCCTTCGCGCGCGATGTATGCGATGAAATTCATCGCCGTGCTCTTTGAGACGCAAATGACGCGATCGCTCTTCAATACGATTTTTTCGAACCACTCGTTGAATTCGGCAGTCATTTCAGGGCTGACGCTGAGCGGATGGATTAAGGGGATCAAGTCATGCAGGACGGTGATGAGCTGCCCGCCGACGTCGGCGAGCGCCTGCACGAAAGGCAGATGCTCGAAACGCACGCCCCAGCTGGTGTCGAGGAGCACAAATTTGTCGCCTTCCCTGAACGTGACCGAGCGCGGCAGCGACGGATGATCGTAGTAGGAAAGAAGTTCGCCATTTTCGACGATCACGGGAAGCGCAAATCGATCTCGGATCGCTCTCTTCGCGATCTCGCGAACGACGCGTTGAACGCCAGTTTTCCCGCCAAACCGCAATGTCGGCGTGACATCAATGAAAACGCGGGCGGATGAGATTGCGGAGAGCGTGTCATCCGAGGCGAGTTCCGCTGGCAGAAGAGGCCGGCGATTGAGGCTCGAACGGCGCCGGTTTCGCGAACCATCGTGCAGATGGGCAAGGCCCAGCCGCCGGGTCAGCGTCCAGTAGAATTCTCTCAATTTGAAGTAGACGAAAGCCGTTACGGGATCGAGCGCATAGGCTATTCGTCTGCGATTCATTTCCAGATTCTCTTGCTGAATCTGCGACGCCAGAAAAACAGCGATTTCGCTTTCGTGTTCGATCTTGTGCGCCATCTTGCTCCTCTCCAGCATGCGCGCCGAGAACGCGGACGCGCGTTTTCGAGCGGTCCAGCGAGTGGTTTCAGTGATGCGGATTTTTGCGGCGGATCGGCTTTTCGTCGCAAGTCGCGCGGCTTGACCGATCAGCCGGCGAACGGCGCCGAGCGGGGTCAGTCCAGGCGCCGGTCGCCGATTTTCTGTGTCCGGCGTCCAACGGCGTATGGCGCGCGCTCGCCATCAACTTGCAGGCGACGTCTCCGAGCCGACGCGCAAAGCGCTCCAACGAATATTCTTCGTCGTATAGCGCGCGCGTATCGCCCGCCGCCGTATCGTTTCGTTCTATCGTGGCGCGACATTTGAGCATGGCGGCGGCGAATTCGCTGGCGTCGTCAGCAATGTAGACATTGCGCAGCCGCGACGAATCGATCTCCATGCCCCTGAAAGCCTTCGACGTCGCGACGATCGGCAGTCCGCTGGACAGGGCTTCCATGGTCTTGATCGACAGGCCATGCCCTTCTCTTGTTGGGAGGAGAACGATAGCTGCGTCGGCGTAGGCGGACTCGATATCGGCGATCCTGCCCCGGAAAAGACTGCAATGTTTTTCATACAACGGCCGATCACGCTTTTTCACGCCATCGGCGATGTCGCCAAAAATCGAAATCGACATTTCGGGCGCGTGCGGCACAATATATTTTAGAAACCATCGGACGCTGATGTAGTTGGCGGCGTTGTTGGCGGCGACGAAGATCGCCTGGACGCCATTGGCGCCGGCGCGCACGGGGGCGATCGACGGATAGATCAGTGCGTGACGGGAATGAGGCAGTAGCTGGCCGAACGTTGCATACTCTTCCGAGTTCAAGTGAACGCAAAGGTCGGCGCGCCCGAGCCATTCGAGTTCGACCGCGAGCATGCTGTTATAGCGAACATGCGGCGGGATGCTGAACCCAGCGCGATTTCGCAACTCGTACTGCCGAGCCTGAATGTCGTGCGTGTCGAGCACGACGGGAATGCGGCGCCCCTCGCGCATTCTTTCGACGAAAGGCATCACGAAGAAATGGTTGGCGTGGATCAGGTCGATGGCGACAGTATCGAGCTTTTCGGGCAGAGGCGCGCGCTTCATCAGCTCCACGAGCCAGGTTGCGTGGTCGCCATGAATCAAGGGCAACCAACCGTCCTTTAGGAGCGCTGTCTTGAAGAGGTCCGCGATCGTGGCGGACGATTCATATCTCTCGTCGGCGGCGAGGTCGCGACTGTGCAACCTGTAGTTCTTCCACCGTTCGCCGCGGCTGATCGAGGGCGTGACGTCGTCCATCAGCGCGATGGAGATCACGCGCGCGCCAAGCTTCTTGTAGGCCCTTATTTGACTGGCGATGACTTGGTGCGTGCCGCAGGAGTGCCACGCAGGATGCACGACTGCGACGGTTTTTCCCGATAGTGCGGCGCGGCCCGGAGCTGATTGCTGTATCGACATTTTGATGACCCTGTTTGGGTCCTCAATGTCGGACTCGCCGGAGACATTTATTTGCTCAATTCGTTTCGTTTTGTTTCGCGGTCTGCTTTCGGCAGCGACACCCTCGCGATCAGGCCGCCGCCGGCGCGCTCGTCTAACATCAGACGTCCGCCATGAGCTTCCACGATCGAGCGCGCGATCGCCAGGCCCAGCCCGAATCCCTCTTTCGCGCTCGAGGACGCGCCTGCGTCTCCTCGCTCGAAAGGCTCCAGCATCGCTTCCCTCTTTTCCTGGGGAATGCCCGGACCCCTGTCGACGACTTCGACAACCGCTGCGTCATCGCTTTCCAACAGCCGGACTTCGGGGCTTTTCCCGTATCTGACCGAATTGTCGATGAGGTTGGAGAACGCGCGCTCCAGATCGTCCGGGCTGCCCAGAACATTGACGTGATCGAGCCCCTCGTAGCGCGCGTCGGCGCCCACATCGCAGAACTGATCGACAACCGCCTGCAACAGACTCGCGAGATCCAGCGTCACGACCTCTTGCTGGAACCCACCGCGCAGATAGTCCAGGCAGCCGCGGACCATCGCCTCCATCTGGTCGAGGTCGCGCAGCAGTTTCGCCTTCGTTTCGTTGCCTTCGATGAATTCCGCGCGAAGACGCATCCGGGTGATTGGGGTCCGAAGATCGTGGCTGACGGACGTCAACATCCGCGTTCGCTGAGCGGCCATCTCGGCGATGCGACGCTGCATGCGATTGAACGCCCGCGTCGCCTTGCGGACCTCTTCGGGACCGGACTCGGCCAGTTGCGCCGGAACGCTGTCGAGCCCGAAGGATTCGACGGCGTTTACGAAATTCGTCAGGGGGCGCGTCAGCGACAGCGCGGCCCATAAGGAAAAGACGAACAGGCTGATCGCGACGAAGCCGAGCGTGACAATCGCGAAGCGAGAAAATCCGGGACGCGGGGTCGGCGCGTCCAGGACGAATTTCTGACCGTCGTTAAGAGACCCGCTAAATTGCTTGTCGTCATCATGGGCCTCGATCTCGACTCCGATGGGAAGGCGAGATCGGAAATGGGCGGGATGGCCCTTGTTGGGCGTGGCGACTCCCGGCGCTAAGAGCGTGACGTGAAACCCCGGAAGGTTTGCGTTCAAGGCCGCTGCAATCGCCGGCCGTTCCATAGCGGATGACACGTCCAATGCCGTTAGGGCCGCAACGACGATGGTTGCGCTCAGGTCCCGAGGGTTGTCGGGAGGGGGTTGGGACAAGAAAAGGATCGCGGTCACCGCAGCGTGGAACAGGCCGACGCACAGAAGGAGGAGAAGTCCCAGCTGCACATTGATGTTTCGGAGCGCGGACGTTCTCACTGAACGCTGACCTTCGCCGTGAAGGCGTAGCCGATCGAGCGGATCGTCTGAATATGCGCCGGGTCTCGCGGATCCTTCTCGATTTTTTGGCGAAGCCGGCTGATCAGAATGTCCACGCTCCGCTCGGTCGTTGACGCCGCCTTCAGTTCATCGCGCGAGAATACTTTTCCGGGATTGCGGCAGAACGTCAGTAACAGGTCGAATTCGGCGCTCGTCAGAATCACCCTTACGCCGGTCGGCCCCAACAGACGACGCGCGGAAGGGTCCAAGAGAAAGCCGGAGAAGCGATAGGAGTCAATTTCCAGCGTAGGCTCGATGTCCGGAGCCGTCCGCCGAAGGACGGCGCCGATTCGCGCGAGCAGTTCACGCGGAACGAAGGGCTTGACCAGATAATCGTCGGCGCCGAGTTCGATGCCGAGTATCCGATCCGTGTCTTCGCCGCGCGCAGTCAGCATGATCATCGGCGGGCTTCCCGCGTTCCGCAAGCGCATGCAGATGGAAAATCCATCCTCGTCGGGAAGGTTGACGTCGAGAACGATGAGATCGACCTGCGCGCTCGCGAGGACTTCGTCCATCTGTTTGCCGTCTTGGGCGACCATCACCTTAAATCCGTGGTCGCTAAGATATTTCGATATGAGCGATCTGATTTCCTCGTCGTCCTCTACGACGAGAATCAATCGCCATTCGGCCGCGCTCGATGCGGTTTCCTTCAAGCTTGGACTTTTCATTTTATTCGCGGCTCCGAGCGAGCGGCGAGTTCCAAGCCGAGAGTTCCGCATCGCTGTGTCGAGATTCTGGCGCGTTTGTTTCGGTTTGTTTCGTCGACTCCGCCTCTGCGGCGGTTTGACGTAAAGAAATCTTTATATAGTTATCGCCTTTCCGGGCCGCTCCTGATTCAGGCTCGTCGAGCCGCAGGCCTGAACCGGCGGTGCGAAATCGGTTGAGCCGTTCCCGGCGAGAAGCATATTGAGTTTAATTGCGGGCTCGTCCGGGAGGGGGATTTCGCCCGGCCTCGATATTTGGTTTGTTGATGGGCCGGTTTCGAGAGCAAGCCGACGTACTGACGGCGACCATGTCATCAAGGCGCGACTTGGGCCGGATCTCGGTTTCAGCCTCGACGACCGTATCGAGCAGCGTCGTTCGACATCCCTAGATCGGATCGTCTCAGGACGTTTGGACGACAGGAAACGGCGCTTCGCTTCGCCGGTCTGCTGCGACATGCGGGTTGAGTTCGAAGGACCACCGGATTATAGGGTTCGAAACGTGGATATAGGCAGTTGGATAATGCGACAGGACCTTCTGGTGCAGTCAGAATTCGCCTCTAACGACCTAAGCCCACTAGCGGAGGGCGAACGCTCGATTTTTGTAGTTGTCGGGATGCATCGCAGCGGCACTTCGCTTTGCGCCAATGCACTTGGCCTGCTGGGCGTCGACATGGCGGACGAGATTGGAGACAATCGCAGCAATCCTCTCGGACATTTTGAACGCTGGGAATTCATGGAGCTTCAGGACGAAATATTGAGTTTGTTCGATCGCAGCTATTTTTCTCCCACTCATGACTATCCGTTGCCGCCGGCATGGTGGGCGGATTTTCGTCTTCGGCCGATCAGGGAGCGATTGAAAGAGCGTCTGCAACAAATAATGTGCAGGTCTTATTTGTTCGGCTTCAAGGACCCGCGCACAACGCGCCTGATGCCAATGTGGAATCAGATTTTTACTGAGCTTCGACTCATGCCGAAGTTTATCGTATGTCTTAGGAATCCGGCCCATGTAGCGGCTTCCCTGTTCGCGCGCGAAAATCTTGAAGTTGAAGCAGGCGAGTTGCGCGCGCTTGACTATATGGTCGATGCGCTTCGTCACACACGGGGACGAAGTCGATGCTTCATCAGATATGACGACTGGCTGAAGGAGCCGATGGTGAATGGCTCCAAATTATTGAATTTTGTGAATTACTCTACGGTGGAACGCAGAGAGCTGGAAGTGGCGATTCAGACTGTTGTTCGGCCTGAAGCAAATCGCTCCGGTCGGACGGAAACGCAGGCTCGACAGCCCTTGATCCGCAATTTCTACGATCTGGTCGATCGCTTTGTCGAAAGCGACGGCGCAGATCAGTCTGTCGATTCAAAAATCGAATCTTTCATTCATAGCTATATCGCATTTCGTCAATTGCTCGGACCTTTTGAAGCTCAGTTCAAAAAAGTCGCAAATGAGCAAGCCGGCATCGAGGCGGAACGAACCACTGCGTGCCAGCAGTTAAACGAAGTTCAAGCGGCGCTCGCCGCGGAGCGCGCGGCGGCGGCGGGAATCCAGGAAGCGTTGCTGGCTGCGCAAACGAAGGGGCAGCAAGCAGAGATTGCATTGGGCGAGAATGTCAAACGCGTTGGCGAATTGACGGCCGCGCTGACGGCGGTCGCGGGCGAGCGAGATCAACTGCGCAGCGTCCAAGAGGCGACGGCGCAACAATTGGCTCAAGCTCAGGCGACTCTCGCGGCTGAACGTGCGGCGACGGCGCGGGACAAGGAGGCGCTTCTGGCGACCCAAGCGACGCCGCAGCCCGAAGGAGGCGCATGACACATATGGCGCGCCGCCGAGCAGCAAGATTTGACATAAAGAAATCTTTATATCTTTATTGCCTTTCTCGGCCGCCCCTGCTATAGGCTCGCCGAGCCGCCGGCCCGATCGCTTCGCCAGCGCGATGCGTCGGGAATGACAGCCGGGGCGTCCGACCGGTATCCGGGGCGTCGCCAGACGAGGCCAGCCCTGGATTCCCGATCGTTTTTGCTCACGCAGAGCGTCGGGAATGACAGCCCCAACTGGGCCGCGGACGAAAACAGAAGGATTTCGCATGACCGCACATCACTTTAACGATTTCGCCGTCGCCGACCTTGCGCTGGCCGACTGGGGCCGCAAGGAAATCGCCATCGCCGAGACGGAGATGCCGGGCCTGATGGCGACCCGCAGCGAATATGGCTCGTCGCAGCCGCTCAAAGGCGCGCGCGTCGCCGGCTCGCTGCATATGACCATTCAGACCGCGGTGCTGATCGAGACCCTGAAGGCGCTCGGCGCCGATGTGCGCTGGGCCTCCTGCAATATTTATTCGACGCAGGACCACGCCGCCGCCGCCATCGCCGCGACCGGCACGCCGGTCTTCGCCAAGAAGGGCGAGAGCCTCGAGGATTATTGGGACTATACCCACAAGATTTTCGAGTGGAGCGACGGCGGCTGCCCGAACATGATTCTCGACGACGGCGGCGACGCGACGCTGCTCATCCATCTCGGCCTGCGCGCCGAGCAGGGCGACGTCGCCTTTCTTGAGACCGCCTCGAATGAAGAAGAAGAAGTTCTCTACGCCGCGATCAAGAAGCGCCTCAAATCCAATCCAGGCTTCTACAAGCGCAACGCCGAGGCGATCAAAGGCGTCACCGAAGAGACCACGACCGGCGTGCACCGCCTCTATACGATGCACAAGGAGGGCAAGCTGCTCTGGCCGGCGATCAACGTCAACGACTCGGTCACGAAGTCGAAATTCGACAATCTCTACGGCTGCCGCGAGTCGCTGGTCGACGGCGTCCGCCGCGCCACCGACGTGATGATGGCCGGCAAGGTCGCCTGCATCGCCGGCTATGGCGACGTGGGCAAGGGCTCGGCGGCGTCGCTGCGCAATGCCGGCTGCCGGGTGATCGTCACCGAAATCGATCCGATCTGCGCGCTGCAGGCGGCGATGGAAGGCTATGAAGTCACGACGATGGAGGAGGCGGCGCCGCGCGCCGATATCTTCTGCACGGCGACCGGCAATGTCGACGTCATCACCATCGAACATATGCGGGCCATGAAGGACCGCGCCATCGTGTGCAACATCGGCCATTTCGACTCCGAGATTCAGGTCGCCGGCCTGAAGAACCTGAAGTGGCACAATGTGAAGCCGCAGGTCGACGAGATCGAGTTCGCGGACGGCAAGCGCATCCTGCTGCTGGCGGAAGGCCGCCTGGTGAATCTGGGCTGCGCGACAGGCCATCCCTCCTTCGTGATGTCGGCTTCCTTTACCAATCAGACGCTGGCGCAGATCGAGCTTTGGACCAAGCAGGGCCAGTATCCGGTCGGCGTCTATACGCTGCCCAAGCATCTCGACGAGAAGGTCGCCTCGCTCCATCTCGAAAAGATCGGCGTCAAGCTGACGCAGATGACCGATGAGCAGGCGAATTATCTGAACCTGCCGAAAAACGGCCCGTTCAAGCCGGAACATTACCGGTATTGAACCAGCTCGGCGGTTGACTGATGCGCGGCCTCGCTCCTCGGCTGGAGCGAGGCCGTTCTTTTTGGCGCCAAAAGATTCCGTTTTGTCTCTTTGCGCTTTAGATTGAAGCTGATTCGCATCCGGCGTGACGGGGCGTAAGGGAGCATTCTTCTCCCTGTCCGAAACTATCGGCATGGTCCTGCGCGCCGCGGGCCTTCGTCCGAGTCCTGCGTGAGCCGCTTACGGCGGTGTCGTGATGAGCACCCGCAACTGATCGTGGAGACCGGTTCTCGTGACGCGCCAAGCCGATCGCCAGCACGCCGATCGCAACCAAGCCAATCGCCTGCAAGCAGGGTCGTCCTCGCAATGACGGAATGGCGGCATCTGACCAGCCACTCCGGCGCTCCTCGTTATGCCGGCGTTACCCTCGGGTCTTTGCTTCCATGGCTCGACGCGGCGCCGGCGCGCGCGGCGGGGGTCCTCGACGATCTGGCGATCGATCCGCACATCGTCGGATTCGCCCTGAGCGGCGGCCTGGCGATCTTCGCCGCCGCCATCGTCATCAGCTATCTGCGCGAACGCGCCTTTTGGCGCCGGCGCGACGCCGCGTTGGGCGTCGAACTCGACGACTCCCGCGCCCAGCTCGATCGGGCGAAAAACTTCCTTGCCTCCGAGCCGCAGATTTTCATCGCCTGGAAGGCGCCCGACGCCGAGCCGGACATTCATTCGTCGTCGCTGGTCATGACCGGAGCCGCCGCCGCGCCGCGCCGCATTTTGAACTTCGACGCCTGGCTTGCGCCAAAGGACGCTCTGGAGCTGGAGAGCGCCGTCGAGCGCCTGCGGCGCAGCGGCGAAAGCTTCCGCTTGGCGCTCATGGGCGTCGCCGGGCGCCACTTTGACGCCGATGGGCGCGCGGTCGGCGGCGGCGTGGTGCTGCGCATTCGCGAAGTCTCCGGCGACCGGCTGGAGCTGATCGGCCTGCGCGAGCGCCATGCCGCGGCGCAATCCGAACTCAACGGTCTGCGCGCGATGCTGAAAGCGCTGCCCGCGCCATTCTGGATTCGCGACGAGGCGGGCGAACTCGTCTTCGTCAATGACGCCTATGCGCAGGCGGTCGAAGCCAGGAGCCCTGAAGACGCTGTCTCCCGCAAACTGGAGCTGCTCGACCAGTCGGCGCGCGGCGCGGCGGAGCAGGCGCGCTTGACGAACAGCGTCTGGCGCGAGCGCGTCAACGCCGTGGTCGCCGGCGAACGCCATCTGCTCGACGTGACGCAGGCGGCCGCCTCGGGCGCCGCCGCCGCCATCGCCATCGACCGCCGCGAGGTCGAGACAGTGCGCGCCGACCTCGAGCGGCAGATGCAATCGCATGTGCGAACGCTCGATCAGCTGCCGACGGCGGTGGCGAGCTTCGATCGCGCGCGCCGGCTGATTTACAGCAATGACGCCTACGCCAAGCTATGGCAGCTCGACCCGGCCTTCCTCGAACAACAGCCGACCGACGGGCAGATTCTCGACCGGCTGCGCGCCGAGCAGCGCGTCCCCGTCGAGTCCGATTACCGGGCCTGGAAGGAACGGCTGTTCGAAGCCTATCAGTCGCCGGAGCCGATACGTCACACCTGGCATCTGCCCAACGGCAGGATCGTCGATGTCGTCGCGCATCCAAATCCGAAGGGCGGCGTCACCTATCTCTATGACGACGCCACCAAGGCCTATGATCTCGAAACGCGCTTCAACGCGCTCGCCCGCATGCAGAGCGAAACGCTGGATACGCTCCAGGAGGGCGTCGTGGTCTTTGGCTCCGACGGGCGCTTAAAATTCAGCAATCCCGCCTTCGCCAGCCTGTGGCGGCTCGATCCCGAGGATCTGTCGAAGCGGCCGCGCTTCGACGCGCTCGCCGTCAAATGTTGCGCGCTTCACCCGGAAGAGGAGACATGGGCGGCGCTGCAAGGCTTTGTCACCGGCCTTAATGAAATGCGCGAAGGCTTCACCCGGCGCATCAAGCGCAACGACGGCGTCGTGCTGGACTGCGCGGCGCAGCCTCTGCTCGACGGCGCCGCGCTGCTCACTTTCGTCGATGTTTCGGCGGACGTGAACGTCGAACGCGCATTGACGGATCGCAACAAGGCGCTGCTCGCCGCCGAAAAGCTGCGCAACGACTTCATTCATCACGTCAGCTATGAATTGCGCTCGCCGCTCAACAACATCAATGGCTTCGTCCATCTTCTCGGAGAGGCCTCGACAGGGCCGCTCAATCCGCGCCAGCGCGAATATCTCGGCTATGTGAGCAAATCCTCGGCGGCGCTGCTCGCCATCGTCGACGACATTCTCGATCTCGCGACCATTGACGAAGACGCGATGGAGCTTGAGTTTTCCAATGTCGACGTCGAGGCGACGATGCGCGCCGCGATCGAAGGCGTGCAGGACCGTCTCGTCGAAAATTCGATCGATGTGCAGATCGTTCCGATGGACGATGTTGGCGCGTTCCGTGGCGACGCCAAGCGCGTGCGCCAGATTCTGTTCAATCTTCTGTCCAACGCCATCGGCTTCTCGCGTCCGGGCCAGACAGTGACCCTCGCCGTCATGCGGCGCGAGAACGAGGTCGTCTTCAAGGTCACCGATCGCGGGCGAGGCATGTCGCCGGAAATTCTCGAACGCGTGTTCGATCGGTTTGAGTCGCACACCGCCGGCTCGCGCCACCGCGGGGTGGGACTCGGTCTTTCCATCGTGCGCGCCTTCATGGAGCTCCACGGCGGCAGGGTCTTGATCGATTCCGCGCCGGGCGAAGGCACCACCGTGACCTGCATTTTTCCTGCGCATGCGGCGCATGAAGACGCGCATCTCGCGGCGGCGCGCGCCGGAGGCGCCGAATGAGCGAGGAGTCGGCGCCAAAAGCGGTCTGGCGTCTCGATGTCGGCAGCGAAGCCGAAACGATCGAACTCGCGCAGGAATTATCGACTCTCGTTCGCGGCGGCGACGCCGTCATGCTCTCCGGCGATCTCGGAGCCGGCAAGACGACTTTCGCGCGGGCGATGATCCGCGCCTTGGTCGAGGACCCGATTCTCGAGGCGCCAAGCCCGACATTCACGCTGATGCAAATTTACGAGCGCGCCGGAAAGCGCGTCGTCCACGCCGACTTCTATCGGCTGGAAAACGCCGCTGAACTTGCGGATATCGGCTGGGAAGAGGCGACCGATGATGCGATCGTGCTTGTCGAATGGGCCGAGCGCGCGCGTGAAGCGCTCTCGCCCGATCGCCTCGAAGTGCGCTTGAGTTTCGTCGACGGCGACAATCGCGAAGCGCGGCGTCTGACCATTTCCGGCTATGGCCGCTTTGTCTCGCGTCTTGCGTCCTTTAAGGCGATTCGCGAGCTGCTGCGCGAATTTGGCTGGGCGGGCGCCGCGCGCAGCTTCTTGCAAGGCGACGCCTCGACGCGCGCCTATGAGCGGCTCGAACAGCCGGACGGGCGACGCGCAATTCTGATGATATCGCCGGCGCGTCCCGACGGACCGCCGATTCGCTACGGCAAGTCCTACAGCGCCATCGCGCGTCTGGCTGAAAATGTCGTTCCTTTCGTCGCCTTGTCGCAAGCGCTGTGTGAAATGGGCCTTTCCGCGCCGGAAGTCTACGCCGGGGACCTCGACGCCGGCCTGTTGATCATCGAAGATCTTGGCGGCGAGGGCGTCGTCGACGCGAACGGACCCATCGCCGAGCGCTATCTCGAAGCGACGGCCGCTCTCGCCCATCTCCACGCGCAGCATTTGCCGGACACGATCGCGATCGAAGGCTACGGCGATTATCGTATCCCGCCCTATGATCTCGACGCGCTGCTGATCGAGGCGGAGTTGCTGGTCGACTGGTATTTGCCGCGCGTCAAGGCGCCGATCTCGTCGGGCGCGCGCGCCACCTTTATCAATCTCTGGCGCCAGGCGCTCGTCGAGGCGGCGAGCGATCCGCCGACCTGGACTCTTAGGGACTATCACTCTCCCAATCTTTTATGGCTTGCGCAGCGCACCGGTTTGGCGCGAATTGGCATCCTTGATTTCCAGGACTGCGTGCTCGGCCATCCCGCCTATGACATGGCGTCGCTGGGGCAGGACGCACGCGTCGACGCGCCCGACGATTTGGAGTTGAAGCTCCTCGCCCATTACGCCAAACTGCGGCGCGAAACCGATTCCGGGTTCGATATGGCCGCTTTCGCCAAGGCTTACGCGATCCTGGCGGCGCAGCGCGCAACGAAAATACTGGGAATTTTCGCTAGGCTTGATCAGCGCGACGGCAAGCCGCAATATCTCGCGCATCTTCCGCGCGTTGAATCCTATCTTCGAAAAAGCCTTCGCCATCCGGCGCTGGCCGACGTTAAGGCTTGGTATGAGGCCAACATTCCCGGCTTGTTTCGCGACTCCTGACCGGCCGGCGCCTGCGACGGCGCCGAGCGTCGCCATGGTGTTCGCCGCCGGGCTTGGGACGCGCATGCGGCCGCTGACCGAGAAGATGCCGAAGCCGCTGGTGTCCGTCGCCGGCCGCACGCTCATCGACCGAGCGCTCGATGAATTCGAAAAGGCGGGCGTCGAAACGGCGATCGTCAATGTTCATCACCTTGCCGATCAGATCGAGACGCATCTCTTAGGCCGTGCAAGTCCGCGCATCGTCATTTCCGACGAGCGCGGACGGCTGTTGGATCAGGGCGGCGGAATCAAGAAGGCGCTGCCGCTGATCGGCGACCATCCTTTCTACGTCTGCAACACCGACGCGTTCTGGGTTGGCGCCGAGGGCTCCAATATTCTTGCGCTCGCCGAGTTCTTCGACGCCGACCGGATGGATGCGGCGCTTCTGCTCGCGCCGACGAATGGCAGCGTCGGAGTCGACTGGGACGGCGATTTCGATCTTGACGCCGAGGGGCGCATCGTCCGACGCGACGGCCGAAAGCCCTACGTTTATTCCGGCGTCGGACTGATGAAGCCGCAGCTCTTCGCCGGCGTCGCGGCGGATGTCTTCAAGCTCGCGCCGTTCTTTTTCGACGCTGCCGGCAAGGGACGGCTCTATGGCGTCGTCTCGAGCGGCCTCTGGCTGCATGTCGGCACAATCGCCGCGATCGCAGACGCCGAGCGGGCGATCGCCGCGCGTCGGCGCTGACTGCAATGCTCGCGCGGCGGCGCAATCTCTTCACCATCGCGCCAGGCGCGCCCTTTTTAGAGACTTTCGTTCGCGTGCTGCTCGACGGCGAAATCATTCCGGCGCTGTCGCGCGAAACGGCGCCGCTCGCAATGGCGCGCGCCACGATCTATGTGCCGACGCAGCGCGCGGCGCGCGCGCTGGCGGCCGAATTCGCACAGGCGCTCAACGCGCGCGCGACGCTGTTGCCGCGCATTCTGCCGCTCGGCGCTCTGGAGGAGCGCGAGAACGCCGCCCTGTTCGGCGTGGATTTCGGCGTCGACGCCGATGCGCCTATCGCCGCGCCGATCGAAGAGCTGGAGAGGCGCCTTCTCCTGTCGCAGCTCATTTTGCAATGGGCGGAAGCGCTGGGGCGCGCGATCATCTCGATCGATCCGGCCGGCGCGCTCAATCTGCATGAGAGCGAACCGCTGCTCGTTGCATCGAATCCCTCGGCCGCCTATGCGCTCGCCGCCGACCTCGGCGCGCTGATCGACGAATTGCACATCGAAGACGTTTCAGTGGACGCCTTCGAGACGCTGAGCGACGACGCCTACAGCGAGTTCTGGGCGATCACCACGCGATTTCTGCAGATCGCCCTGCACGAATGGCCGCGGATACTCCTTGAGCGCGGACGGATCGACGCCAGCGCCTATCAAAAGCGTCTCGTCGAAGCGCAGATCGCCGCGCTCACCCGCACGCCGCCGCCCGCGCCGGTGATCGCGCTCGGCTCGACCGGCGCGCAGCCGTCGACGGCGCGGCTGCTCGCCGCCATTGCCGCGCTCGACAATGGCGCGGTGGTTCTGCCCGGCCTCGATCAGTCCATGAGCGCCGACGCCTGGGCCAGCGTGGGCCAGACGGACGGCGCCGGAGAACCGGCCTTCACCCATCCGCAGACGATGTTGAAGCGTCTGCTCGCCGTGATCGGCGCCGCGCGCGACGAGCCGCGCGAACTGGCGCGCCTGGCGCCTGCGCTTGCGGCGCGACGGGCGTTCGTGTCGCAAGCCATGGTCCCGGCGCAAGCGACATCGGGGTGGCGAGACTTTATCGCAAGCGAGAGCGACGGCTTCGCGTCGGCGCTCGAAGGCGTCATTGCGCTTGAGGCGCCCGACGAGCGGCTCGAAGCCTTGACCCTCGCGCTGTTCATGCGCGAGGCGCTGGAGACGCCCGGCCGCACGGCGGCGCTCGTCACGCCGGATCGGCTCATCGCGCGGCGCGTCGGCGCCGAGTTGCGGCGCTTCGATATCGAGATCGACGATTCCGGCGGCCTGCCATTGGCGCGAACGTCGATCGGCGCGCTGGCGCGGCTGGTTGCGGCGATCGGATCGGATGGCGCCGGCGCCGTCAACGTCGCGGCGCTGCTTGCGCATCCGCTGGCGGCGCTTGGCTTATCGCGCGCGCGGGTCGCCGCGCTCGCGCCGCTGATCGAAATCGGCGTGTTGCGCGTCTTCGCTGAGCCTGACGGGGGGTGGGCGTCGCGCGTCGCTTCGGCGCGCGAATTGGCGCGCGCGAAGCATGCGTATCCGGCGGCGCGGCGCATCGCCGACGATGAATGGCGCGAGATCGAGGACGTCTTCGCGCGCATCGACGCCGCTTTCGCGCCGATCGCGGCGTTGGCGATAAAGGCGTCGCTAGCGGATCGCGCGCGCGCGCATCGCGCCGCGCTCGACGCCGTGATCGCGGGCATTGAAGAGATCGATGAAGAAGGCGCGTCGGCGCTGTTCGAACTTCTCGACCGGCTCGCGCGCGCCGAGGCGCCGCCGGGGTTCGATTCGCATAATTATGCGGCGATGTTCGATCGACTCCTTGCCGAGACGATGCTGCGCGGTCCAAGGCGCGCGCATCCGCGGCTGAAGATTCTCGGACCTCTGGAGGCGCGGCTTATCGACGCCGACCTCATCCTGCTCGCCGGACTGGACGAAGGCGTATGGCCGCCGCGGACCGACACGGGGGCCTTTCTCAATCGTTCGATGCGCGCGCAACTCGGCCTGATGGCGCCGGAGCGGCGCATCGGCCAAAGCGCGCATGATTTCGTCATGGCGCTGGGCGCGAAGCGCGTCGTCTTGAGCCGCGCGGTCAAGCGCGACGGCGCGCCGACCCTTCCCTCGCGCTTCATCGCGCGTCTCACGGCGCTCGCCGGAGACGCCTTCGCCGACTGCAAGAAGCGCGGCGACGCCATGCTCGCCGTCGCCGCGGCGCTGGATCGGCCCAAGGAGGTGAAATCAATCGAACGGCCGCAGCCGCGCCCTGCTCTCGCGCTGAGGCCGCTAAGGCTGAGCGTCACGCGTATTGAGCGTCTGCGCCGCGATCCTTATGCGATTTTCGCCGAATATATTCTCAAACTCACGCCGCTGTCGCCGATCGGCAGGGAGGCGGGCGCACGGGAAATCGGCATCGCGATCCATGATGCGCTCGCCGATTTCGTCAGGCGAAATCCTCGCGGCGCGCTTGCGCATGACGCGCGCGACGCGCTGCTCGATCTCGCGCGCGAGAAGCTTAAGGGCTTTATGGCCGATCCGTCTTTCGTGAGCTTCCAATGGCCGCGCATCGAGGCGGGGCTCGACCATGCGCTGGGTTTCGAACAGGAGCGACGCGCGCGAGGCTGCGATATCCATGTCGAGACATCCGGCGAAATGGCGCTGACGCTCGCCGACGCAAGCCTGTTTCGCGTGACCGCGATCGCGGATCGCATAGAGGTCGATCGAGAGGGCCAGGCCTATGTCTTCGACTATAAGACCGGCGCGCCGCCGACCAACAAGCAGGTGAAGGCCGGCTGGTCGCCGCAGCTGACGCTAGAGGCGGCGATGATCGAGACGGGCGCATTCCCGGAAATCGGCGCGCGGCATGTCGACGGCGCCGCCTATATCGGACTGGGCAAGGGCGGCGCGACGCAGTGGCTCGCATGGAAAGACGCGGGCTTCGCCGACGTCGTCGCGACGCATCGCGCGCAGCTGGGAGAGCTCCTGTCGCAGTTTCGCGATGAAAAGACGCCCTATGCCTCGCGGCCATATCCGGCGTTTCGAAGCGATATCGGCGACTACGATCATCTCGCGCGCGTGAAGGAATGGATGCGCGGCGGCGGAGAGGAGGCATGAGCGAGCGTCCTGTCGGAAGCCTGACGGTCAGGCGCCAGCAAACGGCGTCCGACCCATTCGCGTCGGCCTGGGTTTCGGCGCATGCCGGCTCGGGCAAGACCCATGTGCTGGCGCAGCGCGTCCTGCGGCTGCTGCTGGCCGGCGCGCGGCCGTCGCAGATTCTCTGCCTCACTTATACGAAGGCCGCCGCCGCCAATATGGGGTCGCGCGTCTTCGATCGGCTCGCGCGTTGGGCGACGCTCGACGACGCTTCGCTCGCCAAGGACATCGCCGCGATGGGCGCGACAATCGAGTCGGGCGCCGACCTCGATTTCGCGCGACGGCTGTTCACGCGCGCCGTCGAGACGCCTGGCGGGCTCAAAATCCAGACGATTCACGCCTTCTGCGAGAAGCTGCTGCACATCTTCCCGCTCGAAGCCAATGTTCCGGCGTCGTTCCGCGTCGTCGACGATCTCGAGCGCGCCGAGCTGATCGACGCCGCGCGCCGGCGCGCGCTCGACGCCGCGACGCGGGATCGCGGGCCGCTGCGCAACGCGCTGGCGCGCGTCGCACGCGAGACTGCCGCGGCGGGCTTCGACGCGCTCTGCAAGGAATTGCTGCAATATCGCCAGAACGTCGCGCGCATGCGCGAGCAGGACGACTATGAGGCGAGAGTCTTCGCCGCGCTCGGACTGCGCTCTGACGAAACTCTGGCGCGGATCGAAGCGGCGATCATCGAGGATGGCGAACCGCCGGCGGCATGGCCGGCGCTCGTCAAATCGCTGCGCGGCGGTTCGACAAACGACGGCAAGCTCGCCGATTCGCTTGAGGCCGCCTTCGCGCTTGCGCCGCACCCTGACTGTATCGACGCCTATCTCTCGGCTTTTTTCACCAAGGAGGGCGACCCGCGCGGGATCGGAAAAAACAAAATCATCACCGGCCCGCTCGCCAAGCGCGAACCGCAGCTTCTCGCGCGCATGGAGGCCGAACGCGACAGGCTCATCGGGCTCGTCGAAAAGCGCAAGGCCGGCGCCGTCGCCGAGCGATCGCTGGCGCTCCACGCGCTCGGCGACGCCATCCTCGCAGAATATGAGCACGCCAAAAGGCGGCGGGGATTGCTCGACTATGATGACCTGATCGAAGGCGCGCGGCGCCTGCTCCATCGTTCGAGTTCGAGTCCGTCATGGGTGCTCTACAAGCTAGACGCGCAGATCGATCATATTCTGCTCGACGAGGCGCAGGATACGAGTTCGGACCAATGGGATATTCTGGCCGCTATCGCCGACGAATTCTGCGCCGGCGCCGGTGCCCGCGAAGCAAGGCGCGGACCGCCGCGCAGCTTCTTCGCGGTCGGCGACGAGAAACAGTCGATCTTTTCCTTCCAGGGCGCGGCGCCCGAAAGATTCGAGGCGATGCGGCGCGAATTTCGTCTCAGATTCGATCGCGTTGAGCGGCGCTTCGAACCAGTGACGCTCACCCAGTCCTTCCGCTCGGCGCCGGGCATATTGCAAGCCGTGGACGATGTTTTCGCGATCGAAGACAACCGCCTCGGACTCTGCTTCGATTCGCAGGAGCCGGCGCCAAGGCACGAGGCGTGGAAATCCGACGTCGCCGCGCTGATCGAAATCTGGGAGCCGATCGGCCCGGAAAAGGCGCCGGACCCGAGCGATTGGCGTCTGCCGATCGATCATTTCGATGCGAGCGATCCCAATGAGAGACTGGCGCACAGGCTCGCGCGCAAGGTCAAAGCGCTGCTTTCGCCCGAAAACGGCGAATGCGTCGAGGACCGCGGCGCTTTGCGCCCCGTCGAGGCCGGCGACATTCTTGTTCTCGTGCGCAAGCGCGGCCCGCTCTTCGAGTCGATCATTCGCGCCTTGAAGAGCGAACATGTCGCCGTGGCCGGCGCCGATCGGCTGAACCTCGCCGATCACATCGCCGTGCATGATCTTATCGCGCTCGGACGCGCGGCGCTGCTGCCGCAGGACGATCTGACATTGGCGAGCGTGCTGAAGTCGCCCTTCTTCGGCCTCGACGACGACGATCTCATCGCTTTCGCGCCCGGCCGGCCCGCTTCGCTCATCGAAGCGCTCGCGGAGTCGGAGGAGCCGCGCCGCCGCGTCGCCGCCGAGCGTCTGCGGCGCTTGCGGCGCGACGCCGCCGAATGCGCGCCCTTCGATTTCTACAGTCGCGTGCTCGGCCCCGAGGGCGGACGCGCGCAGCTCGTCGCAAGGCTTGGCGGCGAAGCCGAAGACGCGATCGACGAATTCTTGAAACTCGCCGCGAGCTTCGAACGCGAACAGCCGCCGTCGCTGACGGCCTTCCTGGCGATGGCCGAGTCGCTCGATCTGTCGATCAAGCGCGATATGGAGTCGGCCGGCGGCGCGGTGCGAGTGATGACCGCGCATGCGGCCAAAGGGCTGGAGGCGAAAATCGTCTTTTTGCCGGATACCTGCGGCGCGCCTTCCGGCAAGCATGATCCAAAGCTCCATGTTTTCGGCGAGGCGGACGAAGCGGTTCTCCTCTGGTCGCTCGGCAAGGACAGCGATCCAAGCGCGCTCAAAGAGCTGCGCGACGCGCATCGGCGCGACGAACTTCGGGAAAGCCAGCGCCTGCTTTATGTCGCGCTGACGCGGGCGGAGGAGCGGCTCTATATTTGCGGCGCCCATGGCGTGAAGGGACGCGCCGAGGGCTGCTGGCACGACGCCATTCGTCAGGCGCTCGAACCGAGCTGTGAGGCCTTGCCCGACCCACTCGAGCCTTCGTCGACGATTCTGCGACGAGGCGCCGTCTTGCCGCGGTTCGATCTTGCGAGAGTCGAGCGGGCGTCGCTTGCCGTCGAGCTTCCCGCTTTCGCGACAACCAAGGCGACACGCGAAGAAACGCCGGCGCCGCCACTGCGTCCGTCGAGCGCGCTCGCCGGCGCCGACGTAATCGAACTTGCAGGCGATGGCCCGGCGAAAGGGGAGCAGGCGGAGCGATTGCTGCACGGACGCCTGGTTCATGCGCTGTTGCAGCATCTGCCCGCCTGCGCGCCCGATCATCGCCGAGAAGCGGCGCGGCGCTTTCTATCCGCGCGCGGCGGCTTCCTCGATGAAGACAAACAGGAGGCGCTTGCGCAGTCGGCGTTCGCCATCGTCGGCGATCCGCGGCTTGCATCGCTGTTTGGGCCGGGTTCGACGCCGGAAGTCGACATCGTCGCGACGCTGGAGAATGGCGCGGCCGTCTCGGGCCGCATCGACCGGCTGGCGGAAACGGCGAGCGAAGCGCTGATCGCCGAGTTCAAAACCGGACGGCCGCGCGGAAAAATTGAAGACGCGCATTTGCGTCAGCTCGCGCTTTACCGCGCCGCGGTCGCGCCGCTGTTTCCGGGCAAGCGGCTGCGCTGCTTTCTGATCTACACGCAGAACGCCAGCGTGTTCGAGGCCGAGGAGACGGCGCTGGCCGACGCGTTCGAAAAGGCGCTCGCAACGGCCTGAGTTTAGGCGGGCTCGTCGGGTCCGATGCGGCGGCGCCAGAACTCCAGCAACAGGGGCGTCAGCGCCATGACGATCGGGCCGAGGACGATGCCCGACGCGCCGAACAATTGCAGGCCGCCGAGCATGGCGATGAACGCCGGGACGGTGTGCAGGCGCATGCTGTCGCCGATCAGCAGCGGCCGGACCAGATTGTCGATGCTGGCGATCACCACGCCGCCCCACAGGCCAAGAATGAGGGCTGCGATCCAGCGGCCCTCGATCAAGAGATAAATTGTCGCCGGAATCCAGATGACGAAGGAGCCGAGCACCGGCACGATCGACAAAGCGCCCATGATCAGGCCCCAGAGCACAGGCGAGTTCAAGCCGAGCGCCCAGAACATGAAGCCGCCGAGCAGGCCCTGCAGAGCTGCGATCGCCAGAGTTCCGAAAATGATCGCGTGGATCGTATCGCGCACGCGCACGATGATTTTACCCGTCTCGAGATTTGAGAAAGGCGACAATTGCGCGAGCGTCTGAATAGTGACGGCTCGGTCGCGCAACAGAAAGAAGAGAAAATAGAACGCGAGCAGCGTGGTGACGACTTGACCCGTCGACGTGCGCAACAGGTTCGCGGCGAGATTGGTAAGGAAGGCGCCGAGCTGCGAGAAAATCGCTTGAAGATCGACTCTGCCTTCGATCCAGTGTTGCAGGCTGGCGAGCCAGGGATGGGCAATGAGCATCGTTTGCCAATCGCCTTCCTGCGCCGCCTTCTGGACATAGGCGACGCCTGCGGCGGCCTCGCTGACGATTCGTTCGATCATCAAGAGCAGCGGTCCGACGACCAAGAGCCCGACGATCAGCATAGATACGCCGGCCGCAATCGAGGGCGGCAGTAAGCGCTCCAGGAAGCGATGCGGCGCAACGAACACAACCGCGAGCACAAGCGCCCAGGTGAGCGCCGCCAGAAAAGGCGCGGCGACCAGCAGGGAGGCGCCGATAAGGACAAGCGTGACGGCGAGTCTGGCGAGGACAAAAACGTCGATCGAGAATTTCTGCTCCCGATCGACCAGCGCCGCCGCTTCCAGGTCCTCGTGCATCTCCGCCTCTGTCGCTGCGTTCAGCCTATAGACAGGGCGCGCCGCTGGCGAGGCAAGGAGGCCCGCGCGTCGTTTCGAAGAGGGTAGCCGCGCGCAGGATGCAGCGAAGCTGCGCAATGATAAGACATTCGTTCAACGGCTCGACTGTCATATGTGGACGGCCCCGCTTGGCAAGCGGTTTTTTCTCGGCGCGGAGAACCTGGGTGGCGGGTTTCGGTCATATGTCCGGCCTTTTGGCGCGGCGCTTATGTCCGCTGGCCCTGATGAAGTTCGACTG
>Ga0194120_10001179_pt1 | contig 48674 bp, 41 predicted proteins | sample TA2MahCa65mmetaG_FD_148642 | JGI IMG/M metagenome (GOLD analysis project Ga0194120, IMG submission 148642) | Freshwater microbial communities from Lake Tanganyika, Tanzania - TA2015019 Mahale Deep Cast 65m | ecosystem: Environmental > Aquatic > Freshwater > Lake | place: Tanzania: Lake... | reverse complement strand
CCGCCGGCCCCGGCCGGCCGCAAGCGCCGCTACCCGGACGCGGCCAAGGTCCGGCAGCGGCAGTCGTGGGACTGAGCGCGCTCGCATGACTTCGCTCCCGCGTCGCGGCCGCCACAGAGGCCGGACCCACCCGCCGCATCGGTGGCGCAGGCCTCCGTGCCTGCGGCCGAGAGGCGCTGGGCCACTCGAGCCGCGCCATCAGCGCGCTTGCTAGTCGCCTGGCAGTTCATGGTGCGAGTTCTTCCGGAGTGGGAGGCTCGAACCAGCGCCGAGAGTCCGCCCTCCGGGGCAATTTCGCTTGAACAGCGGGACCAGGAGCGAGGCGACCTTGTGTGTCGCCGTCGCCTGTTCAACCGTGACTCGTTCGCCTCGAAGCGGAACGGGAGTACCTCGCCGGTGGTCGGTACGCCGTCGACAATCTCGACGAGCCGAATCACCCGCCCCTCCTGGTCGGGGGCGAAGTAGACTTACTCGGTCGAGGGGTCCTTCTCGATGTGCGCCCGGGCGAGATCTCGGGCGACGGCCTCATACTCTTCGTGCACCCTCTCGTTTCCGAGTCTAGCACAGCCAACCTGGAGCCACTGCCAGAGCACGGAATCAGCGCCTCGAGCAACTCTTGTTCGTCGAGGGCATGGCCACCCACGTCCACCCACAGGGGACGACCCGGCCGCGCTGGACGAAGATCGGCCTGTTCGGCCGGGTCTTCCTCGGGCGCCGCGATTCATGCCCTTCCGAAACAGGCCGTAGCCGCATCGCGGGCCTGCTCGACGCGTCCCTCGACCGCCAGACCACGTAGAATCGGATCCCGTTCGGTTACGGACGACACGCCGGCGCGCCCGCGCGACGGTCGATGAGAGGAACCCCATGCGCTCGTACCTGAAGGTTGCCGCCATCGCCGGAGCGATGGCTTCGATCGCCCAACCCGGGCACGCCTCGACTCTCGGTCGCCTCGACCTCGGCACGGGCACGCACGCGATCGGCATGGCAGTCGTTGACGCCTCCTACGACTACGCCTTCTCCGACACGATGGTCATCGGCGCCTCGGCCGGCTTCCTCGGGATCCTCGCCACGCAGGTCGGTTTCCGGATCACCTTGTGACCATGGCAGGCAGGCTCCCCCTTCTGGCCCCGGTTTTCGTCCTCGCCCTCTCGGGCTGCGTCGCGAACCTCCTGCAGCCCACCTACACGGGCTGCAGCCCCCAGATCCCGCGGGAGTACACGACGCTGGCCATCATCCCGGTCGGGCGGCTCGAGATCGCCGTCAAGAACGCGGCCGGGGAGCCCCTGGCCAGCAAGAGCGTCTATGCCTCTTGGCGCGGCCAGCAGCGGACCGTGATGTGCGCAGCCGGCGTCTTCGCGGCAACCGATGCCGCCGGCAAGGCCGTCCTCGAACGCATGCGGGTCGGGGAGTACTACGTCAACCTGGTGGAGAGCGAGGCCTTCGCGAGCGGGCAGGTCGCCGAAGGCGAGACCACGCGCATCGTCCTGACCGACACGAGCGCGAAGCGGTAAACTGGCGACGGCTTCCCGCTTCGCCCAGGATCCCGCCCATCGACACGCCAGCCGACCTCCGCCGTCTCCTCCCCTTCCTGCGCCCCTACGCGCCGCACCTGGCCGTGGTGGGCCTGGCGGCGCTCGTCTCGACGGCGGTCGGGCTCGCCGTACCCCTCGCCGCCAAGCTCCTGGTTGATACGGTCGCCGTGGCCAACCGGCCCGATCGCCTGCCCGCCACCGCGGCCCTGCTCTTCGCCCTGGGCTTCGCGGCGCTTGCGGTGCGCACGGGCGGTCAGGCCCTCCACGCCTGGGTCACCGCCAAGGTGCTCTTCGACGTCCGCCTCTCCCTGTTTCGCCACCTGCAACGCCTGCCGCGGACGTTCTTCGCCCGGTCGCGCACCGGCGACCTCCTGAGCCGCCTGACGGCCGACGTGGCGGAAGCGCAGAGCGCCCTTGCCGACGGCACGCTGGGTCTGGTCCTGGGCCTGCTGGCCGTCGCCACCTCGGCGGTGGCGCTCGTCTGGCTTTCCTGGCAACTCGCGCTCGTCTCCTTCCTCTTCGCGCCCGGCCTCGCCGTGGCCGTGCGACTGATACGCCCTCGGGCCGTGGCGCTGGCGAAGGATCTGCGGGAGCAGGCCGGCGACGCCATGAGCTTCCTGGGCGAGTCGATCGGCGGCATGGCGGAAATCCAGGCTTTCGGACTGTTCGACCGCATGAACGCCCGCTACCGCGGCCTCAACGATCGCTTCATCGGCACCCTCATGGCGCAGCAGGCGACGAGCGCCGCAGGCGAGGGCCTGCCCGCCCTGTTCCTCGGAGCGGGCACGCTGTGCGTGATCGCCCTCGGGGCGGCGCAGATCGAGGCCGGAAGCCTCACCTGGGGCGGCCTCGTGGCCTTCCTGGCCTATCAGTGGCGCTTCCATGGCCCGCTGCGCGGCCTGGCGGCGCTCTACCTCCGCGTGCAGCGCGCCCGGGTCGCCCTCGGTCGCGTCCTGGAGATCGCCGACGTGCCGGCCGGCCTCGCGCAGGGAGGAGCGGTCCCGGCGGACCCGGCGGCCGACCTGTGCCTCGACGCCCTGACCTACCGGTATCCCGGCGCGGGCGGCGCGGCCCTGGCGGACGTCACCGCGACCTTCCCGGGGGGGCGGGTCACGGCGGTAGTGGGCGCCTCGGGCGCGGGCAAGTCGACCTTGCTCCACCTCCTGCTCAAGGTCCTCGAGCCGACGGGCGGCGCCATCCGCTGCGGCGACCAGGTCCTGGCCGACCTGGACGGCGATCTCTGGCGGGCGCGGGTGGCGGTGGTGGGCCAGGACGCCTTCCTCTTCCACGACACCATCGCGGAGAACGTCCGCCTCGCCAGGCCGGAAGCCACCGACGCCGAGGTGCATGCGGCCCTGCAAGCCGCCGGGCTACCGAACCTCGACCCCGCGACAGTCGTGGGCGAACGCGGGGCGCGGCTCTCCGGCGGGGAGCGCCAGCGCGTCAGTTTGGCGCGGGCCTTGCTGCGCGATCCGCCGCTCCTCATCCTGGACGAGGCCACCGCGGCGCTCGATCCGCTCGCCGAAGACGCGGTCTGGGAAGCCATCCGCCGCCGCGCCGGCGCCCGCCGGACGACGGTCCTGGTCACGCACCGGATCCATACCGCCTTGCGCGCCGACGAGGTGCTGGTCCTGGAGGCCGGGCGCATCGCGGAGGCCGGGTCGCCGCACGCCCTGGCGGCCCGGGGGGGATCCTTCGCGCGCCTGCTCGCGGCCGCCGATGCCCCCCGCGCCGAGGCGCGCCCGTGATCCCCGACCTGCGCGACCTGCTTCCCGGCAGCGGCCTGGGCATCCGCGTCGCCATCGTCGATAGCGGCCTGAACCCGCGGCACTCCCACGTCGGCCCGGTCGCGGCCGGCGTCCACGTCGTGTCGCTGGGTCCCGGCCGGATCGCCCACGAGCCCGACTGGCAGGACCGACTCGGCCACGGGAGTGCGGTGGCCGGCGCGGTGCGGGCGGTGGCGCCCGATGTCGACCTGCTTGCAGTGCGAATCTTCTCGGAGCGGCCAGCCGCAACCTGCGATCAGCTCGTGGGGGCCATCCGGTGGGCCATCCAGCAGGAGGCGCGGATCGTGAACCTCTCGCTCTGCACGCCGGACCCCGCCCACGCCCGACGCCTGGCCGACGTATGCGATCTGGCCGCCGCGCGCGGCGTCCTGATCGTCGCCGCCGGCCGCGAGGTGCCCGCGACGCTGCCCGGCCCGATCGGCGTGATCGCGACGGACGATGTCCCGGAGTTCGGCCTCGCGCCCGCTCCCGAACCCCTCGACTTCGCCGCGCACGGCCACCCCCGGCCGCTCCCGGGGAAGCGCCCGAATTTCCGGGGCCATAGCTTCGCGGCGGCGAGGGTCAGCGGCATGATCGCCCGGCTTCTCTCCGCGGCCTCCGCGCCCGCCGATGCGGCGACGGTCAGGGGCGCGCTGCGCGAAGCGATCAGGTCCGCGGAATCCCGCGGGGCTTCCACTCGCTAGCCAGCCGCGGCGGGATGGCTCGGGGCGGCTGCGCGGGCGGCTCCAGGACCACGCCCCGCTCCCGGAGTTCGAGCACCTCCAGGCCCGGCAGCGCGGGCGGCCGCGTCCCGGCCTCTGTGGCCGGATCGCTCAAAGCCCCGCCGCCATCCTGCATGAGCTCGCCGGCCAGTTCGCCGGACCGGTTGCCAGGAGCCATCATCTTCGCGGCGAGCGACGCGAGATCGGCGGCGAAGGCCGCCTCGCCCCGGCCGAGGGCCAGGCGCGCGTGCTGCAGCAACTCCTGCGCGGTCGCGGTGCGCACCGGCCCATGAAACTCGCGCGTCAACACCAGTTGCGCGAGCGCGACGATTTCGGTCGACCGGAACGAACTGACCCCCATGATCCCGGAGTTCGGCACGGCCGCCCTTCCGGTTGAGAGATCCAGGTCACAACCCGCGCTCGAGCACCACGAATGCGGTCGCCATGCCGCCGTCGTGGGAAAGCGCCAGGTGGGCGGCGCCCACTCCCTCGCTCCGGGCGATCTCCGCAGCCAGCCCGTTGAAGACCAGCCGCGGCGGCCCGCCATGCCGTACGACCTCGAAATCGCGCCACGTCATGCCGGGCGGCATTCCCGCGCCGAGGGCCTTCAGGCCGGCCTCCTTCGCGGCAAAGCGCGCCGCCAGGGACGGTGCCGGGTCGCGGTGCCTGAACGCGTACGCCCGCTCCCCCGCGGTGAAGACGCGGCGCAGGAACCGCTCGCCGTACTTCTCCACGAGGCGCCGTACGCGCCCGATCTCGCAGACGTCGATGCCGATGCCGTGCACGAACCGGGGCGGAAGTCCGAGGTCCGGCCCCGTCACACGCGCTCCCCGGCCGCCGCGCCCACGGCGCGGAACGCGCCCTCGAGCGCCGCGAGGGCCGCCACCAGATCCGCCGCCTCGCGGTGCCCGCAGCCCACGCGCAACCAGCCCGGATAGCCCACGTAAGCGCCCGGCAACACGAACACGCCAAACTCGCGCCGCAGCCGCAGCGCCAGCGCCACGTCGTCCCCGGCGAACCCGGTCGGCCGCACCAGCGTGGTGACGCCGCCCTCCGGCGGCCGCCCCTCGACGACTCCCCGCAGTTCGGCCAGCCAGGCCGCCAGGATCCCCACGTTGCGCTGGGCCAGGACCCGGCTCTCGCGGAGCATCACCAGCAGTTCCGGCCACAGCGCCACCACGAGGCGCTCGCTCGCGGCGGGCGGGCTGTGCGCCAGGTAGTGGTGCCAGGCGTGCGCGCGCTCCCGCACCTGGGCGTCCCGGCACGCCAGCCAGCCCAGACGCAGACCGGGCATCCCCCAGCGCTTCGCGAAGGACGACGTCGCGACGACCCGCGGCGACAGCAGGGCCGCGGTGCCGGGCGCGTCGGCGGTCACCCCGCGGTAGACCTCGTCCACCAGGACCCGGCAGGACGGCAACGCCTCGGCCAGACGCACCACGCCCTCGGGATCGAAGACGCGCCCCGTGGGGTTGTGGGGCGTATTGAGCACGACCAGACCAGTCTCCGGCCCGATCGGCGCGGGTTCGCCGCCGAACGGGTCCCAGCGCACGATCCGCGCACCCCCGGCGAGCAGCAACGGCTCGAACTGGTAGTAAACGGGATGCTGCAGCACGACCTCGCGCCCCGGCTCCACGCATGCCAGCACGGCCGCGGCGTTGGCCTCGGTCGCCCCGCACGTCAGCACCAGGTCGCCCGGGTCCAGATCCTCGTGGCGAGCAAGCAGCGACCGGAGATCCGCGGAGCCGCTGGTCGGCGGATACCCCATGGCCAGGCAATCGGGCCGCCAGAGCGCGGCGATGCGATCGCGCGCCGCGGGGACCATGGTGCCTCCCAGGTCGTGGCGAGTGCCGGGGTGCTGCTCGTTGAACCAGCCTTCCAGGCCGGAGCGGGCGATATCCATCTTGCAGCCACAAGCGTAGCAGACGCGAGGACGATTCCTTGACCCCGGGCCGAAATGTCGGCATGATCCGGCCATCCCTCGCTAGCCTGACAATTTGTCCAAATCAAGGAAATAAACGATGAAGAATCCACTGGAAAACCCATGGCAAACCGCCGCGCTGGGCGTGGTCCTGACGGTCGTTCTGGCCTGGGGCCTCACGTTCATGCTGTGCATGCCCGCCCCGGCGCCCCGTCCGATGGAAAACGTCCTGGCGGCGGAGTTCATCCTGCGGTGGCTCCACTTCCTGTTCGGCTTCGTCTGGATCGGCCTGCTCTACTACTTCAACCTGGTGCAGGTGCCCTCCATGCCCAAGATAGGCGCCGAAGCCAAGGCCGAACTCTTCAAGGAGGGCAGCCTGGTCCGCACCGCGCTGTTCTTCTTCCGCTGGGCGGCCGTCGGCACCGTGCTCGTCGGTCTGCTGCTCATGTACTTCAACTCAAAGGGCGCCATCATCGGCCCGGCGTTCATGCTTCGCGGCCCGTTCGCGGGCATCGGCCTGGGCGGCTATCTCGGCATCATCATGATGTTCAACGTCTGGTACTTCATCTGGCCCAACCAGAAGAAGGTCCTGGGCATCGTGGAAGCCACGCCCGAGGAGAAGGCCAAGGCGGGGCGCATCGCCCTGCTCGCGTCGCGCACGAACTTCATGCTGTCGATCCCGATGCTGTTCTTCATGGAGTCGGCGGCGCACGGCTTCCAGTCCATGCTCGGCGTGAGCTGCTGACCAGGCGATTGGTTCAACACTGACTACCCTTTAGGCCGCGCCGGCCCCTAGAGTGGGGCCGTGTGCGGCCTGTCTGTAAGGAAGGAAGCCACGCTCCTGGCAGGTTGGCTCATGGCCAGCCAGCCGGCACCGGCCGCCGCCCAGCATCCCACCGACGTCCACCTGGTCGGCAGCACGGTGGCCGAACCCGTGCCGGGGTCGTGGTTGTCGGGAACGCTCGGCATCACGCTCAGCGAGGCCGGCGAACTGTGGCCGCGCATGGGTTCGGAGCTCACCCTGGCGGCCGACCGGTGGCGCGTCGACGGCGCCTGGGCGGACGTGGGGGGCTCGCTCCTTGCGGTGCGCGTCGGCCGCTTCCGCGTGCCGGTGGGCCGGGCAAACTCGGCGCCGATCGGGGAGGAAGCCCTGATCTCACGCCCGGTCGCCCTGGATCAGGCATTCGGCGGGACCCTGGCGGCGACGGGCGGCCTCGTCCGCTTCGGCGATGCCGGCCTCTCGCTGCGGGGCGGACTGGCGGACGGCGGTAACGACTTCTTCGGCGGAGGGCAGATCGGCATCCTGCGCGGCGAGGGGCGCGTGGAACTGCCCGGCGGCGCCGCCCTGGACCTGGGCGTCTCGGGCGCGACGAACCAGATCGCCGGGGTGGCGGGCGCTGACGCGACCCTGACCTGGCACGATTCCCGGACTTTCGGCGCGCTCGTCGCCGCCGAGGGCTTCGCGGGATTGGGTAACTGGCGGACCGGCGCCGCCCGAGCCGTGGCCGGCCATGGCGTGGCCGCGGCCAGTTACGGGCCGCTCGAGGCCGCCATCCGGCTCGACGTGGCGCTGCCGGGCGCCGACTCCGGCCCCCTGCTCCAGGGCGTCGCGGTGGCCTACGGCATGCGCATCGCGCCGCGCGCTCTCCTGCGCCTGGAGCTGTCGCGGCGAGCGGAACTGCCCCGGCTGTTCGGCGGCCTCGCGGGCGATCGCGTGCTGGCGCAACTCGTGTTCGCCCTCGGCGGCGGCGCCGGTCAGGATGGCACCGAAGGCGCGCGCGGGCGGCGCTGAGGGCGTCCCCGGGCCGCTCTCAGGTTGATTCGATCCCGAGGTTGATGCGGCTCAGGCTCGCCGCAGCGGCCGCAGGCCGAGTGCCGCGAACACCGGCAGGGCCGCCAGGAGGGTCTGGCTGGCGCCCACCGGGAACTCGGCGAGGAACGCCAGCAGGTACCCGCCGGCGCCGCACGCGACGCCCAGCAGGGTCGCCACCGCCAGGGCGGTCCTCGGGCCTCGCACCAGCAAGGAGGCGGCGAGCGCCGGCAGGATGCTGAAGGCGAATACGGGTAACACACCCAGGGCGCGTGTCCCCAGCGATACCATCGCCGCGATCTGCAGCATCAGCAGGCCGTCCAGCCAGCGCACGGGAAGGCCCCGCACGGCCGCGCCCTCCGGATCCAGGCTCGCGAACAGGAAGCCGCGACGCCACCAGACCTGCAGCCCGAGCGTCAGCCCGCCGACCACCGAGATCAATGCCAGGTCGTCGGGCGAAACCAGCACGCCCGTGCCGAACAGGATGGCCTCGATGTCGTGCGTTTCCTGGTGGAAGCGCGTGCCCATCACGAGGACGCATGCGCCCGCAAAGAGATAGGCCAGGGCCAGGAGGCCCTCCCGCGACGCTCCCTGCGCGGCGGGCCGGCCTAGCAGCCATGCCGTCGCGAGCGCCATGCCGATGGCCCAGATCCGCGGGTCGAGCGCCAGGCCCGCCGCGGGGAAGAACAGGAGCAGCAAGAACGCCACCGCCACGCCGAATCCCGCCGACTGCGTCAATGCGGCCGAGACGAACACCATGCGCCGGGCGAGGATGTAGACGCCCAGATAGCCCAGTACGCCGCCCGCGATGGACGCCACGAGGATGGGATCTCGAAACAGCGGCCAGTTGGCGACGAACATCGCCAGCGGCGACGCGTCCTCAGGCATGCACGCCTCCGGGCCAGGCACCCCGGGCTTCGGCCACCAGGCGCTCGACGAGCGGGTGCGCCGCCACCTCGGCCCGCGGCCCCACGACCACCGTCTGTTCGAGGGCGTCCACGACGACCAGGCGGTCGGCCACGGCCAGCGCGCTCGGCACGTGGTGGCTGACCAGCAGCACCGCCGTGCCGGCCTCGCGGCGCGAGCGGTCGAGCAGGCCGAGTGCCTCCCGTTCGGCCAGGAGGTCCATCGCCGCGGTCGGCTCGTCCGCCACCACCAGGCTCGGTCGCGCCACGAAGGCGCGAGCCATCAGGACTCGCTGCCGCTGCCCTTCCGAGAGATCCAGGAACGACGCGAACGCCAGATCGCTCGCCTCGACGCGGGCGAGGGCCGCCAGGGCGGCCGCTGCCGACTCGCGCCGGCGGAAAGGCCGCACGAATGACCACCCGGCCTCCAGGCCCTCCTCGACCAGGTCGACGCTGCGCAGGGGGATGGCGGGGTTGCGGATCTGGCGCTGCGGCAAGAACGCGATGCGATCGCCCGGCGGCCGCGAAACCGAGCCGCCGACGGGCCGCACGAGGCCCACCAGCGTCCGGAGCAACGTGGACTTGCCCGATCCGTTTCGCCCGACCAGCAGCCAGAGCTCGCCCGGCCGCACCGCGAACGAGATCGGCGGCAGCAACGGCCGCTTGCCGAAGCCGATCAGCAGACCGTCCGCGGTCAGGAGGGCTTCGGTCATCTAGGGCCGTCCCCGCCGCGCCCCGGGCTCCCGGGACTTCTCATAGCGCGGCTCTGATGACTTCGCTCCGGCATCGCGGCCGGCACGGAGGCCGGCCCCACCGGTTGCGTCGGTGGCGCAGGCCTCCGTGCCTGCGTCCGATAGGCGCGAGGCAACTGAAGCGGCGCTATCAGAGCAGATCATTCCTCCTCGCCATTTTCCGTCACGATCGACACTTCCGTCTCGGAAGTCGGCCCGAGGTACAGGTAGTACGTGCCCAGCTTCAGGTTCACGGTGTACTGCGCCGCGATATCCGGGCAATCGGGGAACGCCGACCGCGACGCGGCAGGAGGGACCCACGTGCCGCCCGCGTCGCCGACCTTCAGCGGCACGTCCCGCGTGAGCAGGATCTGCCAGTCGCCGGCCTTGTCGCTGTTGAGCTTGACGTACCCCGCGCGAGCGCTGCCCGACGCCGGCAGCGTGATGCGGTTGCGCTTGTGGCGGGTATCGAGGGCCGGCGCCGACGAAGTGGCGGCGGCCGCCGTCGCCGGCACGTTCGAAGCGGCCAGGTCGGCGCAGACGTCCACCTGGAAAGCGTCCGGGGTGCGCGTGGGCGCGGCGTTCGGGCCGCCGGAGCCGGGCATGGCCAGCAGGTTGCAGCCTGCCAGGACGCCCGCCGCGAGTGCGGGAGCCGCGACCTGGGCGAGGATCGGGTTGTTCAATGCTTTCTCCTTCAATTGCCGGCCTGGAAGCCGGCCTGCCAGTTGCTGCGGGCCAGGTTCGCCCGGATCGAAGTGAGGGCCGACGGCGACGCGTCGATCGCGATGGTGCCGGTCGCGGCGAAGCCCGCCCACTCCAGATTGTCGAAGAGCTTCTCGCTCAGCGCAAGTCGGCCCCCGAACACCAGGCCGGACGGCGCGTCCCGGTCGATCGCCCGGGAGAGCGTGCCGGGAAGCAAGGGCAACGCGCCTACCGCGAGGGTCCAGGAGCGCGTCGCGGCACCCGGCGATGGTGCCCCAGGCGTGGCCTCGACCGTACCCGAGGCCGCCAGGGACGCGACCGCGAGATCCGCGCCGACGATCGTGCCGCGGCCCAGCAGGCATGGCTCGCAGGCGGCCGCCGACCGCGACGCCTCCCCGCCCGCGGCAAGCGCCAGATCGGCCAGGGCGAAGGTCAGCACGGCCGCCGAGGACGTGGCGACGCCCCCGGCCTTGCGGGCCAGGTCGGCCGCGACCTCGGCGTAGGGCACCAGTGCGCCGTCGCTTCGGTGGCAGTGCCCCGAATGACATGACGTGTAGCCGGACGGGGGCCGCGCCGGATCGAAAGCCGCGGCGGCGGTTCCGCCCCCGGCCCCCACCAGCGTCACCGCGGCCTTCCCGAGGCGAATGCCGCCGTCGAGTGTCACGGCGTAGCCGTTGTTCGTCACCCAGCGCCCCGCGGAGTCCAGTCGCCCGGCGGCCAGCGGCAGGGCGACCGTCAGCCGGGACTCGCTCGCGAGCCGCGAGAAGGCCCCGCCCGCGCCAAGGGCGCAACCGGTCGTGAAGGAAAGCCAGAGGGCGCATGCCCCGGGCCGGATCGCCCGGGAACCGCCGCGCCTGTCGATCCGCTTCACGGCCCGGGCTCCAGGGCGGCGTAGAGCTGATCGGCCAGCTTCCCCATGTACGTCAGGTAGTCCTGGCCGCCGGAGAAGTCGGGAAACCCCGGAAGGGCCACGAGCTTCGCGCCCGAGCGCCGCGCCACGAGTTCGGCCGTCCGCCGGGGATAGTAGGCCTCCTGGACGATCGCCGGGACGCCCATCTCACGGATGGTGGCGATCACCTGCGCAACGTGCGCGGGGCTCGGCGGAATGCCCGGCTTGGGCTCGAGTTCGCCCACCGCCGACAGGCCCAGCCAGTCCACGAGGTAGGTCAGGGAGCGATCGTAGGTGATGATGCGCCGCCGTGCCGCCGGCAGGGCGCCGAAGCGCGCCGCCTCGCGAGCCGCCGCGGCGCGAGCCCGCCGCTCGAATTCCTCGGCGCGGGCCCGGTAACCCGGGCCATCCCCGGGATCGAGTTTCGCCAACCGGTCGGCCAGGGCGCGGGCCATGGCGGCGGCGTTGCGCGGATCGCTCATGTAGTGCGGATTCCCGCTCGGGTGGACGTCCCCCATCGTGCGATCGACCTTGCCCGCCGGGACGTCCTTGGCCCGGATGGCCGCCGACGCGTCCATGTGGCCGGCGGCGCCCGCGTAGATACGGGGATTGCGGGCCCCGCGCACGAGCACGGGCAACCAGCCGACCTCCAGTTCCATCCCGGCCTGGATCAGCAGATCGGCGCGATTGAGCTTCAGGATCAGGTGCGGGCGAGCGTCCACGTGGTGCGGATCCTGGGTCGCCTCCGCCAGGGCCGTCACCTCCACGCGGTCGCCGCCCACCTCCCGGGCGACCGCCGCCAGATCCGGCAGGGACGCCACGACCTGCACCTTGCCCGCCGCGGCGGCCGTGCCGCCCGGCACGGTCGCCAGGAGGGCGGCGATGGCGACCAGTCGAAAGAGAAACCGGAACATCGGCAGATCCTTCTAGAACGCGTGGGCGCCGTGCGCCCCGACCGTGACCTCCAGGGCCAGGAAGGCGGCGTACACCGGGTCCCGCCACTGGGGGTAGTCGGCGGAGCCCTGGAGCCGCAGGCGGCTGAACTCGCTTGGCCTGTGGGTGAGAGATGCCGCGCCTCGGTAGCGGGTACGGCTCCAGTCGGGATCCAGCGGATCGCCAGAGACGCCCTCGACCGCGTCGAGGCGGATTCCCGCATCCCATTGCCGGTCGAAACGCCATACGGCGGCGGCGTATGCGCCGGTGTCGGCCAGGAGCGTGCCCGGATACTGCCGGCGGCGTTGGATGGTCTCGACCGTGAGGTGGAAGGCGTGCTCGGCACCGGGTTCCAGCGGGCGGTACTTGAGGTACAGGTCGGTCCCCAGGATATCGGTGCGGTTGGATCGCCCGCTGGGATTGGGGCCGTTGGCCGCCGACAGCCCCCAGGCCAGCGACCAGTCGGGGCCCAGCGGGAAGAACTGCCGCAACGCCCCGGTGGCCTGCAGATCGAGCGGCGAGCGCACGCCCAGGTCCGTCGCGCCGTAGAAGCTGCGGGCCGTCGCCTCGCCCGCCGCGTCGGTCAACGAGCCGATGGCCTCCACGAACCAGGGCAGGGGCGCCAGCCACGCCGCTTCGGCTCCCATGCCGCGGTTGCCCTCGGCGCCCATGAACTTGCCGATCACCAGCGTCTGGTCCGCGAAGTCCCAGGTGTGCGGGTGGGTCGCATTGATGCGCCCGAAGCGCGTGAGGAACTGGCCGGCCCGGGCCTGGAGGTTGAACGGAAGCTCGAGCGTCGTGACGTAGGCCTCCTCGACCTCGACGCCGAACTGCGAGAAGACCGTGAAGCTCTTGAATGCGAAGTACGGATCCACGGGCGCTTCGATGCCCAGTTCCAGTTGCTGGAAGTTGAATCCCGGGCGGCGCGGGTCGTGGTTGCCCGTTTGCGGCGGTTCGGCCTGACTGAACGCGGCGACCGCCCCGTCAAACGTCAGCGAGATGTCGGGGCCGGCGCCCTGGCGCCCCGCGGCCGGGGGCGAGGCGGGGGCCGGCGCGGCGTCGCGCAGCAATTCCTCTTCGATGGACTCGAGTTCGGACGGCGGAACCAATGGCGACGACGGCGACGCGGCGAGGCCTGCCGCCAAGGCGACGATTTCCAGCAAGTACCGGCTCCAGGGTGCGGGCGGCGGTCGGCTAGCCCGTTCGGGCCGCCCGCGCGCGCCGCTCGCCTCTCACCTTAACAGCGATCCGCCGATCGCGCCAAAGCGGCGGGCCGGATCAGTTGGCGTCCGGATTGACGTCGATCTGCGTGAGCACGGCCGCCGCGTCGGACGAGAACTCCACCTTCGCCACGTCGGAGCCCACGGTGAGCTTGAACATCGCGAACTCGCCGACGCCCGTCTTGCACGACGCGGTGTTGAGGCCGGAGCAGGCCGGCAAGGTCGATCCGGAGCCCGTTCCGACGCTCACCTTCGCGACCTCGGAGCCGGTGCTGCCGACGAGGGCAACATTCGCGGTGCCGGCCGCATTCACGATGATCGTGAACCTGACGGTGTCCCCGGACTTGATGGCCGGCGAGTTGTGCACGTGGGGAGGCTTGCCGGGATCGGCCTTCACGAACGGGAAGCTCTCGCCGCCCGGATCCTTGAAGGCCGCCGCGATCGGCCACGACTCGACCGTGATGGCCGACCGGACCTTCGCCGTGCCCGATCCGCCGGATCCCGACCCGCCGGTGCTCGACCCCGACCCGCCGGTGCTCGACCCCGACCCGGCGGCACTCACCAGGTTGGCGGCGGCGGCCTTGACGGCCGGGCTCTGGTCGACCAGGGCGTTCGCCTTGCTCTTGAGATCGGCGTCGGATCCCGTAAGGGCCTTGAGATCGTCCGCCTTCAAGGCCGACGCGAAGGCCCGCGTGAGGTCGGAGAATTCCGCCTTGCCCGCCTTCGTGAGGAGATCATCGCTCCACACGCGATACGCGGCGAACGTCGAGGCGGCGCTGACCGCCACGCTGGACCCCGGATAGCCGATGGCCAGCTGGCGGAGCTTGGCGGCAGGCGCGATCGCACCGATCAGCAAGGGGGAGCCTGTCGGGACCGTCAGCTCGAACTTGCCGTCCTTGTCCGTGGTGGCCACGTCGGAGACCTTCTCGCCCTTGGCGTTGTAGGCCACGACCGGCATCCCGGCGACCGCCTGCTCCTCGATGGCCATGACGGCGAAGCCCGGCATCCGAGCTACCAGGGCGTTGGCGTTGTTGCCTACCAGGGCGTTGGCATTGTTGGCCACCAGGGCGTTGGCGTTGTTGCCTACCAGGGCATTGGCGTTGTTGGCCACCAGGGAGGATGGCACGGTCACGGTGCCCTGCATCGCGACCGTCACGGCCGCATTGTTGGTACCTCCGGTGGCCGCCGACCCCTGGGCCAGCTCCCCGATCCGGTTACCGCTCGGGAGGTTCAGACAACCTCCGAGCGCCCCGGCGATTACCATCAGCAAGACACGAGACTTCAGCATGTGGAGTCCCCCCTGGTACTCCCATACCCAAAATCGGCCGGCCGAACCCTGTTATGATGACCGGGAGTCCGAGAGGAGCCGCTATGCCATTGTTGGAGGCCGGATCGCCGGCACCCCCGTTTAGCGCTGCAACCAGCGGGGGAGGGAAAGTCGACTCCGCCGCGTGGGCGGGCAGCGTCGTTTTGGTCTTCTACCCGGGTAACAACACCCCCGGCTGAGATCGCCAGCTTTCGGAGTTGCGTGACAACTTCGCCAGGTACGAGCAGGTCGGGGCCGCCATCTACGGCGTGAACCCGGCGTCGGTGGCCGCGCACGACAGTTACGTGGCCGATTTCGGCTTCCCGTTCCGCCTCGTGTCGGACGCTGGCCGGAAGATCGCCGCGGCGTACGGCGCGCTCAAGGAAAACGGCACGAGCATCCAGCGCAGCGTGTTCGTCGTGTCCGGCGGAGTAGTATGCTTCGCCAGGGTCGGCGCCCCGAGTTCCGACGACATCCTCTCCGCCCTGGCGCAGGTCGGAGGCTGAGGTACCATGCCTGCCGGCAGCGAGCGAATCGGCCTCCACGACATCCAGGCTTCGGCGGACACGCGCGAGATCGCACTGCAACGCGTGGGCGTCAAGGACATCGCGGTACCCTTGCGAGTCCAGACCCGGGGCGGTGGCTTCCAGGCGGTCCAGGCCACCTGCGCCCTCACCGTGGGATTGCCCAAGGAGTTCAAGGGCACGCACATGAGCCGCTTCGTCGAGATTCTCGCGGAGTGGCAGCGCCGCAACATGTCGGGAGCCTGCGTCGAGGACCTCGTGCGCGAGATCCGCGACCGCCTCGACGCGCCGGCGGCCGGCGCGCTCATCCGCTTCCGGTACTTCGTGGACAAGGCCGCCCCCGCCACCGGCGCGGTGGCGCCCACCGACCTGGATTGCTCCTTCGAGGGCGACATTGCCCTGGACGGCACCTACCGCTTCACGCTCGGCGTGGCCGTCCCGGTCACCACGCTCTGCCCCTGCAGCAAGGCCATCTCGCGCTACGGCGCCCACAACCAGCGCAGCCTCATCACCGCCCGCGTGCGCTGCCGGACCGGCACGTGCACCTGGATCGAGGATCTCGCCGCGGCCCTGGAGGCCCGGGCCAGTTGCCCGGTCTATCCGCTACTCAAGCGGGAGGACGAAAAGGTCGTCACCGAGCAGGCCTACGAGAATCCCAAGTTCGTCGAGGACGTGCTCCGCGACTGCATCCTCTACCTCCGCTCCCTGTCCGGCATCGAGTGGTTCTCGCTGGAAGTCGAGAATTTCGAGTCCATCCACAACCACAACGCCTGGGCCACGCACGAGGAGTGGGTGGGCTAGCCGCCTGACGGGTCTAAGGGACGGGCAGGGAGAAGGCGAAGGTCGGCCCTCCCGGCGTCGGTTCGACCCATAGCCGCCCGCCCATGGCCGCGATCAACTGCCGCGCGATGTAGAGCCCCAGGCCCGCGCCGCGCGACCCGGAGGCGCGATGGCGGTTGAGGCGCGAGAATTTGCGGAAGAGCAGGTCGACATCGTCAGGGGTGAGCGTCTCGCCCTCGTTCCACACGCGGATCTCGACCTGCGCGTCGCCTTGCCTGGCGGCTACGGACACCCGGGCGCCGGGCACCGAGTACTTGCGGGCGTTTTCCAGGAGGTTCGCCAGGATGCGCACGAGGTTGTCGGCGTCGCCGCGCACGTCGATCGACTCGTCGATGTCGACCTCGATGTGGCCGCGGTCGGGGCCCCAGCTTGCGAAAACCGCGCGCTCGACCATCTCGAGGACGCCCACGGCCTGCATCTCAAGGGCCACGCGGCCGCTCTCGATGCGCGACACGTTGAGCATGTCGTCCACCAGGCGGATCATGCGATCGGATTCGTCATCGATGATCTTGGCGTACTTGCGCAACGCGTCGGCGTCGAGGTCGCCGCGGTCGGCCGCCAGGATGGCCGCGAAGCCCTTGATGGCCGTCAGGGGCGTGCGCAGTTCGTGCGAGGCGATCGACAGGATCTCGTCCTTGAGCTTGTCCAGGGCGCGCAGATCGTCCAGCGTGCGCGCCCGGTCGATGGCGGCGGCGGCCTGGGAGGCCATGAACCGCATCGTCTCGATCTCCTCGGGCGGCCAGTCGCGGACCTCCTTTCGCCCCGCGCAGAGGATGCCCACGACCCGGTCGCCGGCGATCATCGGCGAGATCAGCACCGCGCGCCACCCCTCGCCGCGCACGACCGGGTTGATCGCCCTGGGATCGACCTGCATGTCGGGCGTGGCGATCGGCCCGCGCGCCTCGATGGCCTGGTGGTGCAGGCCATGTCCCGGCACGGTCCGGAACGACCGGATGAAATGGTCCGAGACCCCGACGTGGCCGTTGTCCGACAGCGCGAACGCGCCGTGCTGGTCGGCCAGGGCGACGTACACGAGAGGCGCGTCCAGCAACTGGCTGGTATGGCGCGCCACGGTATCGAGCAAGGGGCCGACTTCGCCGTGCGTGTTGATCAGCGTGGCGATTTCCGAGAACACCTGCAGGCTCCGAGCGAGCCCGCCGGCATTCCGGAGGGAGGAACTGCTCACACAGAGGGCGCGATCTAGCTCTTGACGGTGTAGCCGTGCCGGCTGACGTTGAGCAAGATGGTGGGATTGGCCGGATCGGCCTCGATCTTCTTGCGGATGTTGCGGATGTGGGTGCGGATGAGATCCGACGAACCCACGTGCGGCGGGTACCCCAGCGCCTCGGAGAGCAGGACGCGGCTGCTGATGACCTGGTCGTGGTGGACCATCAGGTAGTGGACCAGGGCGTACTCGCTGCGCGTGAGGAGCGCCTTGCGATCGGCGGCGGTGACCTCGTAGTTGTTGCAGTCGAGGACGAGGGGCCCGACGGTGAGGATGTTGCCCTGCGACCGATCCGCGGGCTGTGACCGCCGGAGGTGCGCCTTGACCCGGAACAGCAACTCGACCGGATCGAACGGCTTGGTGAGGTAGTCGTCGGCCCCCTCTGAGAACCCCTGGTACTTGTCCACCGGCTCGCCCTTGGCGGTGAGCATCAGGATGGGCACCGGATCGTAGTTGGGCTGCTTGCGGATGCGCCGGCAGAGCTCGAAACCGTCCATCTTGGCCATCATGATGTCGGTGACGATGAGGTCCGGGCGGGCCGAATCCAGCATGCCGAGAGCCTCCTCGCCGTTGGTCGCCGAAACGACCTTGTAGCCCTCCTTGGTCAGCAGGACCTCGAGGAGGACCCGGACGTTGGGCTCGTCTTCGACTACGAGGATGTTGGCGGCGGGATCGGCCATGACGGGCGGAGTCCTCCTGAATGCCTGGATTGACAGAACATTCTACACCAGCGTTGCCGAGACCTCACGACGGCTTTACGAGAGCGCCGGGTATAAGGTTACATAACAGGGACTACGCCCGAGAGGGCGCGTCACAACTAAATCGCTCGCATGGAAGCGGGCTCCGGGCTCCAGATCAGGGAGGTGATGATGTGGGGCTGAGGCTCAATACCAACGTGACCGCGCGCGTGGTCCACGACCTGCTCGCGCGGAACGACCGCCAGCTGGCCGAGTCGCTGCTCCGGCTGTCTTCCGGCCTGCGCATCAACAAGGCCGGGGATGACACGGCGGGCCTCGCGATGTCGCAGCGGTTCAGCGCCCAAGTGCGTGGCAACGACCAGGCGAGCAACAACGTGCTGGACGCCCTGAACCTGCTGCAGACCGCGGACGGCGCCCTCACCGAGACCACCGCCATCCTGCAGCGCATGCGCGAACTCGCGGTCCAGGCGGCCAGCGACACGCTCACGGCGTCCGACCGCGCCTCTATTCGCCTGGAGATGGACGATCTCTCGGCCGAGATCGACCGCATCGGCAACGAGACCGACTTCAATTCGTTCAAGCTACTCAAGGGCGGCAACCCCGCCACCGCGGGCTTCACCATCCAGATCGGCGCCCGGGCCGGGGACGTGGCGCATTTCTTCATCGACACCGCCACGTCCGGGGCCCTCGGCGTCCTTTCCACGCAGATCTCGGTGGAGTCGGCCTCCCTGTCCTCGACCACCATCTCGAACCTCGACAACGCCCTCGAACGCGTCGCGGAGTTCCGTTCGTCGATCGGATCCATGTCGAACCGCCTGTCGGCGAACCTCTCGGTCCTGCAGGTCGCCGCGGAGAACATGGCCTCGTCGCTCACCCGCATCCAGGACCTGGACTTCGCCAAGGAAGTGTCGCGCCTGACGCGGGCGCAGATCCTCCAGCAGTCGAGCACGGCGATGCTCGCGCAGGCCAACGTCGCGCCGCAGACCGTGCTGAGCCTTTTGCGGTAGGCACCGGGGAAGGCCGGCACAGAGGCCGGCCCCACTCGGGCACGGAGGTCGACTTGCTCGGGAAGTTACTTGCCGGCCGGGACGGCTTCGCGGGCGGTGGCGGACGCCCGGAAATCCCCGGCGTCCCAGAGTTCGAAGTCGGCGGGCGACAGGTCGATGCCGGCGCTGCGCTTTGGTTTCAGCTTGGCCAGCTTGGCCTGGTCGGTGAAGACCTTGAAGCTGGCGGTCTTGCCCTTCACGGTCACGATGGCGTAGTTGTGGGCTTTCACCCCTTTGGGCGACGCGAAGAACTTGGGATTGCCGGCATCGGGATCGCCGTCCCAGTGATAGAGCGGCGCGCCGGCGCCGCCGGCGATGAGGTAGGTGACGCCGCCATGGTCGGCCCGGTCGTAGAAGTGGATGTGGCCGAACAGCGCGCCCGTGACCTTGTACTTCTCGAGGGTCGCCATGAAGCGCTTCGCGTTGTTGCCGAACGCGTGCTCCCATCTGGCCGTGTAGGGCGGTTTGTGCGCGGCCACGAAGACCAGGGCCGGCGCGCCGGCGAGTTGCTTGTCCAGCCAGGTCATCTGCGCGTCGGTGAAGCCCTCGGGATTCGAGCGCGAATTGTCCATCATGACGAAGCGCGCCCCGCCGTAGTCGAAGGCGTAGTCGATGGGGCCCTCGGCGTGCGGCGATGGATTGCCGAACGCCTGGAGGAAGCGGCCGATTCCTTCCTTGTAGGTCTCGTGGTTGCCCACGACCGGGAATACCGGCACGTTGCGGACCGACCGATCGAGGCTCTCGAGGGCCGCGTCCCAGTACGCGGTGGTGGACTCGGGCACCAGATCGCCCGTGAACACGGTGAACGCCGCTCCGCTCCGCTCGATCCCGCCCATTACGGCCTCGAGCACGTGAAGGCCGCCGCGCGAGTCGCCGGCCACGGCGAACGACCACTCGGCCGGCACCGGCCTGGCCTTGAGCCTGGCGAGGTTGGCACCGATGTCGTAGCGGCTGGCGGGGGCGGCCGGCGCGGCGGTGGCGATCAGCAGGGCGAGGCCTATGGCGGGTATCGCGAGATGCATGGCGGGCATGATAGATCAAATGCCCCGCTCCTGGACCTCGGGAGGCGCCCCGGCCGCGGTGCGCCTTGCGCTGGCCGCCGCGGCTTCGGGAGATCGCATGGAGGCGCTGCGCCTCCTGCATGAAGCCGGCCGGGAAAACCCGGCGGCGTGGGAACCCCCATTTCACGCCGGCCTGCTGCACATCGATCAGCACGAGCACGACGCGGCGATCGAGATGTTCTCGCTGGCGGCGCGCAACGCGCCGGGGAGGCCCGAACCGGCCGTCGACCTGGGCGTCGCGTTGTGGCTGGCCGGCCAGCGCCGGGATGCGCAGACCTGCTGGGAGCGGGCGGCCGCGCTCGGCGAGTCCCTGGTGGAGGCGACCTCGAACCTCGGCGTGGCCTTTGCCCATCGAGGAATGCCGGCCGAGGCCCTGGCCTGCTTCGAACGGGCGGCCGGGCGGCATGGCGCCGGGGCCTTCGCCCCGAGCAACCTGGGGGCGGCCTACCTGGAGCGCGGGATGTTCAGCGAAGCCGAGGCGTGCTTCCGGCGGGCGATCGCCCGGGACGCCGATTTCTCCCCGGCCTACCGCAACCTCGCGACGCTCTACCTCCTGCGCGGCCAGCGAACCGAGGCCACGGCCTGCCTCAACCGCGCGCTGGCGGGCCGGCAATCGCCCGAGGCGGCCCGCGAAGGGCATACGTATGCGCTGGCCGTCGTGCGGGCCGAACCCGCCCGGCGCGCCGAGGGTCTGCCGGAAAATCTCTTCGAGTAACCCCTGGTTGCTCCCGACCGGGTATGAAGCGACCAGGGAATCGCACCAGCGCAGCCGGGGGGACGCGACGATGAAGACCACCGAGGGCAAGCGCACCAAGGAGTCGGGCCTAAAGAAGGCGGTCACCCGCCTGCTTCGCCCGGGTCCGGCCACGCGGCCGCTGGCCGCCGCGCCGCCTGAAAAGGGGTCGGGCGCCCTCGGCCCGGATGCCACGAGGCTGGCGACCGACGGGCGCGGTCGCCTCGAGGCTGCGGCGGCCGACGTCGATCCACTGCCCGGAAGCGGCGCGGCGCGCCCGGGCGGCGCCGGCGACACCAAGGGCGCGGAGAAGCCCAGGATCGAGCGCGATCCGAAGGACTCCAACAGTACGACCACCTCTCCGCCACGCGACGGCGCAAGTCCGGCGGTCGACGCGGCCTACAAGAAGCTGCCCGCTCAGCGGCGCAAGGCCTACGACCGGGTACTCGAGCAGGTCAAGGGCAATCCGCGGGCCAGGGCGGCCCTGGAGGAGCTGCTGGTCGCCGGCAAGCTGGACGACAAGGCGCTCCGAGGCAAGAAGGACCTGCTCGCCCTGCTCGACGGGATGACAAGCCAGAAGCTGGCAAGCGGCATCGATCGCACCAAACTGATCGAGCAGGTGGCGATCGAACTGGCCGATCCCGCGACCATCAACCAGAAGTCCAAGAACAGCTGCGGCGCGGCCACGGTGCAGATCCTGCTGGCCAAGAACAACCCCGCCGAGTATGCCCGCCTGGTCTCCGAACTGGCCTCCCCCGAGGGCAAGACTCAGCTCGCCAACGGCGCCAAGGTCGGCCGCGAGGCCGACTGGGACGCCAGCGACGGCGGGCGCAGCATTCCCAGCCGCCTGCTGCAACCGACCTTCATGGAGTACGCCAACGGCTCGGCCGATTACGACAACACGACCGACACCAGCAAGCAGGGATCCAAGACCTACAAGGGTCTCTACAACCGGGAGGAGACGCGCCTGGCCGAGGGGGTCCTGGGCAAGGACTTCATCCAGTACGACACCAGGCTCAACGGCGGCAAGTCCAAGCCTGCCGACGTTCTCAAGGCCGTCGAGAGCGCGACGAAGAAGGGCAAGACCGTCCCCGCCCTGGTGAAGTACCCCGACCTGGGGGGCCACTACGTGATGGTCACCGGCGTCCGCGACGGGCGGGTCTACTACACGAATCCCTGGGGCCGCGAGGAGTCGATGACCGCGGACGCCTTCGAGGCCATCCTCTGGGGCGCGAACGTGCCCCGCTAGCCCCGGCCGAGGGCTACACGACGTTGCCCGGGTCGCCCTTGGGACGGCCCTCGAACTCGCGGCGCGCCTCGCCCAGGTCGCTCCGGCCCAGGAGCGCGAACATGAACGTCTTGTAATCCTCGACGCCCGGCTGATCCAGCGGATTGATGCCGAGCAGGTAGCCTTCCGCGACGGTGGCCAGTTCGAACAGGTAAAACGCCTGGCCCAGCGTGTAGGCCGTGAGCTCCGGGAAGTGCAGCGTCATGGACGGCCGCCGATCGCGGGAGTAGGCGTACTGCGTGGCCTCGTAGGCGCCATGGAGCATCTGCGATACCGTCTTGCCGGCCGTGTAGTTGAGCTTGTCGCGATCCGCCGCGTCCCAGCACACGACTTCGTCGCCCGGGTAGCGATCCACCACGAGGTGCGTCACCACCACGTTGCGCGGCCCCTGCTGGAGCTGCTGGCCGCGAGAGTGAAGGTCGCGGGTGCCCACGGCCGACATCGGCTCGCGCCCGCCTTCGGCCTTGCCCAGGCTCTCGGCGCAAAGCTGGTCGTACCACATGGCGAAGCCTTCCAGGGCCTTTCCCCAGCTCATCATGACCGACACGCCGCGACCGGCCTTGTACGACAGGTACTGGAGGCCGGCGTAGAGCAACGCCGGGTTGCGGCGCAGATCGTCCGACTGGCAGCGCGCGGCCATCGCCCGGGCGCCGCGCAGGAGTTCCTTGACGTCGACGCCGGCGATCGCGGCGGGCAGCAAGCCCACGGGAGTGAGCACCGAGTACCGCCCGCCCACGTCGTCGGGGATGACGAAGGTCTCGTAGCCTTCCTTCACGGCCATGTCGTGGAGGAGTCCGCGGGCGGCGTCGGTCGTGGCGACGATGCGCCTGGCCGCCTCGCGGCCGTAGGCCTGCTCGAGTCGCTGGCGCAGGAAGCGGAAGGCGACGGCGGTCTCGAGCGTCGTGCCCGACTTCGAGATCACGTTCACCGTGAAATCGTTTTCAAGGCTGGTCGGCCGGCCGGCAGGCAGGAGTTCCAGCAAGTGGCGCAGGGAGTCGGGATCGAGGTTGTTGCCCTCGAAGTAGAGCTTCGGCCACCCCCCTCGGTCGGCGCGCGACCGCTCGTTGCGATACGGGTCGCCCAGCGCGTCGAGGACGGCCTTGGCGCCCAGGTAGGAGCCCCCGATGCCCAGTACGACGTGGCGATCGCCCAGCCGGGCCAGGCGATCGGCCGTGGCGGCCACCCGGTCGAGCGCTTCGTCCGGCTGCCCCGGCAGGTCCAGGAAGCCAAGGAAGTCGTTGCCGCGGCCGCTGCGGGTGAAAATCGCGCGGTGCACCTCCTCGAGGAGCGGCCGCAATGCCGCCAGGTCGGCCGGATTGATACCGGCGCGCCCCACGAGGTCGGGCAGCATGGCGTTGTAGTCGAGGCGCAGCCCATCGGCGGCGGGGACTTCGGCGCGCGCGGCGCCCCGCGGTGGCCGTTGCTTGAGTGGGGCGTTTGCGCGAGTCCGGGCCATAACCTATTTCCTCCTGGGTGTTAGAATTGCTGGACGCTCAGTCTAGCAAGGAAGGGGAGATCAGAGCGGCATGGGCGGCACGGCAATCAGGCGCATCGCGGTCATGACGGGCGGAGGAGACGCTCCCGGCTTGAATGCCGTCATCCGCGGCGTCGCCAAGACCGCGATGGCGACGTTCGGGTGGGACGTGCTCGGCGTGCGCGACGGCGGCGAGGGCCTGCTCGCGTCCGAGTTCCAGCCCCTTTCGCCCGAGCACATCCGCGGCATCGCGGCACGGGGCGGCACCATCCTGGGCACGACCAACCGCGGCAACCCGTTCTCCTATCCGGTCACCGAGAATGGCCAGTCGCGGCTCGTGGACCGTTCCCACGAGGCCGTCGAGAATCTGCGGCGGCAACGCATCGACGCCCTGGTCGCCATCGGCGGGGACGGCGGCTTGCGCATCGCCCACCGCCTGGCCGGCCTCGGGGTCAACGTGGTCGGCGTGCCCAAGACCATCGACAACGACCTGCTCGCCACCGACAAGACCTTCGGCTTCGAGACCGCGGTGCAGACCGCCACCGACGCCCTGGACAAGATCGAGACCACCGCCGAGGCGCACCACCGCGTCATGGTCGTCGAGGTGATGGGCCGGGACGCGGGCTGGATCGCGCTGCACAGCGGCATCGCGGGGTCGGCCAACGTGATCCTCATCCCCGAGATCCCGTTCGACACCGACGTGGTCGCCACGTTCGTCGCCGGGCGGCGCGCCCGCAAGAAGACCTACACCATCGTCGTGGTGGCCGAGGGCGCGCACCCCGTGGGGGAGAAACAGGTGTTCCTCGAAGTCGACGAAAGGACCGGTATCCGGCGCCTGGGCGGCGTCGGCAACGAAGTCGGCAAGCGCATCGCGCTCAAGACCGGGCTGGAGACGCGGGTCACCATCCTGGGCCACATCCAGCGCGGCGGCTCCCCCACAGCCGCCGATCGCGTGCTGGCCACGCGCTACGGCGTGGCGGCGGCCCACATCGCGCACGAAGGGAAGTTCGACCAAATGGTCGCCCTGAAAGGCCGCGACATCACCTCCGTGCCGCTCTCGGAGGTCACCCGCGGGCTCAAGCTCGTCGAAGCGGGCTGCCAGGTCGTCAAGACCGCCCGCGACCTGGGAGTGTGCTTCGGCGACGTGGTGCCGAGCCTGGTCGCCACGGAGGCCTAGGAGGATCCAATGGCTGTCGAAACCCGAACGCTGATCCTGCCCGCCGAGGCGCAACGCATCGTGCGCGCCGACCTGGGCGTGCTGCCGGCCGAACCCACTCGCCTGCACGACCTGTGCGGGCGCGTCCTGGCCGAGCCGATCGGCGCCGCGGAAGACCTGCCGCCGTTCTACAACTCGGCCATGGACGGCTACGCGGTGCGCTCGCAGGATGCCGGCGCCGTGCCGGTATCGCTCCGCGTGGTCGGCCAGGTCGCCTCCGGGGCCCTCTGGGATCGGCCCCTGGCCGCCGGCGAGGCCCTCCGCATCATGACCGGCGCGCCCATGCCCCCCGGGGCCGACGCCGTGGTGCGCGTGGAGGACACCGGCGAGGCCCAGGGCCTGGTCGAGATCCGCGCCGCGGCGACGCCGGGCGACAACGTCCGGCCGGCGGGCGAGGATTACCGGCGCGGCGACGAGGCGCTGAGCCCGGGCACTGTCCTCACGCCGGTACGAGTAGGCGTCCTGGCCGCACTCGGCCGGACCTCGGCCCTGGCCATCCGGCCCGCCCGGGTCGCCATCCTGGCCACCGGCAACGAGCTGATCGAACCCGGCGAGCCGCTCGCGCCGGGCAAGGTCCGCAACTCCAACGCCTACGGCCTGTACGCGCAGGTCCTCGAAGCCGGCGCGGTGCCCGTGCCCCTGGGCGTCTGCGGCGACGATTTCGACCGCACGCTGGAGCGCGTCGAGGCGGCCCTCGAGATCGCCGACGTGCTGGTGACCAGCGGCGGCGTGTCGATGGGCCGCCACGACCACGTCGGCCGGGTCCTCGCCAGGCTGGGCGAGGTCTTCTTCACCGCCGTGGCGCAAATGCCCGGCAAGCCGCTGACCTTCGCCCGGGTGTTCGGCAAGCCCGCCTTCGGCCTGCCAGGCAATCCGGTCTCGACCCTCGTCAACTTCGAACTCTACGTCCGGCCGGTGCTGCGGCTGCTCATGGGCCACGAGCAGCCCGACCGGCCCCGCCAGCGCCTGCCGCTGGGCGAGCCCATCACCAGGAAGCCCGCGGGCAAAGCGCTATACGCCCGCGTGACGTTGCGCGACGGCAAGCTGTGGCTGACCGGCCCGCAGGGCTCGGGCCTCTGGCAATCGCTGGCCAAGGCCGACGGCCTCGCCATCGTGCCGGTCGAGGACGGCCCGCCGGCCGCCGGGACCGTACTCGAGTTCGTCCCGCTGGCTTGAGCCATGGAACTGACGCACTTCGACGAGGCGGGCCGCGCCCGCATGGTGGACGTCTCGGGCAAGGAAGCCACGCGCCGGGAGGCGGTGGCCGCCGGCGAGGTCCGGATGCGCCCCGAGACGCTCGCCATGATCCGCGACGGCCGGCACGCCAAGGGCGACGTGCTCGCCGTGGCCCAGATCGCGGGGGTCATGGGCGCCAAGCGCACGGCCGATCTGGTGCCGATGTGCCATCCGCTGGGGCTGGACGCGGTGGAGCTGGCGTTTCGCCTGGATGAAGCGAACAGTTGCGTCCACATCACCGCGTCGGCCCGCACCACCGGGCGCACGGGCGTCGAGATGGAGGCCCTGACCGCGGTATCGGTCGCGGCCCTGGCCGTCTACGACATGTGCAAGGCGGTCGATCGGGGCATGACCATCGCCGAGGTGCGCCTGCTGCGCAAGAGCGGCGGGAAGAGCGGCGCGTGGGAACGCCCCGAGTGAGGCTGGGCGTCCTCACGCTTTCGGACGCCGGAGCCGCCGGGCAGCGAGAGGACGTCTCGGGCGAGACCATCGCGGCGCTCACCGCGGAGTTCGCGACGCTGGAGCGGCGCGCCGTCCTGCGGGACGATCGCGAGCAGATCGCGGAACAGCTCGAAAGCTGGTCGGATGAAGGCCTCGACCTGATCCTCACCACCGGCGGGACCGGCCTCGGGCCCCGGGACGTGACGCCGGAGGCCACGGCGGACGTCATCGAGTTCGAGGTGCCAGGCATGGCGGAGGCGATGCGGGCCGCCAGCCTGCCCAAGACGCCGATGGCCATGCTCAGCCGCGCCGTCGTCGGCGTCCGCGGTCGCACGCTCATCGTCAACCTGCCCGGCAGCCCGCGGGGCGTGCGCGAGTGCCTCGAAGTGCTGCTGCCCGTGCTGCCCCACGCCCTGGAAGTGCTGCGCGGCCGCGGCGGCGACGAGGCCCTGCACGGACAACCTTGAGCGCCGCGGCCCGGAGGCGGCGGCGCCCTATGAAATCCGCCCTGCGGGGCGGGACCTTACCCCGACCCGGGGAGGTTAGTTGCCGATCTGGCCACCCACGTTGAGGATGCTGGCGCCCGTGCCGCCGGCGCGGTTCATCTGGATGAAGTACCACCGCTCGCCGCCGGTGTTGGTGATCGCGACGGCGTAGCCCTTGCCCCAGATGAGATCGCGGCGGCTCTCATCCCACATGCCGTAAGGGCGGGCATCCATGAAACGGTAATAGATCATGACGCCGGCGGCCGAACCGGTGTAGCTGGGATCCGTCGGGCCGCGCAGCGACGGCTTGGGCGGCTCGTTGTTTCCCGGCGACGGGTTGGAGATGATGGCGTTGTTGATGTCGGTCTGGTCGGGCGTCAACGTATTGCCGTCCAGCACGCCCTTGACCTCGTAGGCGCCGGCCGACGGCACGTTACCCATGACCTGCACGCTGTTTTGCGTGACGCCCGCGGCGCAAGGGATGCACTGGCCACCCCATGGGCTCTTGTTGAAATCCTCGGAGCGGGCCTTCTCCCACATGGCGCGGACGGCCAGGACGTCCGGAGGCACGCCGTCGGAACGAGCGAGGAATTGCTCCACGATGCTCTGCATCGAGGAGGTTTTTGCCTGCGCGCGGGAATTGCCCGCGGCCTGCTTGGCTTGGTTGTAGATCAGCGTCGCACCGGCGATCAGGATGATGCCGATGACGATCGCGAGAGTCACCTCGACGATGGTGAAGCCCCTGCGGGCAGACTTGCGAATCACTTCGACCCTCGCAATTCCCTGTCAACTTCGACTGGTTGGCTGTCGTCAATATACCCTCGTCGCATCCATCCATATAGGTAAGAACGGAAATTTCTAAGAAATTTTATGATTTAGAAAACTTCATCCTTTGCCCAAATTGCACGTCTCGCGAGGGTGCATCTCGGAGAACCCGCCTGGCTCGCGATTCGGCGTTCGACTTCGTTCTCGCCGGCTTGATCCTGACCCGCCGCTCCGGTACCTTGCTCTAATCCTGCCCTGGCGCCGGGGTCTAAATAAAATCTATATATGGGAGCACTCCTGGTCAGACGAAAGCTGAGCCGCCCGCGGGTGTCGGCTCCCTTCTTCGTCCGGGAGGCCCTCCGAACTTCACTGTACGAAGGCGTAAAGCCTCACAAAAGACTCACGATCGTCAGCGCGGGCCCGGGCTACGGCAAGACCTCCACGGTCGCGGATTACGTTTCCCAGTCTCCGCTGCCGAGCGCCTGGCTCAACCTCGACGCATACGATCGCGACCTCGAACCGTTCTTTACCTACCTGGTCCGCGGCATAGAAGCCAACTGGCCGGGCTGCCGGTCCCAGGCCCTGCCCCTCCTGCAGGCGGCCGCCGACAAGGCGCAGGCCATCCCCGCGGCGGTCGGAGCGCTTTGCGAGGAACTCGCCGAGTGGGCCCCCGACGGCGCCATCCTGGTGCTGGACGACTTCCATGCGGTCGAGGAGGCGACGCAGATCGTGGAAGCGACGCAGGCCCTCGTCGAGTACCTCCCCGACAACACGCAGCTAGTCGTGATCTCCCGGGAGGTGCCCGCCCTGCGGCTAGGGCAGTTGCGGGCCAGGCGGCAACTGGTGGAGCTCGGAGTCGAGCAACTGCGCCTGGGCGTGCCCGAGATCCGGCGGTTGGTCGAGGCCCTGTCGGGTCGGACACCTGATACCGAGGAGCTGGAACGGCTCTATGCCTTGACCGATGGTTGGGCCGCATCGGTGATCATGGCCGCTACCCCCGCCGGCCCCTTCAACGCCGCCCAGGCAGACCCGGCCAAGCCCCCAGCCACTCCCACGCCTGGCGGCCCCACCAGATCCCCCCAGGCAGACCAAGCCGCGCCGCCAGGCGCCGGCGCCCTGGCGCCCCAGTCAGGTGAACGAGCCGGCCACCAACAAAAAACCTTCCTTATCTACGAGTACCTGGCCCAGGAGGTCTTCGATCAGCTTTCAGAAGACACCCGCCACTTCATGCTGTTCACCTCCCTCCTGCCAACCATCGATCTCGACCTGTGCGAGAAGGCCCTCGGCCTGGCCGACGCCGCGCGCCACATCGCGACCATCCGGCGCAAGAACCTCCTGCTCTCGCGCGAACGCGAGAACGCGATCGAGTTCCACTACCACCCGATCCTGCGCGCGTTCCTCCAGGATCGCCTGAGCCGCGATCTGCCGCCCGACCGCACCCGGGCTCTGCGGCAAGCCGCGGCCGCGGCCCTCGCCGAAAGCGCGCCCGCCGACGCCCTCGATCTCCACCTGGACGGCCAGCTTTGGGATGAGGCCGAAGCCCTGCTGCGGCGCTGCGCCCGGCCGGCCTTCGTGGACGCGGGCCGCCAGGACGCCCTCATGCACCTCCTGGAGCGCTTCCCGGCCGCGGTGCGCGCCGGATCGGCGTGGCTGCAGCTCCTCGAAGGCGAGATCCTGCGCCTGCGCGGCGAGTACGACCAGGCCCTCGACCGCCTCGAAGCGGCCGAAGGCCTGGCGCGGCAAGCTGGCGACGCCTCGGCCCGTGGCCAGGCCCTCGCCCTCCAGGCGGCCTGCCTGGGCTCGCGGGGCAATCCGCGCTTCACCGCCCGGGCGCGGGAGGCCCTCGCCGCGCTGCCGCCCGAGGACGCCGCCGGCCTGGCCCTGGCGCACAACGCTCTCGGTCTCGGGCTCCAGGCGGAGGATCCCGACGCGGCGCTCTCGCACCTGGAAGCCGCCCTGGAGCACTACCGGCGCACCGGCGACGTCGCCGGCCGCATCAAGGTGCTGCACAACCTCGGCCTGTTCCACACCCGCCGGGGCGACTTCGATCAGGCGCTGGCGATGTACGGCGAGTCGCTGCGCCAGGCCGCGGACGCCGGCCGCCACGCCTCGCCCGCCACGCATGCCAATCTGGCGAACGTGCAGATTTACCAGGGGCGGTTCGCCGAGGCGTGGGCCGCGGCCGGCCGGGGCCTCGACCTGGCCCAGCTCCTGGGCTTCCGGCGGGAAGAGGGCTGGTGCTACCTGACGCTGGCGATGGCGGCCAAGGGCGACGGCGACCTGGCCAAGGCCACCGGCTACGCGGAGGCGGCGCGCGGCGCTGCCATCGCCCTGGGCGATCGCGCGCTCGAAGCGCAGGCCGTGGCGGCCCTCGCCGAGGTGGCCCTGCAAGGCGGCGCCCCCGAGCGAGCGTGGGAGCTCGCCGGCCAGGCGATAGCCATCCGCGGCCTCCCGCCCGACGACCCGGCGCTGGCGGACTTCAAGATCCCCTCCGGGCGCATCCTTCTGGCCCTGGGCAAGCCTGCCGAGGCCGCGGCCATGCTGGTTGCCGCCCGCGATGCCCTCGCCGGCTCGCATACCGCCTACCGCCAGGCCCAGGTGCACCTCCTGCTGGCGCAGGTCCAGGATCGGCTCGGTGACGCGGAAGCGGCCGCGGGTGCGCGTGCCAAGGCCAGGGAACTCTGCGAGACGCACGGCTTCGGCTTCCTCCTCGCCGAGGTCGGCCAGGCGGCCACTCCCGCGGGCACGCGAAGCGCCGCAAAGCCGACCCTGCAGCCGGCGGGGGCCGCGCTCGACCTGGAGATCCGCTGCTTCGGCACCTTCGCGGCGGCGCGGCAAGGCGAAGCGATCCCATCCAAGCAGTGGCAAGGCCACAAGACCAAGCTCATCCTCGCCTACCTGCTGCTCAACAGGCAGGGCGCTACCCGCGACGGCCTGGCCGAAGTGCTGTACGGCGACGAACTCGTGACCCGGTCGGCGATCCTGATGCTGCTGTCGCGGCTCCGGCAGGCGCTGGAGCCCGACCTGGGCAAGAACGCCCCGAGCCGCTACATCCAGTTCCGGGACGGGCGCTACTACTTCAACTTCGGGGCCAAGTACCGGCTGGACACCGAGGATTTCGAGTTCGAACTCAAGGAGGCCCGCCAGCATGAGGGCGCGGCCCGCGCCGAGCACCTCGAGCGAGCCCTCTCACGCTACGCCGGCCGGTACCTGGCCGACCTGCCCGGCGAGCACTGGGTCACGAGTACCCAGGAGCATTTCCACCTGCAGGCGATGAAGGCATTCGACGAGTTGCTGGCGCTGCGCCTCGCGGAGCGAAACTTCGAGGCCGCGGCGACCTGGTCGGATCGCTGCCTGGCGGTGGATTCGTGTGCCGAGTCGGCCCACCGGACCAAGATGCGCGCCCTGTTCGAGCTAGGCAACCGCCAGGACGCCATCCGCCATTTCCAGCAGATGGAGCGCATTCTCGACAAGGAACTCGGCATCGCCCCGGGGGAGGATTCGAGAAATCTCTACGAGGCGATCCTCGCCGGCTCGCTGTGATCGGTCACGTTACTCAGGCTTTCTAAGGTAGGGGCATCAAGGATCGCCGGCTGCACCGCCCGCAACGGCGACCGAGCCGGATACGAGTGCCGGCGTGCCCTATGGAGGGTTGCCCCATGTCTCTCAACCGAACCGCCGCCGCCGCCCTGCTGATCGCCGCCGCGCTGCCCCTCACGGGTTGCCCGCTGCCGACTCCCTACCCGATGCCCGTGCCCGACGTGTACGTCAAGCGCAGCGTCGACGAGCGGCCGGCAAACCTGGCCGGCCCGACGCTTGCCGACGCCTACCACCAGGCCACCCGGTGGTTGCAGCAGAACGACGGTGCCGGGGCCCGCCTCCTGGCAGCCGAGGCCCAGCAGGTGGATCGGGCTGGACGCACCGGCCGGAATGGCTGGGTGTTTACCTTCGCGATCGGCCTCGATCGGCCCTACCCGCTACCCAAGCCGTTGCCCGCCTCGTCGCCGCGGCCCAAGTACGTCCTTTCGCCAGGCGAGCCGGGCGCCGCGCCGCCACCCGACAGGCTCATGGTCAGTCAGGAAACGGACGTCGCCGAGGATACGATAGGCATCCTGCCGTTTCCGGGCCCGCTGCCCAAACCGCACCCGAAGCCGGTGCCGACGCCGCAGCCCAACTGGCTGCCCGAGCGGGTCGTGACGATCGGCGTGGACGGCACGGGGCGGGTCCTGGCCCCCGAAGCCGCCACGACCGCGAGCCGCGCCGCGATCGACTTCTCCCGCACGATCGCGCTGATCCGCGTGCTCGACCAGATTCCCGACCTGGGCGCCCAGATCGGCCCCGCCGGTGCACGGGTGGCCCTTGCCCAGCAAGCCGGCCGCACGGTGTTCGAGATCGATCCGCAGGTGGCGTACCGCGCGGAACCGATCCCCGAGCCCTACTACGGCCCCGAGCCCTACGATGCCCCGCAGCCGCACGGCGAGTCGGCGGCGAGCGGGGGGCCCGGTCATCACGCCGCCTCCGCCCCGGCAAGCGCCTCGGCCGCCAGGCGGCCGGCGACCCGCCCGAACCCGTCCGGCGGCTACTCCGTCAAATGCGTGGCGCCCCCATCCCCGCCCTATCCGTACCAGACGGACGAGCCCGGGGTACTCTACCGGGGGACCTACGTCTTCGACGCGTATTCGGGCGAACTCGTCGGCCGCCCGCAGCGCCTGTAGGCCTTCCCTGGCCGGACCTGAGAGCCTCCGATGCGACTGTGCCGCACTCTCCCCGCCCTCGCCGCCCTCCTCGGGCCGGCGCTGCTGGGAGGGTGCGACGCGCTGGCGAACCTCCTCTCCGGCCGCATCGTCTCGACGCTGCCGACGCCCGTCGCCATCACGCCGCGGCCGACCGTGCCGCCCGAAGCCCTTCGCGGCCAGGTGCTCGCCGACCTGCGCCGGTCGGATGCGCTGCCCCTCTTCGAGGCGCGCCTGATCAACGACGGCATCGGCATCTTCGCGGGCACGGGCATCGCAGGCGCCACCGGAGCGCGCCGCTGGGGGCGCGACTACAAGGCGACGAGCGTTTCCCTCGACGAGGAGGCGAGCGTCTTCCTCGGCCAGTCCGGGCGGCAGGCCCTCGTGGTGCTCCGGCGGTCGCAGCCCGGCACCTGGCTCGGCGATTTCCCCTGGCGCAAGGCCCTGGTCCGCAAGGGCTTCCAGGAAACCTTGCACCGGGAGGCGCTCTTCGAGGGACCCGGGGCATGGCGCCTCACCGAGGTCTCGGTGGCCATCCAGAAGCCCGCCACGTGGTCGGTGGACATCCTGGATGTCACGCTCACGACCCCCGCGGGGAGCACCACGTACGCCACCGGCGATCAGCCCGAGAACCGCCTCATGGACCTGCGCCGCCTGGCGGCGGGGCTCCCGGGCGAGGCCCTGCACGTGGCGGTGCGCGCCAGTTCGGAGAAAGTCGCGGTCTTCGCTTACCTGGGCGGAACCAGGAGGCAGGCTCTCGGCCCCGCCGGCCACGACGGCCGCGGCTGGCGCTTCGAAGGCGATGTCCAGTTCCCCGACGTGCCGGATCTGGGGCAACTGGGGATCGACGCGATCGCCCGGAGCACGCTCGAGGATACGAACGCGGGCTACGACGCCGTCTTGTGGGGCGTCCCCGTGCGCCGGATGGGAGGTGCGCTGTGATGCGGCGCGGGTTGCGGGACTCGGGTTTCCGCGTGGCCGTGGCCGGTTTGCTGGTCGTGGCGGCCCTGGGGCCGGGGTGCGCGGCCGTGGGTGTCTCGACCGGGATGGCGGCCGACCGGGCCGCGGGCATGCCCGGCAGTTCCCGGACGGCCGGCGAGGAGTTCGTGCTCCTGCCACGGTCGCCCGGCGAGAAGGCCACCGACCTCGTGCGCGGCCAGGTTCCGCTGACGGCGGGCGATCCCTTCGCGGGGGCGCCGAGCGCCGGCGCGACGCCGCTCCCGACCGCCTCCAACAACTCCGGCAGTCTCGCCGGCGACAACGGGGAGACCGGGGCAGGCGGCTGCCAGGCCGGCGCGACGGCGCCGCTGGGCGTCTACCTGGCAGGCGACCGGGTGCTCCTGGCCAGCGCGAAGGGCCTGCACGCCTACTCGTCCGGTTCCTGGACGACGCTCGCCGATCCTTTCCCATGCGGCACCGCGCCTTCGGCCATCGCGGCGGCCTCGGGTTCGTACTACGCGGGTGCCGCGGACGGCATCTACCGCCTTGCCGCGGGCTCGCGCACCTGGACCCGGGTGGTCCAGGCCGGCCGCATCGCGGATCTCGACGTCACCCCCGACGCGTCCGCGGGCATGGCCGTCGAGGAGGGCGGGCGCCCCTGGCGGTTCGACGGGCAGGCCTGGGCCTCGCAGAGCTTGAAGCTGGCGCCGCTGCTGGGCTCCGTCAGGACCCTCTCGGCAAGCGAATCCTACGCCGTGGGCTCCGACGGGGCGGGCACCAACGTCGTCGGCAAGTGGAACGGCGCGGCCTGGTCCAGTCTTTCGCAGCCCGACTCCCTCAACCCCGCCACCGCCCTGGCCGTGCGGCGCCAGGGGGCCCCGGTCCTGGTCGCCACCACCCGCTCGGGCCTTTACCGCCTGGCTGGCGCCTCGTGGGTGGCCGAACTCGGGCCCGACGCCTCCTACTACCTGGGAGTGCCGACTTTCGGCGACTCCGGAGGATTCGTCGCGGATCTGGGCGCCGCGGCCGGCCGGACCTTCGCGTACCTGTCCGGAAAGTGGCAAGCCGAAGCACCCGCGCCCGAACCGCTCGAGACCGTGGTCGCGCTTCCGGGCGGCGGGGCGATCGCCCTGGCGGCCGACGGCGAATCCTTGCACGCGTACGGCGGGGGGACCTGGAAGCGGCTGGCGACGCCATGAGGCGGTCATCTCGAACGAAATCTTGATTCCCTTTTGATGGCCGTTTCAAGGTAGGGCCCACCCCTACGGGTATGGATCCCCTTGGCCACGGACGACCCTGTTCTTTGAGAGAGTCAGCGAAAGTGCGCAAGAACCGGACCAAAGCGATCGCCATCGCCCATGCGGCTCCGCGCAGCATCCCGGCCGCTCCGGCGGTCGCGGTCGCGGCTCTCGTGGCCTCGTTCTTCAATCCGCTGGTGGGAATGGCCGTTTTCGCCGCGGCCGCGGCGTTGGCCTTGGCCGAGGGGTAGCCGGGGAGTATACGGAAGGCCCGGGTCAAAGCCCGGGCCTCCTGCGTTTTTGCAGTCTGCGGCTCAGGCGCCCTTGTCGGCCAGGTTGCAGGCCAGCGAGCCGACCCGGTTGGGGCACTGGGTCAGGCGGCGCCCGCAATGGCAGGGGTACAGGGTGGTCTCCCAGAGCGCGTCGTCGATGTGCGACAACCGGCGCTTGAGGGCCTCGGCGTCGGACTGCAGCGTGGAAGACCGGGGGCCCGAGCAGGACCGCGCCATCTGCTCCGTGCTGGCGATCGCCCGCGCCAGTGCGGGTATCTGCTTCTTGAGCACCACCAGTTCCACCATACCTTATCATCGGGTTAAGCTTGGGCGAACTTGCTTAACTTTGTCTGAACAGGAGGTTTCCCTTGGCGACCACCACCGCTCCCCGGACGGGCATCTCGCTGGCTTACACCGAGGAGCAGGACATGCTCAGGGCGGCCGTCCGCGAGTTCGCGGCCCGGGAAGTGGCGCCGATCGCCGCCGAGTACGACGACCGGGACGAGTTCCCGATGCACCTGTGGCGGCGCCTTGGCGAACTCGGGTTCCTCGGGGTCGGCTTCCCCGAAGAGCACGGCGGAGCGGGGGGCGGTTTCCAGGAGTTGCAGATCCTCGGCGAGGAACTGTCGTACGCGTCTTTCGGCATGGCCCTGTCGGTGTTCGCTCACGGCGTCCTGGCTTGCCGGCCGATCCTGGCCCTGGGCACCGAGGAGCAGAAGCGCCGCTACCTCCCCGGGGGTTTGCGCGGCGAGAAGATCGGCTCGTGGGCCCTCACCGAGCCGGACGCGGGCTCCGACGTGGCTGGCCTCAAGGCCCGTGCCGTGCGGCATGGCGACCACTGGCTGCTCAACGGCGCCAAGATGTTCTGCACTAACGGCAACATCTGCGATTTCGTGGTCGTGGCGGCCAAGACCGACCCCGACAAGGGGATGAAGGGCATCAGCCTGTTCATCGTCGATCGGTCCACGCCCGGCCTGCACGTGAGCCGGAAGCTCAGGAAGATTTCCTGCAAGGCGAGCGACACGGCGGAGATCACCTTCACCGACTGCAGGGTGCCGGCCGGGGCCCTGCTGGGCCCCGAGGGGACCGGCTTCTACGAGGCCCTCAAGACGCTCGAGGGCGGCCGGGTGGTCGCCTCGGGCGCAGCCATCGGCATCGCCCGGGCGGCCATGGACGCGGCGCTGGGGTATGCCAAGGAGCGCACGGCCTTCGGGCAACCGATCGGCAAGTTCCAGGCGATCGCGTTCAAGTTGGCCGACATGGCCACCGAGATCGAAGCGGCGCGGTGCCTTGGCATCAAGGTGGCGTGGCTGGCCGATTCGGGGCAGCCCTGCGCCCGCGAGGCCTCCATGAGCAAGCTGTTTTCGTCCGAGATGTGCCGCCGCGTGGTCAACGAAGCCCTGCAGGTCTTCGGCGGTTACGGCCTCATGATGGAGACCGACGTCCAGCGGTACTGGCGCGACGCCAAGTTGCTGGAGATCGGCGAGGGCACCAGCGAGATCCAGCGGGGCGTCATCGCGAAGTATCTGGGGTTGTAACCCGCTGCCGGCGGCTCCGGAGGCGGTCCCAGGCGGCCCGCAGCCTCTCCTGATCCTCGCCGGATACGCCGAGCGGCCCGAGCACGCGCGCGTCGCGCCGCGCCAGCACCTCCTCGGGAGGAGAGGCCGAGCGCATGTCCGCGTCGAGGCCCGCCAGATCCAGGTCGCCCGCGGGATCCACGGCAGGCAGCAGCAAGCGCTCGATTTCGGACGGCACCAGCTCGAGCACGCCGCCGCCGTAGTGCCTGCCCAGCAGTTCGGCGGACAGGGCGGTCGCCGAGTTGACGAACCGGGCCACGATCGATTCGGCGGGCTCTTCCAGGCTCGCGATGCGGTAGGCCGTGTCGGTGGTGTAGGCGCCGATTTCGTTGAGCAGGAGCTTCGGGAAGTGGTGGCAGCGCTTGAGCATGCCGATGCGCGCGGCGTACACCGAAGGCACGCGGTACCACGGATCGCGGATGCGGCACTTGTACCGCGCGTGCAGCCCCTGTCGCTCCCCCAGCGCGATGTAGGCCGGCGGCGCCCCTCCCGAGAAGTCGAGGAAGTGCGTCGGATGGCCGCGCCGGGCATTCTCGGCGTGATCCGCCCACCCGTAGATCACTCCGCGGGCGTGCTCGCTGCGACCGAACATCGGCTTGCAGTACGCCTGCAGCGAGTACATCGCCACGGTGGCGTCGTCGACGAGGAAGAACTTGTTGGCGCCGGTCACGATGCCGACGTCCACTCGGCCGAAGGCCGAGAAATCCCGTAGCAGCCCCGCCGACGAAAGCTGCTCGAGCAGTTGACGCTCCGCCGGCTCCAGCAAAGCCGCCATCCACTTGTAGTCCAGGTCGGCGCCAGCGATCGGGATGGACCGCCCCAGGAGGGACTCAGGCGACTCGGCCAGGAACGCCAGGTCGTCGGCCCGCACCAGCGACAACCGCCCGGTCCCGTTGCTTCGGGCCTTCTCGGCCAGCAGCAGGACGGTCCCCTGCAAGGTCCCCTCGAACACGATCGGCGCGACGTCCACGACGACGACTTCCGCGCACGCGGCGAGGAGGTGCTCCCGCAAGCCGCGGGCGTGCAGCACGTGGAGCAGTTCGGCGGGCACCACCATCGCCAGGCGCCCGCCCGGCCGCAACGCCGCGACCGCGGCCAGCACGAACGACACCCAGAGATTGGTGTGGCGCGTGAACGGTACGCCTTCGCGGGCGAACAGCCGCTCGGCCGCCGCCTGCTGGCCAGCGTCGAGGTACTGGTACCGGACGTAGGGCGGGTTGCCGACCGCGGCATCGAAGCGTTCGGCCGCGCCAGGCCCGGTCGCCCAGGACAGGAAGTCCCCGGCGATCACCCGCGAGACGCCGGAGGCGGCCGCCCGCGCCGCCGCCGCCTCGCCCGGCTCGATCTCGAATGCCAGGAAGCGGGTGTCGACATCCAGGTGCGCCGCGGCCCGCAGGAAGGCGCCGTCGCCGCAGCCCGGCTCCAGGACCCGGCACGGCCCGCTCCGCACCGCCCAGCGCAGCAGGAACGCCGCCACCGGGGCCGGCGTGTAGTAGCCGCCCCGCAGCTTGCGGGCCGATTCCAGCTGCTTGAAGTTCATTGCCTTCTCGGGGGGGTGCCGCCCCCCCGAACCCCCCCGCTGTGCCGTCCGTGGCGGACCGCCGGGCATCCTTGCCCGGCGTCAGTGCCGAGCCAGTGAGACGGGACAGCCTCCGCCGGGCATCCTTGCCCGGCATCAGTGCCGAGCCAGTGAGACGGGACAGGCTCCGCCGGGCATCCTTGCCCGGCGTGAGTGCCGTGCGCTGCTGACGGGACAGCCGAAGTGCTCATATCTTCGGAGAACCTTAACTCAAAGCTAAGAAAGAAGTCTTGTGCCAGCGCCGATATGTCGCCTTGGCAAAGGCCGAGAAGGTGTCGGCCGCTTTGGAGGAGGAGTACGAGCCATGCCTAAAGTGGGTGGCAATGAGCGCGTCCGCGTACAGAGGGGGCAGACGCTCGAACAGATCGCCAAGAAGTACGGCGTGAAGCCCGAGGACATCACCCGGGCCGACGGCACGCCGGCAGCCGGCGGCGTCATGCCCGGCGAGACCGTCATCATCCACCACAAGGCCGAGCCGAACCGGGCGCAGGCGATCATCGCCCTGCTGGCCGAGGCCACGGCAGCCCGCGAGGCCGCCGAGGACGCCCAGCGCCGGGCGGACCTGGCGCAGGCTCGCGACGAGGCGTTCGCCGCCTCCGCCAAGGATTTCAACGGCACCGTGAAGAAGCTCCGCGTCCTGCTGACGCACGGCGAGGGCAACGAGACGACGCTCGCCGATCGCGAGAAGGGCGTCAAGGAACTCAAGGATCTCGTGGCGGCCGCCGAAGCCGGCCTCGAAAAGCTCGATCCGGGCGCCCAGGAACCGGCCCGCGATGTGGTCGAGAGCCTCAAGGCCCGCGTCGCCAAGGTCGAGAGCCGCGCCCAGGCCGAGCGCGCCAAGCTCACCGAGCTGGATGCGGCGCTGGATGCCGAATACAAGGCGTTCACCGACATGGCCAACGGCGACAAGAAGCAGCGCGCCAAGAAGTTCCCGAAACTCGCCCGCGAGCTGTTCGCCAAGTACCAGGATCCCGCGAAGATCTCGGACGGCCTGCCGCCCGACGCCAAGAAGGCCCTGGGCGACAAGATGGCGACCTTCAACAAGGATCTCCACCGCACGATCGTGCGCTTCAGCGACGAGTCCTGGTTCAACGAGCGGGACAACGGCTACCTGTTCGGCCGGCCGGGCCCCAAGATGCAGAAGCATCTCAAGCAGGTCGAGGAATGGCTGAACTCGGCGCCAGGCCCGGTGGATGCCAAGAAGCGCACCGAGTTGCTCGAGCACCTCTCGGAGATGGACGAGGCCGTCCGCGACTTCGACGATCCGGTCACCAAGGCCGCCGCGAAGTCGGTCTACGACGACGTCGCCGCCCGCGCCTTCGCCCGCCTCTCGGGCAAGTAGAAAACCCGTCGCGTCATCCCGGGGAATAACTTCCCCGGGATGACGACTTCCAGGCGCGACACGGAGCAGGCCCGGACGCGGAGCGTGGACGGTCCGGCGCGGCTCGGGTCGGCCGCGGCGCCCGCCAAGCCGCCGCCCAGCAAGCTCCGGCAGTTGCAGCTTGCCGGCCTCGACGCGTTCATTCGCGCGGTCTACCCGGTCATCTACGTCTCGACGAGCGAGGAAGGGCGTTTCCTGGCGCGGCTGCGCGAGAAGTACGGGCCGGCGCGGCCGGTGTTCCAGTGGACCTACACCAAGGGGCTGATCAACCTGCAGGATGGCCGCTGCATCGAGCAGACGACCATCGGCGATCCGCTCGCCGCCCTGCGCTACGCCGAGAAGACCCACAACCCGGGGCTCTTCGTGTTCTGCGACCTCCACCCGTGGCTGCGCGACAACGGCGGCGCCGAGAGCCGGGCGGCCGTCCGCATGCTGCGCGATTACTACCACCACGTGCGCTCGACCGGCAACCGCTACAAGGTCGTGCTCCTGGTCTCGCCGGTGCTGGTGATCCCGCCGGAACTCGAGAAGGAAGTCGTGGTCTTCGACTTCCCCCTTCCCGATCGGGAGGAACTGCGCGGTCTGCTCGACGCGCACATGCGGCGCACGGCCCGCGAGGCCGCCAGCCCCCAGGACTACCTGCCGCCGGACCACGTGGACAAGCTGCTGGAAGCCGCGCTCGGCCTCACGCTCGACGAGGCCGACAACGCGTTCTCGGCGGCGCTCCTCAAGGACGGCCGGCTGGATTCGGCCGACATCCATACCATCCTGGCGCAGAAGCAGCTCATCATCCGGCAGTCGGGCGTGCTGGACTACTACCCGGCCGAAGAGGACCTGACCGAGGTGGGCGGCCTCGAGAACCTCAAGGCCTGGCTGCGCAAGCGGGCCCTGGCCTTCTCGCGGGAGGCTCGGGACTTTGGCCTGCCCCACCCCAAGGGCGTGCTCCTGACGGGCGTGCAGGGCTGCGGCAAGAGCCTCTCGGCCAAGGCCATCGCGACGAACTGGCAACTGCCGCTGCTGCGCCTGGACGTCGGCAAGCTCTTCGCGGGCCTGGTGGGTTCGAGCGAGGAGAACATGCGGCGCGCCATCAAGCTCTCGGAGGCCATCGCGCCCTGCGTGCTGTGGGTCGACGAGCTGGAGAAGGGCTTCTCGGGGCTGCAAAGTTCGGGCAGCGTGGACGGCGGCACCACGGCCCGCGTGTTCGGGACGTTCCTCACCTGGCTGCAGGACAAGAAATCCAACGTCTTCGTGGTGGCGACCGCCAACCAGATCCAGGGCCTGCCGCCCGAGTTGCTGCGCAAGGGCCGCTTCGACGAGATCTTCTTCATCGACCTGCCCGACGCGGCCGAACGCGCGGCCATTCTCGACATCCACCTCCAGAAGCGGCGCCGCAATCCTGGCCGCTTCGACGTGGGCCGCCTGGTGCGGGAAACCGAGCGATTCAGCGGCGCCGAACTCGAACAGGTCGTGATCTCGGCTCTCTACGAGGCGTTTTCCGAAGGGCAGGACCTCCAGATGGCGCACCTGCTGGCCGCCATCCGGCAGACGGTGCCCCTGTCGGTCACGATGGCCGAGGACGTCGAGTTCCTGCGGCACTGGGCCAAGACGAGGGCGGTGGCCGCCTCGATCGACCGCCACATGCGCTAGGATCGCTTCCTGGTGACCTTACTGCTCGACACGTTATCCAGCTACGTCCCGGCCACGGTCGCGCGGCAGATGCTGGCGCGCGGCAGCGCGCTCGAAGCCGCGCAGCAGGACCGCTTCCCCGCCGCCCTCCTCCTGGCGGACGTCTCGGGCTTCACCGCGCTCACGGAGCGCCTGGCCCGCGAGGGCCCGGCCGGCGCCGAGCAACTCGCCCGCATCCTCAACGAGTACTTCGGCCACCTCATCGACCTCGTCGCTCGCCACGGCGGCGACGTATTCAAGTTCGCCGGCGACGCCCTGCTGGTGCTCTGGCCCGGGGACCTCGGCCACGACGATCTCGCGTCGCTGGTCCGGCGCGCCACGCAATGCGCCCTGGCGATGCAGGAGCCGCATCGCCTCGCCTCGGCCGACGACCAGACCAAGCTTTCGCTCCGGGTGTCCATCGGCGCCGGGGAAATCGCGGTGGCCCACCTGGGAGGCGTCTACGACAGCTGGGAGTACGTCGTGGCCGGCGAGGCCCTGGCCGCCATCGGCGAGGTCTCGCACGGCGCCGAACCCGGCCACGTGACGGTGACGAAGGCGGCCGCCGCCCTGCTCGAAACGGTGGCGGCGCTCCGCCCGTTGTCGGGCGGCGGGGCGATCGTCGATGGCCTGCGCGCCTTCCTGCCGCCCGAGCCCCGACCCGCCCCGGTACTCGACTCCCAGTCGGAGAGCGTGCTGCGGGGCTACTTGCCCGGCACCGTCCGCTCGAAGGTGGACGCCGGCCAGCAAGGCTGGTTGGCCGAGTTGCGGCGCGTGACGGTGGTCTTCGTCAACCTCCCCGACCTCGACCACGACACGCCGCTGGAGCAGGCCCAGGAGGTCGTGCGCCGCCTGCAGGCCGCCGTGTACCGGTACGAAGGCAGCGTCAACAAGCTCTCGGTGGACGAGAAGGGCATCAGCATGCTGGCCGCGATGGGCCTGCCGCCGCTCTCGCACGAGGACGATGCGGTGCGGGCCGTGCAGGCCGGGGTGGTGATCCGGGACGCCCTGGACGGCCTGGGCGTGCGGTTCGGCATCGGCGTCACGACGGGCCAGGCCTTCTGCGGCGAGATCGGAAATGCCGCCCGGCGCGAGTACACGATGATGGGCGACGTGGTCAACCGCGCGGCCCGCCTTATGCAGGTCGCCGTGAAAGACGGCGACCTCATCTGCGACGGGGCGACGCAGCAGGTGATCCAGCACCGGTTCAACCTGGACGATCTCGGCAAGGTCAGCCTCAAGGGCATGTCCGGCGACGTCGAGATCTTCCGCCCCACCGCGGAGATCAAGAAGCAGGATCGGGCGGCCAAGCTTGTGGGCCGCATGGCCGAACGCGGCGAGGTCGAGATGCTCATGCTCGAACTCCAGAGCGGCGGCGAAGGCGGCGTCGTCATCGTCGAGGGCGACGCGGGAATGGGCAAGTCGGCCCTCGTGCTGTTCTACATGCTGCAGGCGCGGGTGCTGGGCATCGACACCCTGGCGGGCAACGCCGACGCGGTCGAGCGCAACACTCCCTACTTCGCCTGGCGCCCCATCTTCAGCCACATCTTCAAGATGGATCCCGGCGCCCAGGACCTCGCCGCCAGGCGGCACGCGGTGCTGGCCGTGCTGGAGGAGGATCCCGAACTCGCGCCCTGGGCGCCGCTGCTCAACACGCTGCTGCCCCTCGAGTTCCCCGACAACGAGCACACGGCGCCGCTCTCCGGGCAGGCCCGCGCGGCCCGCACCAACGAGTTCCTGGCGCGCCTCTTGGCTCGCCAGGCCGAGCGCGGGCCCACGATGATGGTGATCGAGGACGCCCACTGGCTCGACTCGGCCTCCTGGGGACTGCTCCGGTACGTCTGCCAGTCGGTGCGGCCCCTCATCGCGGTGGTGGCCTCGCGGCCCATCCCCGATCCGGTGCCGGCCGAGTACCGGCAGATCGTCGAGGCCCCGGGAGCGCGCCGCCAGCGCCTGGGGCCGCTCCAGCCGGACGAGATCGAGCTCATGCTCCTGCGGCGCCTTGAAGTGCGCAAGCTCCCGAAGGAACTTGTGGGCTTCATCGTCGCCCGCACCGGCGGCCACCCGTTCTTCTCCGAGGAGGTCACACTGTCGCTGCGCGACGGCGGCTACATCACGATCGCGGGCGGCGAGTGCCACCTGGCGCCCAGGGTGACCGACCTGGCCTCGCTGGATCTGCCCGACACCGTGCAGGGCCTCATCACCAGCCGCATCGACCGCGTCACGCCCGCCCAGCAGCTCACGCTCAAGGTGGCGAGCGTCATCGGCCGGTCGTTCCCGCTGCGCATCCTGCGGGCAATCTTCCCGATCGAGGAGGACAAGCCGCGCCTCCAGGACTACCTCGAGGCGATGGAACGCCTGGATCTCACGCCGCTCGAGACCCCGCCCCCCGAGACCATCTACATGTTCAACCACATGATGACCCACGAGGTGGTCTACGGCCTGATGCTCTTCTCGCAGCGGCGCGAATTGCACCAGAAGTGCGCCGAATGGTTCGAGGACACGTTCGCGACGGACCTGACGCCCTACCTGCCCCTGCTGGCGCACCACTGGTCGAAGGCGGAGCACCCCGCCAGGGCGGCGACCTACTACGAGCGCGCCGGCGAGCAGGCGATGCAGACCGGTGCCTACCTGGAAGCCGCGCGCTTCTTCGAGAGTGCGCTGGCCACCGACGGCGAGGCGGCCGAGCAGGCCCGCAAGCGGCGCGAGGCCGTCACGACCGACCGCCTGCGCCGCGCCCGCTGGGAGCGGCTCATGGGCCACGCGTTCCTCGGGGCGGGCCGCAGCATCGAGGCGCGGGAACAGCTGAAGAGGGCACTGGCGCTGCTCGGTAGCCCGCTGCCGGACACCCGCGTCGGCCTGCGCGCCGAGATCCTGGTCGCCGGCTGGAAAGAGGCGCTGGCACGGCTGCGCGGCGGCGCCGGCGCCGCGGCCGGGACTCCCGCCGCCGCCGAGACGCTGGAGATCGCGCGTGCCCACGGCAGCCTCTGCGAGATCTTCATCCAGAACAACGAGCCGCTAAACCTGCGTTACAGCTGCTTGCGCGTCCTCAACCTGATGCGGCGCCACGGCAGCTCGCCCGAGCTCTCCCGCTCCTTCGGGTTCATGGGCCTGCTGCAGGGCGCGGCCCGGCGGCACGGCCGTGCCGAGGCCTACCTCAAGTGGGCCCGCGAGGCCGAGGCGCAGGCGCCCGACGTTCCGACGCGCGTGGCCACCCTCCTGCGCAACGCCACGTACCACCTCACGCACGGCGACTGGCGCGCGGTGGGCGACGCCGCGAGCACGGCCACGCACCTGTGCGACCAGCTGGGCGACGCCCGGCAACGCGCCGAGGCCACCGTCATCATGGCGCGCGCGGCGCTCTACACGGGCGATGTCGCCCGGGCGCAGCGCCTGTTTGCCGATCTGGCCGACGTGTCCCGCGACAGTGGCCACATCCAGCCGCAGTGCCGCGGACTTTCCGGCCAGGCGTCGTGCCTGCTGCGCACCGGCGCCATCCAGGACGCCCTGTCGTTGCTCGAGCAACACCTCCACCTGCAGGAAAGCAATCCGGAGCGGATGGCGCTCCTGGCCTGGCACGGGCAGCTGGCCCTCGCCAACTCTCGCGCCGCCCGGCCCGAGCTGGCCTGGAAGGAAGCCGAGCATGCCGAGCGACTGGTGGTCGAGACGCCGCTGGTCTACAACCCCGACCCCTACTTCGGCCTGCCCGAGGTCTACCTCATGCTGCTTGAAGGCTCGCCGACGCAATTGCCGGCGCCGCGCCGGTTCATAGCCCAGCGCCTGACGCGGGCCGTCCGGCGGGGCCGCCGCCTCGCCCGCCACTTCGCCATCGCGGAGCCCCAGGCATGGCTCTGGCAAGGGCACCACGACTGGCTGCGCAAGAAGCCGCGGCAAGCCTTCGCCGCCTGGCAGCGAAGCCTGGACGCTGCCAGGCGGCTGGCGATGCCCTACGAGGAAGGGCTGGCCGCGCTGGAGCTGGGCCGGCATCTGCCTGAAGCCGATCCGGAGCGCCGACGCTACCTGGATCAGGCGATCGGCCTGTTCAACCGGCTGGGGTCCGCGGGCGACGAGAAGCGGGCGCGAGCGGCCCTCGGCGTGGATTCCTGGCGGACGCCGGTCGTGCGGTAGGGTGGCCGTGCCGTGCCCGAGGAGCGGAAGTTGGTAAGCAGGAGGACAGCACCGACCGCGACAACCACGCCACGGAGCGAGGAGGGCGAGAGAGCATGCGGCGACTGATATCGGGGAACGGAATATTGGCACTGGGGCTCGTGGCGGGCTGCCAGTTTCCCGGAAACCTGACGGCGCTCGGCGGTCTGACCGGCGACCCCGAACCTTCTCGCCGCCCGGCTCCGGCAGCGAGCGCGCCGGCCGCGCCCGGGGGCGGAGTGGCCACCGGCAATCGGATCGAAACTAGCGCCGCCCCGGCGCTTGCCGGGTCGGTGTTTCGCCCGCAAGTCGATCTCGTGGGCAACAACGCGGCCGGCCTGATCAATCCGGGAGGGGCCGTGTTCTACCGGGCTGTGCTCGCCCTGGAAACGCTCGCCGTGGCGGGCGCGACGGTTTCCCTGGTCGGCGTGGCGGGCGATCCGCTGGGCGCTGAGACGACGACGGCCGCCGACGGCACGTTCGCCTTCGCCACCGCCCCGGCCACCGACGAGCCGTACGTCGCCCGGGCCGAGTTCGACCAGGGCGGGCAAACGATCCGGTTCGAGAGCCTGGTGACCCCGTCGGCCACCGGCACGGCCACGACGCAGGTGGATGTGGCCAGCACCCTGATCGCCCGCAAGGTCTCCCTGCTGGCCGCCGAAAAGCGGGTGATGCCAAGGGAGCTGCCGCCCCAGAAGCTGGGATCGCTGGTCACCACGCTCCGCGGCCGCCTCGCGCCTGGCCAGGTTCCGCTCATGGCCGGCGGTGCGCCGGACGTGCCCGCCGTCTTCGATCAACTCGCGCTGGACGATCCCGAGTTGCGCGGACTGGCGGGGGCGGTGACACCCGAACTTGCCAAGCCGGCGGCCCCCTGGCTGGTCGAGACCGTGGTCGCGGCAGGCGACCAGGTCAAGCTGGGGCTGCTGCCCACGGACGCACCGCCGCCGGCCCGGCTGCTGGGCCCGGCGGGAACTTTCGCGGTGGACGCCAACGGCAATGTCTACTTGCCGACCCTGCCCGCGAAGGGCGCGGCCGTCCGGATCCTCAAGATCAAGCCGGCAAGCGGCGGCGAGGCGTCCACTGGTAGCGTTTACGCCGAACTTCCCGCGGGGTACCTCAACCCGGTCTCCCTGGCCTTTTCGCCCAATGGCCTCCTGCACGCGCTTGCGGTGGAAGTGGGGTCGCTGGCCGTCCGCGTCTTCACCGGCGAAGGCCGGATGCAGCTGCAGCCGGGCACGCTATACAGCGTCGGCGCTCCGCCCGACCCGGAGAAGGGCCACGACCCGGAGAGCGTCAACCTGAAGCTCCTCGGTCGGGTTGCGGTGGACGCGTCGCAAAGCGTCTTCGTCGCGTTCCCCTTCGCACACTTCGTCACGGTCCTGCATGCGGGTCAGGCCCAGGGCACGCCGCTCGCCGGAAGCCAAAACGTGCCCGGCTTCCTCGACGGAATCGGCTCGGCGGCACGCTTCCGCACGCCCTTCTCCGTGGCGATCGGCCCGGGCGGGCGGGCGTACGTCGCCGACAAGGACAACCGGCGTATCCGCAGCATCGCGCCCGACGGTGCCGTGAAGGCGATCGCCGGCGATGACGGCGACGACACCGAGTATCGCAACGGGCGCTTCGAGTACGCCCGCTTCGGCAACCCGGAATCCCTCGCCTTTGGCCCCGACGGCAGCCTCTTCGTCACCGACGTGAAGACGCGCCGCATCCGCCGCCTCAGCAAGGACGGTTCGGTCTTCCTGATCGCGGGGACGGGGCTGCCCGCGACGGACGACGGACCGGGGCATGCAGCGTCGTTTTACTTCCCGCGATTCCTGACGGCCGACGGCGCCGGCAATCTCTACGTCCTCGACCAGGAGCCCACTTCGAAAGGGGGACTGCCGCCCAGGGACTTCATCCGCCGCATTCGCCGTCAATAGCCCGAGGCGCCGGGCAGGGCCGCCCGCGCCGCCTTGACGGTGAGGCGGCCGTCTGCCACCCGGGCGAACAGTTCCTCGGTCTCCGGCTCCAGGTCCGGAACGAGCGAGCGAGCGAGGACCGACCGCGCCGTCTCGGCCATCCGCGCCGCATCCGGGAGGCGGTCCTGGAACGCGAGCGCGACCACTTTGGCGCGGTACGCCGCCTGCCATGCCGGTTCCAGGGCAACGGCGCGGTCGGCGTAGGCCTCGAGGCCGGCCCAGTCGTCGGCGGCGGCGGCCAGGGAGAACAGGGCCTCGCACGCCTCGCCGACCTGGCGGCGCAAATTCTCGGCCTCGATCTGGCACCAGGGCACCTCGCCAAACTCGGGCATGAACGGCCCGCGATAGCGGTCCAGGGCGGCGGCGAGCGAATCCCGCCGGCGGGCCGGATCGGCGGATCGGGCGTCCCGGAGCAGCGAGCGGAAATCCGCGACGTCATACTCCAGGTGCACGCCTCGGTTGAAGCTGTAGCGGCCGTCCCGGAAGAGGATGTAGTGCGACGTCCCCGCAGCCTCGGGCTCCAGCGCCTTGCGCAGGCGGCCGATCACCACGTGCAGGGCCGAGCGATCGGGATCCTTTCCCGGGTACAGCAGTTCGAGAAGGTCCTCCTTGGTCGCGCCATCGGGCTTGCCCAGGAGGTAGGCCAGGACCAGCCGGGCGTTGGCGGTCCGCCAATCGCGGGCGGTCAGCCGGCGGCCCGCGACACTCACATCGGGAGCTCCCAGGAAACGCACGACGATTCCCGCCTCTTGCGCCACCGGGCTCGCGCCGGGCTCCCCGGCCCGCCCGGCCGCGGGGTAGCCGTGCTCGGCCGCCAGCTCCGCCTCGCACTCGGCCCAGCGAGCCGCGGCGCCGGCGTCGCCGGTCGACTCGCAAAGCATGCGCCGCAGGCGGGCGACGTGAAACGAGCCGTAGGCGTTCGGCGCAGCCAAGAGATGGGCCTCGATGTGCTCCAGGAGCGATCCGCCGCGGGCGGCGTCGCCCTGCCGGATCGCCAGCTCGGCTTGCAGCAGCGTGCATTCGAGCAACGCCGGATCGTCGATCGTCGTGCCGGCAACCGCTACGGCCCTGTCGATAGCAACTTGCGCCTCGTCCAGGCGCCCCTGGCCGACCAGCAGTTCCGCGAGGCCCGCGTGCGCGTTGACCTCCGACGCCAGATCGCCGATGGCGCCCGCTTCGGCAAGCGACGCCTCGAAGTGGTCTCGGCTCCGGAGCGGCTCGCCGGCCTCCTTGCGGACGTAGCCCAGGGTCCACAGGAGGAACACCCGGTCGCGCCGGGCACCGAGGCGTTCGGCCACGGTCATACCTTCCTCGGCCATCGCCTGTGCCTCTTCGCCCCGCCCCAGGTATTGCAGACACAGTGCCAGGTTGTTGTAGCTCATCGCGAGCGGAAGTCGGGAGGCGGACTGCGCCGCATGAATGGCCTCGCGGTAGCGCAAGATGGCCCGCCCGAACGCGCCGGTCATCGCGAACGCCAGGCCCCAGTTATGCAGCACCCTCACGCGGCCGCCGTGGTCGCCAGCCGCGAGATACGCCGCGGCGGCTTCGCGAAAGGCGACCTCCGCCTCGGTCACCCGGCCGGCGGCCGCCAGGCAGTTCGCCAGGACGTTGAGGGCAAGAGCGCGCGCCGACGCGGTCCCGGGCGGCGCCAGCGCGAGGGCTTCCTCGGCCAGGCGCAGTTGCAGCGTCCGGTCGCCCAGGGCGGCGTGGGCGGCCGCCA
>Ga0194120_10001178_pt1 | contig 48696 bp, 48 predicted proteins | sample TA2MahCa65mmetaG_FD_148642 | JGI IMG/M metagenome (GOLD analysis project Ga0194120, IMG submission 148642) | Freshwater microbial communities from Lake Tanganyika, Tanzania - TA2015019 Mahale Deep Cast 65m | ecosystem: Environmental > Aquatic > Freshwater > Lake | place: Tanzania: Lake... | reverse complement strand
CGGCCGCGAGCGGCGGCCGGCCCGCCGATGCGCGCGCCGAGGCGAGTGCCGCGCTGATCGCGCTCGGGTACCGCCCGGCCGAGGCGGCGCGGCTGCTGCAGCAGGTTGGCGAAGATGGCGCCAGTACGGAGGACCTGATCCGCCGCGCGCTGCAGGCAGCGGTCGGGCGGGAGGGCAGCCGATGATCGAGCAGGACCGCGTGGTCACCGGGCGGCCGCTGCGCGAGGACGAGGCCATCGAGCGCAGCGTGCGCCCGCGGCTGCTGGCCGAATACATCGGCCAGGAGCCGGTCAAGGAGCAGCTCGGCATCTTCATCGAGGCGGCGCGCCGGCGCGGCGAGGCGCTCGACCATGTGCTGATCTTCGGTCCGCCCGGCCTCGGCAAGACCACGCTGGCTGGCATCATCGCGCACGAACTCGGCGTGAACCTGCGCCAGACCTCGGGGCCGGTGCTGGAGCGTCCGGGTGATCTCGCGGCGATCCTGACCAACCTGCAGCCGCGCGACGTGCTGTTCGTGGACGAGATCCACCGGCTGAGCCCGGTGGTCGAGGAGATCCTGTACCCGGCACTCGAGGACTTCCAGCTCGACATCGTGATCGGCGAGGGGCCGGCGGCGCGCTCGATCAAGCTCGATCTGCCGCCGTTCACGCTGGTCGGTGCGACCACCCGCGCCGGACTGCTGACCTCGCCGCTGCGCGACCGTTTCGGCATCGTGCACCGGCTCGAGTTCTACACGCACGCCGAGCTGACGCGGATCGTGCAGCGCGCCGCGGCGATCCTCGGGCTGCGGGTCGATCACGCCGGCGCCACCGGCATCGCCGGCCGCTCGCGTGGTACGCCACGCATCGCCAACCGCCTGCTGCGGCGCGTGCGTGACTATGCCGAGGTCCGCGCCGGCGGTGCGATCGACCACGCCGTAGCCGAGGCGGCGCTCGACCTGCTGGAAGTCGACCGCCAGGGCTTCGACAGCCTCGATCGCGCGCTGCTGCAGGCGGTGATCACCCGTTTCGAGGGCGGCCCGGTCGGCATCGACAGCCTCGCGGCGGCGCTCGGCGAGGAACGCGGTACGCTCGAGGACGTGGTCGAGCCGTTCCTGATCCAGCAGGGCTTCCTGATGCGCACCGCGCGCGGGCGCATGGCGACCCGACTGGCCTACCGCCACCTCGGCTTCGAGCCGCCGGCCACCGAGCCCGCGGCCGGCAGCCTGCCGTTGTTCCGCGAATGATTGCCGGCACCGCTGCAGCGGCGGCGTTCTGGTTCCCGGTGCGTGTGTACTGGGAGGACACCGACGCCGGCAACGTGGTCTATTACGGTGGCTATCTGCGCTTCATGGAACGTGCCCGCAGCGAGTGGCTGCGCGCCCAGGGTATCGACCAGGCCGGGCTGCTGCGCGAGGCGCGCGTGCAGTTCGTGGTGGTCGAGGCGCAGATTCGTTATCACCGCCCGGCCCGCTACGACGACCTGCTGCAGGTTTCGGTACAGGTCGCGGAACTGCGCGGCGCATCGCTGGTCATGCTGCAGGAAATCCGGCGGGACACGCCGGCCGGCGAACGGCTGATCAGCGCGACCATCCGGGTGGCCTGCATCGACGCCGACAGCCAGAAGCCGAGGTCACTGCCAGCGGTGCTGGCCAAGGCTCCGCTGCCATGAACGCGCAGCCGTCGATCCTGCAATTGATCCTGGATGCGAGCCTGGTGGTGCAGGGCGTGCTGCTGCTGCTGCTCGGCGCATCGGTCGTGTCCTGGGCGATCATCTTCCGCAAGCGCCGGCTGCTCGGAGCGGCCCAGCTCGAGGCCGGTCGCTTCGAGACCGCGTTCTGGTCCGGCGGCGATCTCACCACGCTGTACCGGGCGATCGAGGCGCGCGGCGGCGGCGCCACCGGCATGGAGGGCATTTTCGAAGCCGGCTTCGGCGAGTACTCGCGGCTGCGCACGCCGGCGGCGGCCCCGGCGGCGCAGATCCTCGATGGCGTGCGCCGGGCGATGCGGGTCGCGCAACTGCGCGAGATCGACCGGCTCGAGGAAAGCCTCGCGACGCTGGCGACGGTCGGCTCGACCAGCCCCTACGTCGGTCTGTTCGGCACGGTCTGGGGCATCCTCGGCGCCTTCCATGGTCTCGGTAATGTGCAGCAGGCGACGCTGGCGATGGTCGCGCCGGGTATCGCCGAGGCGCTGGTCGCAACCGCAATGGGGCTGTTCGCGGCGATCCCCGCGGTCGTGGCCTACAACCGCTACGCCGATCGGGTCAGCCGCCTCGAACTGCGCTATGACACGTTCATCGAAGAGTTCTCGACGCTGCTGCAGCGCCATGCCGCGGCGCGGAGCGGCTGATGGCGGGCGTGCACCGGCGGCGCCGGCTGATGGGCGAGATCAACGTGGTCCCGTACATCGACGTGATGCTGGTGCTGCTGATCATCTTCATGATCACGGCGCCGCTGCTGACCACGGGCATCGAGGTCGAACTGCCGCAGGCCGGTGCCGAGGCGCTGGACCCTGAGTTGCTGCGCGAGCATGAACCGCTGGTGCTGACCGTGGATCGGGACGGGCGCTACTTCCTGAACATCGGCGCCGACCGTGCGGCCCCGGTCGCGGAGGCCGAAGTGCTGCGGCGCACCCGGATCGTCATCGGCCGGAATGCGGCGACACCGGTGCTGGTCCGGGCTGATGAGCGCGTGCCGTACGGTCGCGTCGTGCGCGGCATGGCGCTGTTGCAGGAGGCCGGCGCGCCGCGCATCGGCTTCGTCACCGATCCGCGCGCGGCGCGCGCGCTGGACGAACTCGGGCAGCGGCCGTAATGCACACCGCGGCGACGGCGGCAGCGCCGTATGGCTGGTCGCTGGGTCTGCACGCGCTGCTGGCGGCGGCGCTGCTGGCGTCCGGCTTGCTGCGGCCGCAGGCCCCGGCGCCGCAACCGGTGCCGCCGATTGCCGCGGCGATCGTCGACCAGTCCATTCTGCAGGCCGTCGCAGAACTGCGCGCGGCGGAGCGCCGGCGCGCAGCGGCTGAGCGCGGACGACAGGCGGCGCAGCGCGCGGCCGAGCGGGCGGCCGCACAGGCGGAGGCGCGCCACGAAGCGCAACGCAAGGCGGTGCAGGCCGAGGCGCGGCGCAAGGCCGAACTGGCCGCGCAGCAACAGGTCGAGCGGCAGGCCCGTTTACGCGCGGCCGAGGAAAGCCGGCGGAGCGCGGCCGAGGCCCGGCAGCGTGCCGAGCGCGAGGCCGAGCTGCAGGCCCGGCTCGCGAACGAGGGCCAGCGAACCGACGCCGCTGCCAGCAGTCTGAGGACGCAGTACGTGGCGGCGATCCAGGCGCATGTCGAGCAGCGCTGGTTCCGGCCGCCGGGACTGGCCGCCGGCACGAGCTGCACGGTGCATGTGCTGCAGATCCCGGGCGGCGAGGTGGCTGGCCTGCGCTTCGGCGACTGCGGCGGCGGCGAGGCGCTGCGCCGCTCGATCGAGAGCGCGGTACGTAATGCCTCGCCATTGCCGGCACCGCCGGAGCCGGCACTGTTCGAGCGCGAGGTTCGGCTGGTCTTCACGCCGGAGGATTGAACATGGAGCGTATCCGCCGGGTCGTCGTCGCGCTGGCCGCGCTGGTCGTAGTGGCGCCACCGGCGCACGCGGAGCTGACCGTGCAGATCCTGCGCGGCATGGCCGAGGCGGTACCGGTCGCGATCGTGCCGTTCGGCTGGGAGGGCAGCGAGCCGGCGCCCTGGGATGTCGCCGCAACAGTGCAGGCCGACCTCGAGCGCAGCGGTCGCTTCCGCGCCCTGCCACGCGCCGACCTGCTCGAGCTGCCGCACGAAGCGGGCCAGGTGGACGCCGCGGCATGGCGACTGCTGCAAGTGGACTACGTCGTGGTCGGGCGACTGCTGCGGGTGGACAGCGCACGCTACGAACTGCGCTACGAACTCGTGCATACCGTCACCGGCGAGCGGATCCTCGGCCTGGCGCTGCCGGCCGACCGCGCCGCACTCAAGCTCGCCAGCCACCGCATCAGCGATGCCGTCTACGAGCGGATCCTTGGCGTGCGCGGCGCGTTCGCGACCCGCATCGCCTACGTGGCGGTGGACGGTCCGGCTGCGGCGCGCAGCTTCCGCCTGATCGTTGCCGATGCCGACGGCGCGAACGAGCGGGTCGTGTTCAGCTCGCCCGAGCCGGTCATGTCGCCGGCCTGGTCGCCGGACGGGCGCGCGCTGGCCTATGTGTCTTTCCACGGCGGTACACCAGCGATCTACGTGCAGACGCTGCGGACCGGGGAGCAGATACGGGTATCGGCGCGCTCCGGCATCAACGGGGCGCCGGCCTGGTCGCCGGACGGCAGCCAGCTCGCGCTGACGCTGTCGCGGCGCGACGGCAATGTCGATATCTGGCTGCTGACGCTGGCCACGCAGGAGCTGCGGCGCCTCACCGACGATCCGGCGATCGACACCGAACCGGCCTGGTCGCCCAATGCGCAGGCGCTGTACTTCACCTCCGACCGCGCCGGCGGGCCGCAGGTCTACCGGCTCGGCATCGGTGCCGGCGAGCGGCCGCGCCGGGTCACCTTCGAGGGGCGCTACAATGCGCGGCCGCGCGTATCACCGGACGGGCGCGAGCTCGCCGTCGTGACCATTGACCGCGACGCGTTCCGCATTGCCGTCGTCGACCTGCAGCGTGGCACGCAACGCGTCCTCAGCAACGGCCGCCTCGATGAATCGCCGAGCTATGCGCCGAACGGCGCCAGCCTGATCTACGCGACCCGCGACGGCGGTCGCGGCGTGCTGGCGACGGTCTCGACGGACGGGCGCGTGCAGCAGCGACTCGCCGCTTCGGCGGGCGCAGTACGTGAACCGGCGTGGTCGCCATACCTGCCGTGAACCCGCATGGCTGCCCGTGGTCCATTGTGCTAGAAATCCATACCGATCCCTGAAGGAGTCGTCCCGATGCGCCGCACACTGCCGTTGTTGCTTGTCGCCGCTGCCATTGCGCTGACGGGCTGTCCGAGGAAGCCCATGACGCTGCCGCCACCGGAGCCGGCGCCGGCGCCCGCGGCGACGACGACCACCGGCGGTGTCAGCGATGCCAGTGTTGGCGCCGCCCGGGAATTGCCGCCCGCGGCGCCGCCGACCGTGGCCGCCGCCGGACCGGTCGGCGCGACGCTGGTGATCTACTTCGACTACGACAGCAGCGACATCCGCCCGGAGTTTGCCGCTGCGGTCAGCGCGCACGCCCACCACCTGGCGGCGAATCCGGCGCTGCGCCTCCGCCTCGAGGGGCACACGGACGAGCGCGGCGCGCGCGAGTACAACATCGCACTCGGTGAACGGCGCGCCCAGGCGGTACGCCGCGCACTGCTGCTGCAGGGCGCCGCGGACGGGCAGATCGCGACCGTCAGTTATGGCGAGGAACGGCCGGCGGTCGATGGCAGTGACGAGTCGGCCTGGGCCAGGAACCGGCGTGTCGAGATCGCCTACAGCCGCTGAATGCCGGCGCGCTGTCGCCGGCGTGTTGCTGGGGGCCTGGCTGTGCGGCGGCCCGGCGCTGGCGCAGTCGCGCGGCGAGCGCCTCGAGCTGCTCGAGGAACGCATGGCCGCCGTCGAGCGGCAGGTCGCGAGCCAGGCACTGGTCGAGATGGCGCGCCAGCTTGCGGCACTGGAAGAAGAGCAGCGCCGGTTGCGCGGCGAGCTGGAAGAGCTGCGGCATGAACTCGCCGGTGCGCAGGGCCGCCAGCGCGAGCAGTACCTGGATCTCGATGAGCGGCTGCGCGAGCTGGAGCAGCGCGCCGCTGCGGCGAGTGCCGCGGCGGCTGCCGCGGCCGCACCGGAGGCGGTGTACCAGCAGGCCCTGACGCTGCTGAAGGAGGCCCGCTACCCCGAAGCGGCGGAGGCGCTGCGGCAGTTCCTCGCGCAGCACGCCACCCACGAGCGCGCCCCGAACGCGCAGTACTGGCTCGGCGAAGTGCACTATCTCCAGCGCGAGTACCCGGCGGCGCGCGCGGCCTTCGCGCAGGTCATCAGCGCCTATCCGCAGTCGCCGGTCGCCGGCGAGGCCCGGCAGCGCCTCGCGCGGCTGCGGGCCGAAGGCCACTGAGGCGGCACGATGCCGGGCCGGGCGGCGGTGCCGCGTCTGCGCATCACCGAGACCTTCGCGTCGCTGCAGGGTGAGGGCGATGCGGTCGGCTGGCCGACGTTCTTCATCCGCCTGACGGGTTGCCCGCTGCGCTGCGGCTACTGCGACACGAGTTATGCGTTTCAGGGCGGCGCGTGGCGCGAGCTCGATGCGCTGGTCGCGGAGGCACGCGGGGCGGGACTCCGGCACGTCTGTGTCACCGGCGGCGAGCCGCTCGCGCAGCCGGACTGCCTGCCGCTGCTGAGCGCGCTGTGCAATGCCGGCTTCGACGTTTCGCTCGAGACCAGCGGCGCACTGGATGCGAACGCCGTCGATCCGCGGGTGGCGCGCGTCATCGATGTCAAGACTCCCGGTTCCGGCGAAGTGGCGGCGAACCTGCCGGTGAATCTGACGGCGCTGCGCGGGCGCGACCAGCTCAAGTTCGTGCTCTGCGATCGCGCCGACTACGAGTGGAGCCGGGAGTTCGTCCGGGAGCGCGGGCTGAACGAGCGCTGCCAGGTCCTGTTCTCGCCGAGCTGGGAGCAGTTGCCGCCGCGCGAGCTGGCGGAGTGGATCCTTGCTGACCGTCTGCCGGTGCGGATGCAGATCCAGCTTCACAAGCTGTTGTGGGGAGACGTTCCTGGCCGCTGAACGGACAGCCGGAGCGCCTGCCGTCGTGCTGCTGTCGGGCGGGCTGGATTCGGCGACGGTGCTCGCGATCGCGCGCGAGCGCGGCCATCGCTGTCATGCATTGTCATTCGATTATGGCCAGCGCCACCAGTCGGAGCTGGCCGCCGCGCGCCAGGTTGCCGCCGCGCTCGGCGCGATCGAGCACCGCGTGCTGCCACTGCCGCTCGGCGGCCTGGGTGGATCGGCGCTGACCGATGCGCGCATCGCGGTACCGGAGCAGCCCGCCGCCGGCATCCCGGTAACGTACGTCCCCGCGCGCAACACCGTGTTCCTGGCCGGTGCGCTGGCCTGGGCCGAAATCCTCGGCGCGCAGGCTCTCTTCATCGGGGTCAACGCGGTGGATTACTCCGGCTATCCCGACTGCCGGCCGGAATTCATCGCGGCCTTCGAGCGGCTCGCCAACCTCGCCACGCGCGCCGGCGTGGAGGGCCGGGCGCTGCGCGTGCACGCGCCGCTGCTGCACTGGAGCAAGGCGGAGATCATCCGCCAGGGCACGGCGCTGGGCGTGGACTACGCGCTGACCGTGTCCTGCTATCAGCCGGATGATGGGGGCCGCGCCTGCGGCCGCTGCGATTCCTGCCGGTTGCGGCGTGCGGGTTTTGCCGCGGCCGGCGTGGCCGACCCGACCCGCTATCGGTGATCGGCGCTCCGGCCTGCGGTATGATGCGCGCCCGCTGCCGGGCCGTTAGCTCAGTGGTAGAGCATCTGGCTTTTAACCAGTTGGTCGATGGTTCGATCCCATCACGGCCCACCACTGCCGGTTGTCACCGTTCGTTCAACCCTGCACGAAGGGATTGATGATCGTCAGCCGGTCATCGATGCGCTGCCGGTGCTTCAGGTCCTCTGCATAGAGCGTGGTGCAGCCGGCCCGCAGTGCAGTAGCGAGGATCAGCGAGTCGTAGAACGAGAACCGGTAACGAGCGGCCAGCTCGACGGCCCGATCGTGATCCAGGGCGGTGAGGGGTTCAGTACGACAGACTCTGCGAATCGCCGCAAGGACCTCACGGATCTCTGCCCATGACAGCCTCAGCTTGCGCGAGGCAACGGCGGCAAACTCGTTGAGCACCTGAACGCTGACAACGCCGGGCTGCTGGAGCAGTTCTTCGACACGATCCGCCCGGGTCGTGTCAGCCGACAGCAGGTACAGCAGAACATTCGTGTCGAAGAAAGCCTCAGCGTCCCTCATTGGCTTCGAGCCGGTCGAACTTGAAGTCGTCAGGCAGGCGGCCGCGGAAGCGGCGCAACCGGGCCAGCAGTTCCCGTGTAGCGGGCGTCCGGGCGAGCCTGAAGCTGCGAATTCCGGTCGCATGGATCTCGATGTCGTCGCCCTCCTTGAGCCCGAGGGCCCGGACCACGCTGGCGGGCAGGCGGATGGCCAGACTGTTGCCCCATCTGGAAACTTGCATTGCGGGATCTCTGGATATACAGTTGTTCGGAGTATATCTACCAGTGCCCGGGCCGACAAGCTGTTGCTGCGGATGATGGTCGTGTCGCAAGCAGATGAGGCTGCCGTCAGGTTCAGCGTCGAGCGCAGCGCCACCGTGCCGGACCGCGTCGTGCTGCGCGGCGCGGACGGCCTGAGCTCGCGACTGATCCTGCTCGCCGGCTACGACGGTCCGGGGCTGCCGGAAGTGCTGACCGACGTTGCGGTCGAACCAGACGGCACCGGCGATTCGGGCTGGCGGCTGCGCTCGGCACAGGGTGTGTTCCGCTTCCGGGCGACGACGGTCGAGCAGATCGATGGCCGGCCGCAACTGTGGCGGGAACTGCACCGGCCATTCGCGCTCAGCGCGCGCGAGCGCACGACGGCGCTGCTGCTGCTGAAGCTGCTGCGCCTGCCCGGGGCCACCTGGCTGCTGCGGGGCTGGCACGGCCTGCGCGGCTGAGGCAGCCAAGCCTCCGGATTACTTGCTATTTCCCGCGCCGGACGGGTAGATTGGCGGCCGGTTTTTGCGCTGCATACAGCGGCGCTTCCCTGCTGCAGGAGTTCGGCCGTCCATGCGGGTTCCGCCCTGGTCCGTGCACAAGTTCGGTGGTTCGAGCCTCGCCGATGCCGACTGCTTCCGGCGGGTCGCGAGCATCATCGAGGCGCTGCTGCAGACGCGCGTCGCGGTCGTGCTGTCCGCCTGCCGCGGAGTGACCGATGAGCTGATCGGCATCGTCGGCGCAGCAGAGAAGCTCGACGAACAGGGCTATCGCGCGACGCTCGAACGGCTGCGGGCACGGCATACCGGCATTGCGCAGGAACTGCTGCCGGAACCGGCGCGCGGCCACTACCTCGAGCGGCTGAACGCCGATCTCAGTGACCTCGAGCGGATCATGCACGCGGTCACGCTGGTGCGCTCGGCCGGAGCGGACGTCCGCGATGTCGCCGCCGGCTACGGCGAACTGTGGTCGTCGCGCCTGTTCGCGGCCTGGCTCGCCGCCCGCGGCCAGCGCGCGCCGGTCGTCTGGGTCGATGCCCGGGACATCGTCGTGGTCGAGTGGGGGCCGCTCGGGCCGCGCGTGCAGTGGCAGCGCAGCGCCGCACTGGCCCGCGAGCGGATCGCGGTCGAGGCCGAGGCGACGCTGGTGATTCCGGGCTTCGTCGCTACCGGGCCGCGCGGCGTGCAGACCACGCTCGGCCGCAACGGCAGCGACTTCTCGGCCTCGATCTTCGGCGCACTGCTCGAGGCCGGCGAGATCGTCATCTGGACCGACGTGGACGGCGTGCTGTCGGCCGATCCGCGCCGCGTGCCGGACGCCAAGGTCATCGACTCCATGTCCTACAACGAGGCGATGGAGCTGGCCTACTTCGGTGCCAAGGTCATCCATCCGCAGACGATGGCGCCGGCGGTCGCGGGCTCAATCCCGATCCGGATCCGCAATACCTTCGCGCCGGAGCTGCCGGGTACGCTGATTCAGCAGAAGTCCGACTCGGCGCTGGTGGTCAAGGGCATCACCAGTATCGAGGACACCGCGCTGATCAACGTCGAGGGCGCCGGCATGATCGGCGTCCCCGGCACCGCTCATCGCCTGTTCGGCGCGTTGCGCGAGGCCGAGATCTCGGTCGTGCTGATCTCGCAGGGCAGTTCCGAGCACTCGATCTGCTTCGCGATTCCCGCGGCGCAGGCGGTCGCGGCCGAACGCGCAGTCCGTGCCGCCTTTGCCACCGAGCTGCGGGAAGGCCAGATCCAGAGCGTCGAGGTCAGCGACGACTGCTCGATCGTCGCGATCGTCGGCGACGGCATGGCCGGTTCGCACGGCATCGCCGGCAAGCTGTTCGGCGCCCTCGGCAGCGCCGGCGTCAACGTGCGCGCGATCGCGCAGGGCGCCTCCGAGCGCAACATCTCGGTGGTCGTGGACCGCCGCGATGCGGCCAAGGCGCTACGCGCGGTGCACTCCGGCTTCTACCTGTCGCCGCACACACTGTCGATCGGTCTGGTCGGACCGGGCACGGTCGGCTCGGTGCTGCTGGCGCAGCTTGCCTCCCAGGCCGAGCGCCTGCGGCACGACTGCAATCTCGACCTGCGCGTGCGCGGTATCGCGACCTCGAAGCGCATGCTGCTGGCCGAGCGGGCGATCGACCTCGCAAGCTGGCGCGAGCAACTGGCGGCGCGGGGCGAGCCGGTCGACCTGCGGCGCTTCGCGCAGCATGTCGCTGCCGACCATCTGCCGCACCGGGTGATGATCGACTGCACCGCCGACGCCGGCGTTGCGGCGCGCTACGCCGAGTGGTTCCGCGCCGGGCTGCATGTGGTCACGCCGAACAAGAAGGCGCACAGCGCCGGGCTCGAGCAGTTCCGGGCGATGCAGGAGGCGCGTCGCGCAGCCGGCACGCACTACCTGTACGAGGCCACGGTCGGCGCCGGTCTGCCGATCATGCTGACGGTCCGCGATCTGCGCGAGACCGGCGATGAGATCCGGGCGATCGACGGCATTTTCTCCGGCACGCTCGCCTACCTGTTCAATGTCTTCGACGGCAGCACACCGTTCTCGCGCATCGTCGCCGACGCGCGGGCGCGCGGTTTCACTGAGCCGGATCCGCGCGATGACCTGTCGGGCACCGACGTCGCCCGCAAGCTGGTGATCCTCGGCCGCGAGATGGGCCTCGCGCTCGGGCTCGAGGACGTGGCGGTCGAGAGCCTGGTCCCGGAACCGCTGCGCGAGTGCAGCGTCGCGGAGTTTCTCGAGCGGCTGCCGGCGCACGACGAACCGATGCGGGCGCTGGTCGAGGGCGCGCGCCGGGAGGGCCGGCTGCTGCGCTACGTCGGCCGGCTGACCGCGGATGGTCGCGCGACCGTGGGCGTCGAGCGCCTCGAGGCCCGGCACGCGTTCGCAAACATCTCGCTGACCGACAACATCGTGCGCTTCAGCACCGCGCGTTACTGCGACAATCCGCTGATCGTGCAGGGGCCGGGGGCCGGGCCGGCGGTGACGGCTGGCGGCGTGTTCGGCGACCTGCTGCGGCTGGCGTCCTACCTCGGCGCGCGGATCTAGGCCGGGCCATGCCGGTCACGATGGCAACCGCCTTTGCGCCGGCCTCGGTCGGTAATGTCGGCATCGGTTTCGACATCCTCGGCCACACCTTTCCGGCGCTCGGCGACCGCGTGCGCGCCCGCCGCAGCAGCGCACCGGGCGTCAGCATCAGTGCCATCGGCGGCGTCGTGCGTGACCTGCCGCTGGAGGCGGCGCAGAACACGGCCGGCATGGCCGTGCAGGCACTGCTCGAAGCGAACCGGCCGGGTTTCGGCATCGAGCTGGAGATCGACAAGGGAATTCCGCTTGGCTCCGGCCTCGGTGGCTCGGCCGCTTCCGCGGTTGCCGGCGTGGTCGCAGCCAACGCGCTGCTCGATACGCCGCGGCCGCAGCTCGAACTGCTGCGCTGCGCGATGCGCGGCGAAGCAGTGGCGAGCGGCGCGGTGCACGTCGACAACATCGCGCCGTCGCTGTACGGCGGACTGGTGCTGACCGTCGGTATCGACCACCCGCGCGTCAAGCAGATCCCGGTGCCGCCGGCGATCCGCTGCGTGCTGGTGCACCCGCGCATGTTCCTGGCGACACGCGAGGCCCGGGGCATCCTGAACCGCAGCGTCGATCTCGCCGATGTCGTCTGGCAGACCGCCAATCTGGCCGGTTTTCTCGCCGGCTGTTACACCAACGACCTGGCGATGATCCGCGACGCCTTCGAGGACGTCATGATCGAGCCGCAGCGCGCGCGCCTGATTCCGGGGTTCGCCGAGGTCAAGCGCGCGGCGCTCGAGCGCGGGGCGCTCGGCTGCTCGATTTCCGGCGCGGGTCCCAGCGTGTTCGCCTGGTGCGAGGAGCCGCAGGCGGAGCCGATCCGCAACGCCATGGTTGCGGCCTTCGCGCGCGAGGGTCTCGACAGCGACCACTGGGTTGCCGCGATCGCGCCGGAGGGCGCGCGGGTTGTGGAACGGCAATGAGGATCTGCAGTACGCGCGACCGCGGGCTGGCAGTGCCGCTGGCGGAGGCTCTGCAGCTCGGTCTGGCTCCGGACGGTGGCCTGTTCGTGCCGGTGGAGCTGCCGCGCGTCGGCCTGCCGCGCACTGGCGGCATGACCCTGAACGGCACGGCCCGCGTGCTGCTCGCGCCATTCTTCGCCGGCGATCTGCTCGAGCCGCGACTGGCGGAAATCATCGCCGAGGCCTTCACCTTCCCGGCGCCGCTGCGGCGGGTCCAGGTGGATCCCGAGCGCCTGTCCCTGCTCGAGCTGTTCCATGGGCCGACCGCCGCGTTCAAGGATTTCGGCGCGCGCTTCCTCGCCGCCTGTCTGGCGCGCATTCCCGGTGACGGCCGGCCGCTGACGATCCTGGTCGCGACCTCGGGTGACACCGGCGGCGCGGTCGCGGCCGCATTCCACAACCGGCCCGGTGTGCGCGTGCTCGTGCTGTACCCGGCTGGTCTGGTGTCGCCGCTGCAGGAGCGGCAGCTCACCTGCTGGGGCGGCAACGTGCAGAGCTTCGCCGTGCGCGGCTCCTTCGATGACTGCCAGCGCATGGTCAAGCAGGCCTTCGCGGATGCGGAGCTGCGCGCGCGGCTGCGCCTGAACTCGGCCAACAGCATCAACCTCGGCCGACTGCTGCCGCAGTTGTGTTATTTCGGCGCGACCGCGCTGCGGGTCTGGGACAGCGAGGGTCGGGCGCCCGGCTTCCTCGTGCCGTCCGGCAACCTCGGGCAGGCGGTGGCCTGCGTCTGGGCGCAGGCGCTGGGTCTGCCGATCGGCGAGATCGTGCTGGTGCACAACGCGAACCGGACCGTGCCGGACTTCTTCGCCGGCGGCGAGTGGCACCCGCGCGCCAGCGTTGCAACGCTGGCCTCGGCGATGGATGTCGGCGACCCGAGCAACATGGAACGGCTGCGCTTCCTGTGGCCGGAAGCGGCGCAGATCACGGCGCAGCTCCGCGCGGTGTCGGTCAGCGATACAGAGATCCGTGACTGCATCCGCGAGGAGTACGCACAGGCGGGCCTCGTGCTGTGTCCGCACACAGCGACCGCACTGCACGTGTACCGCCACCTGCCGGCGGCATCCCGGCGCGAGACGCACTGGGTCGCGGTCGCGACCGCGCACCCGGCCAAGTTCGAGGAAATCGTCGCGCCGCTGATCGGTGGTACGCTGGTGATGCCGCCGGCGCTGGCCGCACTGGCCACCCGGCCGGTGGCGCGGGAGGAACTGCCAGCGGAGTTCGCGGCGCTGCGCGCGCATCTGACATCGGCATGAACACGGCCACGGTCGTCGTCGTCAGTGTCGCCGGTGTCGCGGTGGCGGCACTGGCTGCGTTCGGCGCCGTCGCCGGCTGGCGCCGCTTCGGGCGTTATCGCCGGCGCCGGCAGATCGCGCGGACCGTGGCCGCCGCCGGCAGCGCGATGCTGCAGGACGTCGTCATTCCGGATGGCAGCGGCGGGCAGCTGCACCTCGATTTTCTGCTGCTGACCAGCGGCGGCCTGCTGGTCGTCGACCTGCGCGACGTCAACGGTATCGTCTTCGGCGGTGAACACCTGCGCGAATGGACGGTCATGGACGGCAACGAGCGCTCGACCTTCCTGAATCCGCTCGAGGCGATGTACGACCGGCTGGCAGCGGTCCGCCTGCTGGCCGCGGACCTGCCGGTCGAAGGGCGGATCGTGTTCACCGAGCGCAGCCGCTTCCCCAAAGGCAAGCCACCGCTGGTCACGCCGATCGACAGCCTGGCAGCCGAGTTCCCATCGCCGGCGGAGGCGGTCAGCGAGCGCCTGCGTGAGGCCTGGGAGACGATCAGCGGAGCCACCGAGCCGAGTCCGCTGGCGCGGCGGTGAGGCTGGCCGCATGCTCCGCCAGCACCTGCGCCACGCAGGCGGTCAGCTTCTGCGCGCAGCCGATGTGCAGGAACTCGTTCGGCCCGTGCGCGTTCGCGTGGGGTCCGAGCACGCCGGTGACGAGGAACTGCGTGGCCGGAAACTTCTCCTGCAGCATGCCGATGAACGGGATGCTGCCGCCCGTGCCCTGGTACATCACCGGGCGGCCGAACGCTCCGCGCGAGGCCGCGTCCATCGCCGCGGCGAGCCACGGCGCGAGCGGCGGCGCGTTCCATCCGGCCAGCGAGGCGTCGACCTTGAAGCGGATGCGCGCGCCGTAGGGCGGATCGGCCTCGAGCCGTGTGCGTACAGCGTCCGTGGCGCGGCTGGCATCGACGCCGGGCGGCAGGCGCAGCGACAGTTTCAGCTCGACGCGCGGCAGCAGCACGTTGCCCGCCTGGCGCAGCTCCGGCAGGCCGGCGGCGCCGGTGACGGCGAGCGTCGGGCGCCAGGTGTTGTTCAGCAGCAATTCGAACGGCGAGTCGCTCACCGGGCTCACACCGGCGACGAACGGCAGCCGGCTGCTGACGCGCTCGCCGAGCACCAGCGCGGCCGCGCGCGCCTGCGCCTGGCGTTCGGTCGGAATCTCAGCGTAGAGCTCATCCACCAGCAGGTCACCGGTCACGTCGTTCTCGAGCCGCGCCAGCAGGGTGCGCGCGATGCGGAACGCGGCCGGAGCGATGCCGGTGCCGAGGCCGGAGTGGATGCCCTCGGTCAGGACCTCAACGGACAGCGTACCGGTCAGGTTGCCGCGCAGCGAGGTCGTGCACCAGAGCTGGTCGTAGTTGCCGCATTCGGCATCGAGGCAGACGACGAGGTCGGGGGTCCCGATTCTTGCCGCCAGCGCATCGACGTAGTACGGCAGGTCCTGGCTGCCGCTCTCTTCGCAGCCCTCGATCAGCACGACGCAACGGGCGTGCGGCAGACCCTGCTCATGCAGCACGCGCAACGCCGTGAGCGACGAGAACACGGCGTAGCCGTCGTCGGCGCCGCCGCGACCGTACAGCCGCCCGTCGCGCAGCACGGGCTCCCAGGGCCCGAGTCCTTCGGTCCAGCCGGTGAACTCGGGCTGCTTGTCGAGGTGGCCGTACAGCAGGACCGTGCCCGGCGCCGTGCCGGGAATCTCGCAGAAGATCAGCGGTGTGCGACCCGGCTCGCGAATGATTTCGACCGACAGTCCGGGAATCGGCTGCGCGCGGCACCAGCCAGCCAGCAGTTCGGCGGCGCGGTCCATGTGGCCGTGCGCCTCCCAGTCCGGATCGAAGGCGGGCGAGAGGTTCGGGATGCGGATGTAGTCTGCGATCTGCGGCAGAATGGATTGTTCGAACTGGGTGGAAACGAAGTCGAGTACGTTATTGAACTTCATGATAGTCAGCCACTTACAGATATTTTGAAAACGACCGTCAAGATCAATCCGGTGGTTTCAGGCCGGTTGAAGTCAGTTCCAGCCCAAAGAATCGGAGCGAATTCGCCGTGGTGATCCGGGCCACCTCGGCCGGCTCCTGCCTTCGGGCCGCGGCCACGGCGGCCAATACGGCCGGAAGATACATCGGTTCGTTGCGACGATGGGCCGGCTTCGGCTCGATCGTCCGCGGCAGCAGGTACGGGCCGTCCGTCTCGATCATCAAACGCTCGTCCGGAATCCGCTGCACCAGCGCGCGCAGGGTCTGGCCACGGCGCTCGTCGCAGATCCAGCCGGTGATGCCGATCGACAGTCCGGCGGCGAGGCAGGCCTCGAGCTCGGCGGCCGTGCCGGTGAAACAGTGCAGCACGGCGCGCGGGAGGCGTGGCAGCCAGTCGCGCAGGATCGCGATGAAGTCCGCATGCGCCTCGCGCTCGTGCAGGAACACCGGCTTTCGATGGCGGGCGGCCAGCTCGAGCTGGGCCGCGAAGGCGTGGCGCTGCGCCGCGGGCGGCGAATAGTTGCGGTAGTAATCGAGCCCGCACTCGCCGGCCGCGACGTGGAATGGATCGGCGCACAGGGCGGCCAGCGCTTCGTGTTCGGCCGGCCCGAATTCCGCGGCATGATGGGGATGCACCCCGGCGGTCGCCCGCAGCAGCGCCGGCCACTGCCGGCACAGCTCGAGCGCGCGGGCGCTGCTCGCCAGCGTGCTGCCGGTGACCATCATCGCGGCGACGCCGGCCGCCCGGGCGCGCTCGATCACCGCGGCACGATCGCGGTCGTAACTATCATGGGCGAGGTTGATGCCGATGTCGATCAGCGGCGCCGGCATGTTAGTCAGCCCGCCAGCGGAAACCCGCGGCGGCGATGCTCAGGAACAGCGCTGCCATGGCCGCCAGCGCGGCCAGGCGCGGCAGGATGTCCGCGAGTCCGGCGCCGTCCAGCATGATCGCGCGCGCGGCGTTGAGGAGCTGGGTCAGGGGCAATGCTTCGGCGGCGATCCGCAGCCATCCGGGCGCGCCTTCGAGCGAGAACCAGACCCCGGACAGCAGCATCATCGGCCAGGAGAGCAGGTTCAGCACGCCGTTGGCCAGCTCCTCGCTGGTGATCCGGGCCGCGACCATGAAGCCGAGCGCGATCATCGAGATCGCGCCGATCGCGGCGGTCAGGAACAGCAGCAGCAGGCTGCCGTCGTTGCGGAAATCGACCAGCAGCGCCAGCACTGCGTAGACCAGCACCGAGACGCCGAGACACAGGCCCAGCCGCGACACCACCTGGGCGACGCCGAATTCCATCGCCGTCAGCGGGGTCGCCGACAGGCGGCGCAGGAAACCCGACTTGCGATAGCGCACGACCACGTAACCGACGCCGAACAGACAACTGAACATCATGTTCATGCCGAGGACGCCGGGCAGCAACCAGTCCACGTAGCGCACGGCCGCGCCGCTGACCGGCTGGCGGCTGGCGCCGGTCGCGGATTCGAGCAGCAGCTTCTCGGCCAGGTAGCCCTTGGGTGAGTCCGCATTGACCCAGTAGCGCGGCGCATCCCGCAGGTCCAGCAGCAGGTCGACCTGATGGCGCTCGACCTTGCGGATCGTATCGTCGAGTTCCGCAGCCGGCACGCGGTAGAAGTCGACGTGGCGCGTACCCAGGAACGGATGCAGGCCGGCGTCGAGCGCGGTCTCCGCCGCGCTCACCACGCCGATCTTGAACAGCGGGCGCTGCTGGCCGCCGAAGATCACGGCGAACGCGATCACCAGCCCGAGCGGCAGCAGCACGTTGAACACCAGCGTGGAGCGATCGCGCAGGAACTCGAAGTTGCGGGCCTGCAGTACCGCCAGCATGCGGCGCAGATTCACGTGCGCAGCTCCCGGCCGGTCAGTTCGAGGAACAGGTCCTCGAGGTTGCGCGGCCGGATCTGCAGCCGGCGCAGGGACACGCCGCGCTCGAGCAGCGTGCGCAGCGCGGTCTCGACATCGGCCGTGGAGATCTCGACCCGCACGCCGCTGGCCAGCACCGGCAGCGGGAACTGCTGCGGGTCACCCGGAAAGTCCGCCCGCGGCAGTTCCAGCACGACGTCGTTGAAGTGCTGCGCCAGCAGCCGCGCCGGCGTGCCCGCGGCGATGATCCGGCCATGGTCCATGATCGCGATGACGTCGCACAGGTAGTAGGCCTCCTCCATGTAGTGCGTCGTCAGCAGGATGGTGCGCCGCTCGGCCTTGATGGAGCGGATCAGGTCCCAGAAATTGCGCCGCGCCTGCGGGTCGAGGCCGGTGGTCGGTTCGTCGAGGAACAGCACCTGCGGATCGTTGACCAGCGCAACCGCGAGCAGCAGGCGCTGCATCTGGCCGCCGGAGAGTTTGCGGTTGTCGCGGTCGGCCAGCGCTTCGAGCGAGCACAGCCGCATGACCTCGTCGACGTCGCGGCCGGCCGGATACAGGTGCCGGAACATCGCCAGCGTCTCGCGCACGGTGACGAAGTCCTGCAGCGCGGTCTTCTGGAACTGGATGCCGGCCTCGGCGCGAAAGCGTGCGCCGAGCGGCTCGCCGCGGTACAGGACCTGCCCGGACGTGGCCGGGGTCACGCCCTCCATGATCTCGACCGTCGTGGTCTTGCCCGCGCCGTTCGGCCCGAGCAGGCCGAAGCAGATGCCGGGCGCGATCGTGAACGATACGCCGTCGACCGCGCGCACGGCCGGGTACTGTTTGACCAGATCGCGGACCTCGAGTATCGGCTCCATGCCTCCCCCGTCGGCGGGTGATCCTATATCATCGCGCGTGTGACGCCCCAACGCTTTCCGCACCTGCTCGCACCGCTCGATCTCGGCTTCACGACCCTGCGCAATCGCGTGCTGATGGGTTCGATGCACACGGGGCTCGAGGACCGGCGCCAAGATTACCCGAAACTCGCCACCTATTTCGCCGCGCGTGCGCGCGGCGGCGTCGGCCTGATCGTGACCGGCGGCGTCGCGCCCAACATCGCCGGCTGGACCAAGCCGCGCGCCGGCACGCTGAGCGGCCGGCGCCATCTCGCGCGTCACCGGCTGATCACCGAGGCCGTGCACGCGGCGGGCGGGCACGTGTGCCTGCAGATCCTGCACACGGGCCGCTATGGCTACCATCCGTTCGCGGTCGCGCCGTCGCGGCTGAAGTCGCCGATCTCGCCGTTCGCGCCGCGGGCGCTGAGCGGGCGCGGGGTCGAGCGGCAGATCGGCGCATTCGTGCGCTGCGCGGAGCTCGCGCGCGAGGCGGGCTACGACGGCGTGGAGATCATGGGCTCCGAGGGCTATTTCATCAACGAGTTCCTGGCCGAGCGGACCAACCGCCGCGACGACGCCTGGGGCGGGAGCTGGACCCAGCGGATGCGCCTGCCGGTCGAGATCGTCGCGCGCACGCGCCGCGCGCTTGGCTCCGACTTCGTCCTGATCTACCGCCTGTCCATGCTCGATCTCGTCGAGGGCGGCAACAGCCACGCCGAAGTGGTGGAACTCGCGCAGGCGGTCGAGCAGGCCGGCGCGACGCTGCTCAACACCGGTATCGGCTGGCACGAGGCGCGCATCCCGACGATCGCGACGGTCGTGCCGCGCGCCGCCTTCACCTGGGTCACGCGCCGGCTGCGCGGCGTGGTCCGGATCCCGCTCATCACCAGCAACCGGATCAACGATCCGGCGGTCGCCGAGGCCGTGCTCGCGCGCGGCGACGCCGACGTCGTGTCGCTGGCGCGCCCGCTGCTCGCGGATCCGGAATTCGTCAACAAGGCAGCTGCCGGCCGCGCCGACGAAATCAACACCTGCATCGCCTGCAACCAGGCCTGCCTCGACCACGTGTTCGAGCGGCGCACGGTGAGCTGCCTGGTCAATCCGCGCGCCGGCCGCGAGACCGAGATCGTGCTGCCGCCGGCCGCGACGCTCCGGCGGATCGCCGTCATCGGCGCCGGCCCGGCCGGGCTGGCCTGCGCGACGAGCGCCGCGGCGCGCGGCCATCGGGTCACGCTGTTCGAGGCCGCCGCCGAGATCGGCGGACAGTTCCTGATGGCGCGGCGGATTCCGGGCAAGGAGGAGTACGCGGAGACGCTGCGTTACTACCGCCGGCAGGTCGAGCTGAGCGGCATCGAACTGCGCCTCGGTCGCCGGGCCACGCCGGCCGATTTCGCCGGCAGTGCATTCGACGAGATCGTGCTGGCCACCGGCGTCACGCCGCGGCGCGCGCCGCTCGAGGGCGCCACGCATCCGATGGTGCTGTCGTACGCGGACGTGCTGCTGCACGGCCGGCCGGTCGGGCGGCGCGTCGCGATCATCGGCGCCGGCGGCATCGGTTTCGACGTCGCCGAGTTCCTCAGTCATGATCCGGATCGGCCGCTCGCCAGCCAGAATATCGCGGCGTTCACGCGCGAGTGGGGCATCGACATGACACTCGCCAGCCGCGGCGGGCTCGTGGCGGCGCCGGATCTCGCGTTGGAGACCCCGCGCGAGATCTGGCTGCTGCAGCGCAAGCCGACGCCGCCCGGCCAGGAACTGGGCAAGACCACCGGCTGGATCCGTCGGCTGACGCTGAAACGCCGCGGCGTGCGCATGCTCGCCGGCGTCGACTACGAGCGCATCGACGACGCGGGCCTGCACCTGCGGGTCGGCGGCGAACCGCGGCTGCTCGCGGTGGACAACGTCGTGGTTTGCGCCGGGCAGGAGCCGGAACGGGAGCTGGCCGCGGCACTCGCAGCGGCGGGCCGCCACACGCATCGGATCGGTGGCTGCCGGCTGGCGGCCGGCCTCGACGCGAAGCGCGCGATCGAGGAGGGCGTGCGCCTGGCGGCCAGCCTGTGACCGAGCCCGGCAGTCCGCGACGGCGGTGGAATGCAGCCTGGCCTATGGTCGCTGCTCGCCCGCCACGAGCCGGACTGGAAGAATCCGGACCGCGAGCTCAGTCGCGGCTGGAGCCGCGTGCCGGCGTGGGTGCTGCGCCAGTCACGGCCGGCCGGGGCCGGCGGCGGTACAGCCGCCAGCCCAGCAGTATGGCTGCGACCGCGGCGTAGGCGGCCGGTTCGCGGATGTCGGCCTTGACCTGCCACCAGAAGTGGACGCAGCCCAAGAGCGCGGCCGGGTAGATCAGTCGGTGCAGCGCCAGCCAGCGGCGGCCGAGGCGGCGTTGTGCCGCTGCGGTCGAAGTCGCGGCCAGCGGCAGCAGCAGCAGGAAGGCCGCGAATCCGACCGTGATGAACGGTCGCTCGGCAACATCCTCGAGCAGGATCGGCCAGGCGAACTGCTGATCCACGACGACGTAGAACAGCAGGTGCGCAGCGACATGGAAGAAAGCGAACAGGCCGAGCATCCGGCGGTAGGCGAGCCATTCGACCTGGCCGGTGAGCTGCCGCAGCGGCGTGATCGCGAGGGTCGCGAGCAGCAGGCGCAGGGCCCACAGCCCGAGCGTGTGCTGGATCTTCTCGACCGGATTCGCACCGAGGTCGACCCACGCCGGCCAGCGGACGCCGGCGGCCAGCCACAACGCCGGCGCGAGGCACAGCGCGAACACGAGCGGCTTCAGGTAATGCCGCCACCGGCGGGCAGTTCGCATCGCCGCAATCTCAGAAGAACCGCGCGAGGTCCATGCCGCGGTACAGCGCCGCAACCTCGTCGCCGTAGCCGTTGAACGGCAGCGTCGCCTGGCGGCCGCTCAGCGAGCCGGCGCCGATGCGGCGTTCGCGCTTCTGGCTCCAGCGCGGGTGATCCACCGCCGGATTCACGTTGGCGTAGAAACCGTACTCGCGCGGCGCGGAGCGCTTCCAGCTCGTGACCGGCTGGCGTTCGCTGAAGCGGATCCGCACGATCGACTTGCAGCTCTTGAAGCCGTACTTCCACGGCACCACGAGCCGCAGCGGTGCGCCATTCTGGTTCGGCAGCACCCGACCATACAGTCCGACCGCGACCAGCGTGAGCGGATGCATGGCCTCGTCGATGCGCAGGCCCTCGACATACGGCCAGTCGAGTACCGGGACGCGCTGGCCCGGCATCTGCTCGGGATCGTGCAGGGTCGTGAATTCGACGTACTGCGCGCGCGAAGTCGGCTGGAAACGACGCAACAGGTCACCGAGCGGAAAGCCGATCCACGGCACGACCATCGACCACGCCTCGACACAGCGCAGACGGTAGACTCGTTCCTCGAGCGCATGCGGCCGCAGCAGATCCTCGAGTGCCAGTCGGCCCGGCGCCGCGCATTCGCCGTCGACCACCACCGACCAGGGCCGCGGCCGCAGCCGATCGGCGCGCTCGGCCGGGTCGCTCTTGTCGGTGCCGAACTCGTAGAAGTTGTTATAGCTCGTCACATCGGCGTACGCGGTTGCCGGTTCCGTCGTCGAGTAACGCTCGTTGCGCGAGTAACGCAGCCGCTCGATGAGCTGCACCGGCATGACCGGCGCGGCGCGGGCGCCACCGGGCAACGCACTGCCGGCGGCGGCCGCGGCCAGTGCCGCCAGGAACTCCCTGCGGTTGTGCCAGGCGCGCTCCGGCGTAATCGCGGAACCGAGGATCTTCACCGCCGGCCTCCTTGCCGGGCCCGCAGGGGACTGGCTAACGGCGCCAGTCCATGGCCCGTATCCCCAGTCTGCCAGCGCGGCGGCGGGTGCGCCAGCCGGCGTTGACGAGCAGCGGTTCCTCGACCGCGGCGAGATGCACGAGATCGGACCGGCTGTCGGCGCAGGCCGCCAGCACAGCACCGGGGTGTCGCGCGCGCAGCTCCTGCACGCAGTGCAGTTTCTCCGTGCCGCGGCGGTTGACGGTCGTCAGCGCGCCGTCGAGCCGATCGCCGTTCCAGGCCACACCGGTGCAGATCACCTCGTCGAAGCCGAGCCGCGCCGCCAGCATCGGCACGTACAAATCGACACTCGCCGACAGCAGGACCAGGCGGTCGCCGGCCTGGCGGTGCTGCGCGATGGCGGCCAGCGCGCCGGGACAGAACCGGCGCGCATCGAGGGTGGCGACGAAGTCCCGGGACCAGGCCGCGACTTCGCCGCGCGCGGCGCCGCCCAGCACGATCCGGATCAGCGCCGACTTCAGGCGGCCGCGGTCGCGATCGAAGAGGAATCGCAGCAGCGGCCCCGGCAGCGCCCAGCTCCGCCACTGGCGGGCCGGATGGCGGCGCAGCCAGCCGAGCAGATAGGGCAGCAGCGTATCGCGGCGCGTGATGGTGCCGTCGAGGTCGAACACGACGATCCGCCGGGCGCTGGTCGCAACGGGCGGAGCGCTCATGGCGACTCGGTATGCCGCCGCCTAACGAACGAGCTGGCGCAGCACGTACTGCAGGATCCCGCCGTGGTGCAGGTACTCCCACTCCTTCGGGGTGTCCACGCGGACCCTGACCTCGAAGTCGATCACGCGCCCGTCGCTGCGCGTCGCGCGCGCGCGCGCGTCCTGCGCACCGTTGCTGAGCCCGTCGAAGTCGTACAGTTCCGTGCCATCGAGCCCGAGGCCGGCGGCGTCCTGGCCCTCGCGGAAGGTGAGCGGGAACACGCCCATGCCGACCAGGTTTGCGCGATGGATCCGCTCGAAGCTGACCGCGACGACCGCGCGCACGCCGAGCAGGCGGGTGCCCTTCGCGGCCCAGTCGCGCGAGGAACCGGTGCCGTACTCACGCCCGGCGAGCACGACCAGCGGCACGCCGGCGGCCACGTACTGCATCGCCGCATCGTAGATCGGCAGCACTGCTCCCGACGGCAGCAGCCGCGTGACGCCGCCTTCGACCTCCGGCGTCATCCGGTTGCGGATGCGCACGTTGGCGAACGTACCGCGCATCATGACCTCGTGATTGCCGCGCCGCGAACCGTAGCTGTTGAAATCGGCCGGCTGCACGCCGTGCTCGAGCAGGTAGCGACCGGCCGGCGAGTCCTTGCGGATCGCTCCGGCCGGCGAGATGTGATCGGTCGTGATCGAGTCACCGAACACCGCGAGGCAGCGGGCGCCACGGACCTGCGCCAGGCCGGGCAGCGCGCGCTGCATGGCGGCGAAGTAGGGTGGATTCTGGATGTAGGTGCTGGCCGCGTCCCACTGGTAGGTGCGCGCGGCCGGCACCTCGATCGCCTGCCAGCGCGCATCGCCCTGGAACACATCGGCGTAGGAGGCCCTGAACAGTTCCGCGGTCACCGACTGGCGGACGGCCGCCTGGATGTCGGCCTGGGTCGGCCAGATGTCGCGCAGGTACACCGGATTTCCGTCGCTGCCGGTGCCGAGCGGAGCGCGGGTCAGATCGAGGTCGACGGTGCCGGCGATCGCGTAGGCGACCACCAGCGGCGGCGAGGCCAGAAAGTTCATGCGCACGTCCTGGTGCACGCGGCCCTCGAAGTTGCGGTTGCCGGACAGCACCGCGGCGACCGTAAGCTGGTTGGCGTTGATCGCCGCGCCGATCGGCGCGTGCAACGGTCCGGAATTGCCGATGCAGGTCGTGCAACCGTAGCCGACCACGTGGAAGCCGAGCGCCTCCAGGTCACCGAGCAGGCCGGCCCGCGCGAGATAGTCGCTGACCACTTTCGAGCCCGGCGCCAGCGAAGTCTTGACCCACGGCCGCACGTTCAGGCCGCGCTGGTGCGCGTTGCGCGCCAGCAGGCCGGCGCCGATCAGCACCGCCGGGTTCGAGGTGTTGGTGCAGGAAGTGATTGCGGCGATCACGACCGCGCCATCCATCAGTTCGAACGACCGGCCCTGATCGCTGACCGTGGCCGGGCCGCGCGACGGCCGCTGCTGCTGTTCGCGCGCGATGGCCTCGCGGCTGGTCGGCTGCATGGCGCCCAGCAGCACGCGATCCTGCGGGCGCTTCGGCCCGGCCAGTGACGGCTGCACGCTGCCGAGGTCGAGTTGCAGCACGTCGGTATACAGCGGCTCCGGTGCACCATCCTCGCGCCACAGACCCTGCGCCTGTGCATACGCGCGCACCAGCTCGACCTGCTGTTCGTCGCGGCCGGTCAGGCGCAGGTAGGCCAGCGTCTCGTCGTCGATCGGGAAAATGCCGCAGGTGGCGCCGTATTCGGGCGCCATGTTCGCGATCGTGGCCCGGTCCGCCAGCGGCAGCGTGGCCAGTCCGGCGCCGCAGAACTCGACGAACTTTTCGACCACGCCGCGGCGCCGCAGCATCTCGGTGACCGTCAGCACGAGGTCGGTCGCAGTCGCGCCCTCGGCCAGCCGGCCGCTCAGGCGCACGCCGATGACCTCGGGAATCAGCATCGTCGACGGCTGGCCGAGCATCGCGGCCTCGGCCTCGATGCCGCCGACGCCCCAGCCCAGCACACCGACGCCGTTGATCATGGTCGTGTGCGAGTCGGTGCCGACGACGGTGTCCGGGTAGGCGCGCCCCTGCGCGTCGACGAACACGACCCGCGCCAGCCGCTCCAGGTTGACCTGGTGCACGATGCCGGTGTCGGGCGGGACGACGGCGAAGTTGTCGAACGCGGACTGGCCCCAGCGCAGGAAGCGGTAGCGCTCGGCGTTGCGCTCGAATTCCAGCTTCGCGTTCAGCTCGAAGGCCGCCGGACTGGCGTAGTGATCGACCATCACGGAGTGGTCGATCACGAGCTCGGCCGGGATCAGCGGATTGATGCGGGCCGGATCGCCGCCGAGCGCGGCCATGGCGTCGCGCATCGCGGCCAGGTCGACCACCGCCGGCACGCCGGTGAAGTCCTGCATGATCACCCGCGCCGGCATGAAGGCGATTTCGCGCGCCGGCGGGCGGCGCGGGTCGGTGCCGGCCAGTGCCAGGATGTCCTCGCGGGTCACGCTGACGCCATCCTCGTGGCGCAACAGGTTCTCGAGCAGGATCCTGAGCGAGTAGGGCAGGCGGTTCGCGCCGTGCCCGGCCAGTGCCTCGAGCGCGAAATACTCGTAGCTGCGACCGTTGACCGAAAGCGTACGGCGGGCCTTGAAGCTGTCGTGCATGCATCCTCCGGGTGAGCCCCGCCGCCGGTGCCGGCCCGGCCGGGGCGGCGCGGATTATAGCGGCCCGCTCAGGCCGCCGCGCGCCCGGTCATGGGCTGCAGAGTCTCGATGACGCCACCGCCGAGGCACTCGTCGCCGTCGTAGAAGACCGCGTACTGCCCCGGCGTCACGCCGCGCACCGGCGCGGCGAAGCAAACCGCTGCGGCATCGCCGGCGAGCGCAACGGAACAGGCCACGTCGGCCTGCCGGTAGCGCACGCGGACCGTGCAGCGGAACGCCGGCGCCGGCGGCGCGCCGCGGACCCAGCAGAGCGTGCCGGCACGCAGGCCGGAGGCGAACAGCGCCGGATGGTCGCGCCCCTGGACGACCAGCAGCGTGTTCGCGCCGAGGTCCTTGCCGGCCACGTACCAGGGCGCACCGGAACCGTCGCGCCGGCCGCCGATGTGCAGCCCGCTGCGCTGACCCAGCGTGTAGGCCGCGAGTCCCCGGTGCTCGCCGAGCAGTTCACCGGACAGCGCCCGGATCGGGCCCGGCCGCAGTTCCAGCCACTCGCCGATGAACCCGGCGAACGGCCGCTCGCCGATGAAGCAGATGCCGGTGGAGTCGCGCCGGTCGTGCACCGGCAGGCCGCGCGCGCGGGCCAGCGCGCGGACCTCGCTCTTGTGCAGCTCGCCGAGCGGGAACTGGCTGGCCGCCAGTTCGCTGGCCGACAGCGCATGCAGGAAATAGCTCTGATCCTTGTTCCGGTCCACGCCGCGCAGCAGCGTCGGGCCGGGGCCGATGCGCGCGTAGTGCCCGGTCGCGAAGCGTACAGCGCCGAGGCGTCGTGCATAGGCGAGGCCGACGCCGAACTTGATTTCGCGGTTGCAGAGCACGTCTGGATTGGGCGTCAGACCGGCGCGCAGCGCGGCCAGGAAGCCGGTGAACACGCGCTCGCGATAGTCGCGGGCGAAGTTCGCCCGGTGCAGCGGAATTCCGAGTTCGGCGGCGACCCGTCGGGCGGACTGGAAATCGTCCGCCGCCGTGCAGCGGCCGGCTTCGTCGGCATCCCAGTTGACCATGAACAGCCCGTGGACCTCGTGGCCGGCCTCCTGCAGCAGCAGTGCCGCGACGGCCGAGTCCACGCCGCCTGACAGCGCGACGACGATGCGCTCGCGCATCAGCCGGATCCGGATGCAGTCCCGCCGGCCGCCGGGCCGAGTTCGAGATCGTTGAGCAGCGCGAGCGGATAGCGCACGCCGCGCAGGTAATCGTCGATGCAGCGCAGCACGAGCGGGCTGCGCAGCTCCGGCTCGCGGTGTCCGAGCTCGGCGCGGGTCAGCCAGACGGTACGGATGATCGCGCGGTCGAGCCGGGTACCGTTGACCCGCTCACCGACCCGCCCGCTGAAGGCTACGCGCAGGAACGTGCGGTTGGTGGGACTGCGCCACAGGTACAGGCCGGTCAGCGCCTCCGGCTCGAAGCCGTGGCCGGTCTCTTCGAGGGTCTCACGGATCACGGCCTGCAGCAGCGTCTCGCCCTCCTCGAGGTGGCCGGCGGGCTGGTTGAAGACGACGCGCCGCGCGGCGCGCTCCTGCACGACGAGAAAGCGGCCATCGCGCTCGACGACGGCGGCCACGGTGACATCGGGGCGGAAGCTCATGGCGGAATTATACCGGCCGGACGGCTCTGGGCCCGGTGGCGGCGCTTACTGCTGCTGCCGGCGCAGCGCAGCGTCCGGGTCGCTCGCCATCCACACCTCGTCGAACCAGTCGAGGTAGCGCCGCGCGACGGCGGGGGCGTCCGTCTCGACGATGCCGTGCCAGTCGCTGGCCTGAGCGCGGTAGAAGAGCGCGTGGTGGTCGGCGATCACGCAGCCGCAGGGGTTGTCGCGATAGTCCGGATGGGCCGGGCGGATGTCGATGTGGCTGGTGATCCGGCGCGCCAGGCGCACGAACTGGCTGGCGTCCCAGACCAGGCGTGCCGGGTTCGACAGCAGCACCCGCACCCGCGCATAGCCACGGGCCAGCACCAGCTTCTTCAGCAGTTCGAGGAACCGTGGCTGGTCGTAGAGTCTGGATTCGAGATCCGGGGTGTAGATCGTGAGCAGCCGGCGGGCGCGGGCGGCCATCTGCTCGGTTGCGGCCCGCGCCTCCTCGAGTGTCGCCGTGATGGACCGGCTGGCGTGGACGGCGGGATCCCGGCCTGGCACGTCGCTCACTCCAGGGCGAGCTTCATCCTCCGATGAGGAATACCCGCCTCGTCGAACACCTCGCCCTCGCAACGGAAACCGTGTTTCTCGTAGAAGGACACCGCGGACAGTTGGGCGTGCAGCCACACTTCGTGCAGGCTCCGCCGGCAGGCCTCCTGCAGCAGCAGCTTCAGGATGGTGCTGCCGACGCCGCGGCCGCGCAGCCCGGCCTTCACGGCCATGCGCCCGATCTTACCGGTCGGTGACAGACGGCCAGTGCCAACTGGCTCACGGTTCACGGTCGCGAGCACGTGCACCGAAACCGGGTCGGTGTCGTCCCATTCCAGCTCTTCCGGAACGCCCTGTTCGAGGACGAACACCTCACGGCGCAGATGCTGCAGCTCCGGGCGGTCGGTGCCCCAGGTGGTCAGCACGTACTGGAGGTCGCCGGTCGACATGCGCCATGCTCAGATTTCGCGAGCCAGCGCTGCGGCGAGTCCGGTGTAGGCAACCGGAGTCAGCGCTTCGAGCCGCCGCTGAGCCTCGGCCGGCAGGCCGAGTGTCGCGACGAAGCCCGCGAGTTCCGCCGGTCCGATCCGGCGCCCGCGCGTGAATTCCTTGAGGCGCTCGTAGGCCTCGGGAACTCCGTGCAGGCGCATCACCGTCTGGATCGCCTCGGCGAGCACCTCCCAGTGCGCATCGAGATCCGCCGCGAGGCGCCCGCTGTCCGGCGCGAGCCGCGCGAGACCGGTATGAGCCGAGCGCCAGGCGAGCGCGCTGTGCCCCAGCGCCACGCCGAGGTTGCGCAGCACGGTCGAGTCCGACAGGTCGCGCTGCCAGCGCGAGATCGGCAGTTTGTCGGCCAGGTGTCGCAGCAGCGCGTTGGCGATGCCGGCGTTGCCCTCGGCGTTCTCGAAGTCGATCGGATTGACCTTGTGCGGCATCGTCGAGGAACCGACTTCGCCGGCCAGCGTGGCCTGGCGAAAGTAGCCGAGTGCAATGTAGCCCCAGAAGTCGCGGCACAGGTCGATCAGCACCGAATCGGCGCGGGCCAGCGCATCGCAGTACTCGGCGATCCAGTCGTGCGGCTCGATCTGGGTCGTGTATTCGTTCTGCACCAGACCGAGACTCTCGATGAAGACCCGGGTCTCGGCCCGCCAGTCGAGTTCCGGCAGCGCCACGCAGTGGGCGTTGAAATTACCGACGGCGCCGTTCCACTTGGCCCGGATCTCGACGCGGGCCAGGCCCGCCGCCGCGCGGCGCAGCCGCGCGGTGAAGTTGGCCGCCTCCTTGCCCAGCGTGGTCGGCGAGGCCGGCTGGCCATGTGTGCGCGCCAGCATCGGCAGGCCGGCATGTTCGTGCGCCAGTGCCGCCAGCGCGCGGGCCAGTTCCTCGATCAGCGGCAGCAGCACGTCGCTGCGCGCCTCATCGAGCATCAGCGCATAGCTCAGGTTGTTGATGTCCTCGGAGGTGCAGCCGAAATGGACCAGCTCGAGTTGCGCCGGCTCGGCACCGGCCGCGGCCAGTTCCTCGCGCAGGAAGTACTCGACGGCCTTGACGTCGTGCCGGGTCACGGCCTCGAGTTCCTTGACCCGACGGACGCCGGCCGTGCCGGTGTCATCGCACAGCGATTCGAGCCGGGCGCGGGCCGCCGCGGGCAGCGCCGCGAGGGCCGGGAACCCGCCGCCGGCCAGCAGGTGCCGCAGCCATTCGGCTTCGACGCGGACGCGGTGACGGATCAGCGCGGCCTCGCTGAACAGCGCCGCGAGGTCAGCGCACTTACCGGCGTAGCGGCCGTCCAGCGGTGACAGCGCATTGAGACGGTGCTCGTCAGTCATGGCGGCGGGCCCGGATGTTAGACTGCACATAGTAACCGAACCGGCAGCGGGACCGGCGCGGCGCAGGAATGGACGCAACAGCCAGGACGGTCGATGTCGACGGCGCGGTTCGGCCGCATGAACTGCCGGTGGCAGCACTGCGCCAGCGCCTGCGCGAACGGCTGGCCGGTACTGCCTCCGGCGGCGAGCCGCGACTCGCGCACTTCTCGGCGGCTACGGCCCGGCGACTGCGGCGATTCTTCACGGACCGGCCGGTGCCGGCGGCGGTGCTGGTGCCGATCATCGACCGCGGCGAGGAGCTGACCGTACTGCTGACCGAGCGGTCCAGCGACCTCAAGCACCATGCCGGACAGATCGCCTTTCCCGGCGGGCGGCTCGAGCCGGACGATCCGGATGTCGTGACCGCGGCGCTGCGGGAGACGGAAGAGGAAATCGGCCTGCCGCGCGACCGGGTCGAAGTGCTGGGCTTCCTGCCCGACCATCCGGTCATCACGGGTTACCGGATCACGCCGGTGGTCGGCCTCGTGCAGCCGCAGTTCGAGCTGTTGCCGGACCCGCTCGAGGTCGCGGGCACCTTCGAGGCGCCGCTGCGGCGGCTGCTCAATCCGGCCGCCGACTACCGCCACCTGCGCCAGTGGGAAGGCGAGGTGTTCGAGACCTACGACCTGCTCTGGCAGGAGCACCGGATCTGGGGCGTGACCGCCGGCATGCTGCTGACACTGCGCGAGTTGCTGGGTGGCAGCTACGGCGATGCCGGTTGAACAGCTTCTGCGCATCATGGCCCGGCTGCGGGATCCGCATGGCGGCTGCCCGTGGGACCGCGCGCAGGATTTCCGCTCCGTCGCGCCGCACACGCTCGAGGAGGCCTACGAGGTCGTGGACGCGATCGAGCGCGGCGACATCGGCGCGCTGCGCGACGAGCTGGGTGACCTGCTGTTCCAGGTCGTCTTCCACGCGCGTCTGGCGGAGGAACAGGGCGCCTTCGACTTTGCCGCCGTCACTGCGGCGATCTGCGACAAGCTCGAGCGCCGGCACCCGCATGTCTTTGCCGGCGCGCCGGGGGACCGCGCGACCGGGTCGCAGCGGCCGGACTGGGAGAGGCTGAAGGCCGCTGAGCGCGCGGCCAGCGGCCAGGCCGGCGCGCTCGCCGCTGTCCCGCTGGCGCTGCCGGCGCTCACGCGCGCGCGCAAACTCGGGCGCCGGGCTGCGGCCGCCGGTTTTGACTGGCCGGATGCCAGCGGCCCGCGCGCCAGGATCGACGAGGAACTCGCCGAGTTCGACCAGGCGCGGACCAGCGGCGCCGGCCGGGCGCGGGTCGAGGCTGAGCTGGGCGACCTGCTGTTCTCCGTCGTCAATCTCGCCCGGCATCTGGATCTCGATCCGGAAACCGCGCTGCGCGGCGCGAACGCCCGATTTGCCGCACGATTCGTCTGCGTCGAGCACCTGCTGGCCGCGCGCGGCTGCAGCATGGCAGGCGCCGGCCCGGAATTGCTCGACGAGCTGTGGGCCGAGGCCAAGCGCCGGAATCCCTGACGCCGGAATCCCGGCATTGCGTTCAGGACGCGTTCATTGAACCGGTCGCACAGTGGCACCGTACCCTGCAAGGAGGTCCGGCCATGTTACGCAGCTACTGTCTTTCCGGTTTGTCGGTGGCCCTGCTGGCGGCGTCTGCAGTCGCGTGGGCCGATCATGACCGGTACCGCGACGAGGACCAGTACGGCCGGGCTGTGCGCTACGAAGCCGACGACCGCTACGGGCGCGAAGACCATGCCTGGGCGCGCGTGGTCCGGGTCGAGCCGATCCGGCGCCGGGTCCGGGTCAGCGAGCCGGTGCGCGAGTGCTGGGACGAGGTGGAGTACCGCCCGGACGGGCCGCTGTCGTCCCGGCACATTGGCGGCACGCTGATCGGCGCCGCGATCGGCGGTGCGCTCGGCAATCAGGTGGGTCACGGGCGCGGGCGCGATGCGGCGAAGATCGCCGGTGCGCTGCTCGGTGGCGCAATCGCCTACAACGTCTCGAAGGAGCACCAGGCCTACGACGGCCGCTACCGGCGCAACGAGCGCATGGTCGAGCGCTGCGACCTGCGCTACCGCGACGACTGGGTCGAGCGCATCGACGGCTACGACGTGACCTACGAGTACGATGGCCAGCGCCGGACCACGTGGATGTCCTATGACCCCGGCGAGCGGATCCGCGTCCGGGTGGACGTGACCCCGGTATCCGGCTGACCCCGGGAAGTCCGCGGACGGCGTGTGTACTACAATCGGCGCATGAGACTTCCGCTGCTGGCCGCCGCTATCGGCGTCGCGCTCGCGCTGGGCACCGGCACGGCCACGGCCGGGTGGCCGGACGGGCGCGATCCACCGCGCTCCCGGGCGCTGGCGGAGCGGGGCGTTTCGCTGGACGAGGCAGTGGCGCGCGCCGAGCGGCGCTACGATGCCCGTGCGGTCCGCGCCGAGGAGCAGCACAACGGCAACCGCCTCGTCTACCGGATCCGCCTGCTCGGCGCCGACGGTCGCGTGTTCGAGGTCACGATCGACGCCGCCACCGGTGCCGAGCTCTGAGGCCGGCGTGCGGCTGCTCGTGATCGAGGACGAGCCGGTGCTGCGCGAGATGCTGGCCACCCGGTTCCGTGCGGCCGGATTCGTCGTCGACGCGGCCGCCGACGGCAATGAGGGCGAGTACTTCGGCCGCGAGTACCCGATCGATGTCGCGGTCGTGGATCTCGGACTGCCGGGCCGCTCGGGCCTCGATGCCATCCGCGCGTGGCGCGCCGCCGGCCACGGTTTTCCGGTGCTGATCCTGACCGCGCGGGATGGCTGGCAGGAGAAGGTCGCCGGCCTCGATGCCGGCGCCGACGATTACGTCACCAAGCCGTTCCAGTTCGAGGAAGTGCTGGCGCGCGTGCAGGCGCTGCTGCGCCGCTCCGCGGGCTGGGCGCAGCCGCTGCTGACCTGCGGTGACCTCGAACTCGACACGCGCGCTCAGGAAGTGCGCGTGGCGGGCCGGCCGGTCGAGCTGACCGCCTTCGAGTACCGGCTGCTCGAATACCTGGTGCTGCGTGCCGGCCAGGTCGTGTCGAAGAGCGAGCTGACCGAAAAGCTGTACGAACAGGACTTCGAGCGCGACAGCAATACGATCGAGGTGTTCATCGGCCGCCTGCGCCGCAAGCTCGATCCGACCGGCACGCGGCAGCCGATCGAGACGCTGCGCGGCCGGGGCTACCGGGTCCAGCGCCCGGCCCCGTGACCCGCGCCGCGGCATCGCTGCGCGCGCGCGTGCTGGTCACGCTCGCGCTCCTGCTGCTGATCGCCGCCGGCGGCGCCACCTGGGCGCTCGACACGTTGTATCGCGACCTCGGCCTGCGCGGCCGGCGCGAAGTACTCGAGGCGCAGGTCGTGGCTCTGATCGCAGCGGCGGAAGCCGATGCGCAGGGCCGGCTGGTCCCCGCCGATATCGCCGATGCGCGTCTGGCGACCCCCGGCTCGGGCCTGTATGCGGCGATCAGCGGCGGCACCGCGCCGTGGCGCTCACCATCGATGGTCGGAACCGGGCTCGAGTTCAGCGCGCGCCCGGCGCCCGGCGAACGCCGCTTCGAGGACCTGCGCCTGGCCGATGGCAGCCGGGTGCTGGCGCTGTCCTTCGGTACGCGCTGGACGACAGCGACGGGCGGCGCGCAGGACTACAGCATCCATGCTGCCGAGAATCTCGAACCGTGGTACGCGGCAATGGCGCGCATGCGCGCGCGCCTGGTCGCGGGCGCACTGCTGCTGGCCGGACTGCTGCTGGCCGGGCTGCAGCTCGCGTTGCGTTTCGCCATGCGGCCGCTCCGCCGCCTGGAAGCCGAGCTCGCCGGCATCGAACATGGCCGGCGCGAGCTGCTCGGCGGTGAGTGGCCGCGCGAGCTCGCCGGCATCACCGGCAATCTCAATGCCCTGCTGGCCGGCGAGCGCGGGCGGCTGGAGCGTTACCGCACGACGCTCGGCAATCTGGCCCACAGCCTGAAGACGCCGCTGGCGGCGCTCGGCGGCCTCAGCGAGGCCGCGCCGCCGGAGCAGCAGCAGGCGCTGGCGCCACATCTGCAGCGCATGCAGGAGATCATCCGGCACCAGTTGCGGAGGGCCGTGCTCGGTGGAGCGGGCCCGACCCTGGCCGACCTCGCGATCGGCGAACCGCTCGAACAGCTCCGCCAGGCGCTGGGCAAGGTCTATGCCGAGCGGCGCCCGCGGATCACGCTGCGGGTGGCCGCCGATGCCGCCTATCCGATCGACGCCGGCGATTTTCTCGAGCTGGCCGGCAACCTGCTGGACAACGCCTGCAAGTACGGCCACGGCGAAGTCGTGCTGCGCGCCGGGCCGTGGCGCCAGCCGGAGTGGCGGCGGCCGGGACTGATCCTCGAGGTCGAGGACAACGGTCCGGGGATCGCCGCGGCGGAGCGCGAGCGCGTCCTGCAGCGCGGCACGCGCGCGGATGAATCCGTCGAAGGGCAGGGCCTCGGCCTCGCGGTCGCACGCGAGATTGCCACGGCCTGCGGGGGCACGCTCGAAATCGGCGCCACGCCCGCTGGCGGTGCGCGCATCGAGGTGCGCCTGCCCGGCCGGTGAGGCGGCTCAGTGGTCCCCGCCGCTGCGCTGCAGCAGCGGCGTAATCAGGTCCATCGGCAGCGGGAACACGATCGTCGAACTGCGTTCGTTGCCGAGCTCGGTCAGGGTCTGCAGATAACGGAGCTGGATCGCGCGCGGATCGGCACTGAGCAGGCGCGCCGCCTCGACCAGCGTCGCCGCGGCCTGCTGTTCGCCCTCGGCGTGAATGACCTTGGCGCGACGCGCACGTTCGGCCTCCGCCTGGCGGGCCATCGCGCGGATCATGCTCTCGTCGAGATCCACATGCTTGATCTCGACGTGCGAGACCTTGATCCCCCAGGCATCGGTCGAGGTATCGAGGATCTGCTGCACGTCGGCGTTCAGCTTCTCGCGCTGGGCCAGCATCTCGTCGAGCTCGTGCTGGCCGAGCACCGAGCGCAGCGTGGTCTGCGCGAGCTGGCTGGTGGCCTCGAACGGATTCGCGACCTGGATGATCGCCCTGGCCGGGTCGACGATGCGGAAGTAGACCACCGCGTTGACCTTGACCGAGACGTTGTCGCGCGAGATGACGTCCTGTTTCGGGACGTCCAGCACGATCGTGCGCAGGTCCACGCGCGTCATCTTCTGGATGCCCGGCACCAGCACGATCAGGCCGGGCCCCTTGATGCCGGTGAACCGGCCGAGCGTGAAGATCACGCCGCGCTCGTACTCACGCAGGATCTTCAGCGCATTGACGACCAGAATGAGCAGGACGACCAGCACTACGATCAGGGCAATCATCGGCGTTCTCCTGTCACTGTTCGGGCGTGACGTGCAGGGTCAGACCCTCCACGCGTTCGATGCGAACCCGTTGCCCGGCGCTCACCGGCGCCGGGCTGAGGGCGCTCCAGTCCTCGCCGTAGATGCGCACGCGGCCGCGGCCGGTGAACGACTCGAGCGCCTCGGCATGGTCGCCGACGAGCTGTTCGGCGCCGGTGACGACCGGCCGCCGGCGCGCGCGATTGGCCAGCCACAGCGTACCGAGCATCGCGCCACCGCCGAGCGTCGCGAGCGCCGCAATGAGGCCGCGATCCAGGCTGAAGCCGGGCACACCGCTGTCCATCAGCACGATCGAACCGATGACGAAAGCGACCAGTCCGCCGACCCCCAGCGCGCCGAAGCTCGGCAGGAAGATCTCGGCGATCATCATGCCGATGCCGAGCACGACCAGCGCCAGGCCGGCGAAGTTGACCGACAGCACCTGCAGCGCGTACAGCCCGAGCAGCAGGCAGATGGCGCCGATCACGCCGGGGAAGATCGCGCCGGGGTTGTAGCCTTCGAACATCAGCCCGTACAGGCCGATGATCAGCAGGCCGTAGGCCACCAGCGGATTGGTCAGTACGGCGAGCAGCGAGGTCCGCCAGTCCATGTCGAAGCGGTCGAGGACGACGCCGGTAGTGGCCAGCAGCTTCGGCTGGCCCAGCACGGTCACCGCCCGGCCGTCGAGTGCGGCGAGCAGCGCCGCGAGGTCCACGGCGACGAGTTCGACGACGCCGCGCTCCAGCGCCTGCTGCGCGGGCAGGCTGGCGGCCTCGCGCACCGCCGCCTCGGCAAATTCCGGATCGCGGCCGCGCAGGTCGGCGATGCTGCGGATGTAGGCGATGGCGTCGTTGACTGCCTTGCGATCCGTGGCCGCGGCGGGCGCCGGCTCGGCGGGCCCGGCGGCGCCGGGAGCGTCCTGCCGCTGGTCCGCCGGCTTGCGCTCGCGGCGCTCCGGCGGCGGCGAGCCGCCGAGCGGCACCGGTGTCGCCGCGCCGAGGTTGGTGCCGGGCGCCATCGCGGCGACGTGGCTGGCGTAGAGGATGAACGTGCCGGCACTCGCGGCGCGCGCGCCGGACGGCCCGACCCAGGTGACGACCGGGATACGGGCGTTCAGGATCGCCTGGACCATGTCGCGCATCGATGCGTCGAGACCGCCGGGCGTGTCGAGCGCCAGGATCAGGAGCTGCGCTCCCGACTCTTCCGCGTGCTCGAGCGCGCTGCGGAAGTGAGCGCTGGTCGCGGGGCCGATCGCGTCCCGGATTTCCACCAGCACCGCCGTCGCTCCGGCAGTTGCGGCTGGGAGCGGGGCGAGTGGCGCGATCAGTCCCAGCAGCGCGAACAGCGGCAGTGCGCGGATCGTTCCAGGCAGCATGGCTGTCGTCCCCCGGGCGGCCGTGGCGATTGATGATAACAGGCCGGTCTGCTGCAAGCGCAGTCTCCGCCGGACGTATCCGTACGCATCGAGGCCGTGGCACCCGGCATCCGGGTGCTGTACGGGAACGGCGGCAACGAGAACCTCGCCGCGCGGGGCGCGGGGATCGTGGCCCACGACGCGGGTCATCCCCGGACACGGACCGGTCACCGACCGAGCCCGGTTTCCCGCCTGCCGGGAGATGCCCGCCGAGCGTTACACGCCAAGGCTGTGGGAATTGCTCGAGTGCGAGCTCAGGTGAGGTCGAAGCGGAGCCCCTGCGCGAGCGGCAGCGCCGCCGAGTAGTTGATCGTGTTGGTCTGCCGGCGCATGTAGGCCCGCCACGCATCGGAGCCCGACTCGCGACCGCCACCGGTGTCCTTCTCCCCGCCGAAAGCGCCGCCGATCTCGGCGCCGGACGTGCCGATGTTGACATTGGCGATGCCGCAGTCGCTGCCGGCCGCGGACAGGAAGCGTTCGGCATGCTGCAGGCGGTCGGTGAAGATCGCCGACGACAGGCCGTAGTCGCTGTCGTTGTGCAGCGCCAGCGCTTCGTCCAGCGTCCGGAACGGGATCAGGTACAGGATCGGCGCGAAGGTTTCGTGCCGCACCGCCGGCAGGTCGTTGCGGGCGCGCACGATGGCCGGCTCGACGAAGTAACCGGGGCCTGGTCGCACCTGCCCGCCGCACAGCAGGCGGCCGCCCTGGGCCTGCACCGCGGCGAGCGCGGCCTCATAGCGGGCGACCGCGGCGGCGTCGATCAGCGGCCCCATCAGCACGGCGGGATCGAGCGGGTCGCCGATGCGCACCTGGCGATAAGCGGCGAGCAGCCGGCGCTCGACTTCATCGAGGTGACGCTCGTGCACCAGCAGCCGGCGCGTGGTCGTGCAGCGCTGGCCGGCCGTGCCGACGGCACCGAAGACCACGGCCGGGACGACCAGGTCGAGGTTGGCGGACTCGTCGACGATGATCGCGTTGTTGCCGCCGAGTTCGAGCAGGCTGCGGCCGAGGCGGGCGGCAACGCGCTCGGCGACGCGCCGGCCGACCGCGGTCGAACCGGTGAAGCTGACCAGCGCGATGCGGCGGTCATCGACGAAGCGCCCGGCCAGCGCGTGATCGGCCGGGATGAGCAACTGGAAGACCGGTGGGAAGCCGCCCGCGGCCAGCGCTTCGTTGCAGATCCGCTGTACGGCGACCGCGCACAGCGGCGTCTTCGGCGACGGTTTCCAGACGCAGGTATCGCCGCAGATCGCGGCGAGGAAGGCATTCCACGCCCACACCGCGACCGGGAAATTGAACGCCGAGATGATGCCGACGACGCCGAGCGGATGCCATTGCTCGTACATCCGGTGCCCGGGGCGCTCGGAGTGCATCGTCAGGCCGTACAGCATGCGCGACTGGCCGACGGCGAAGTCGGCGATGTCGATCATCTCCTGCACTTCGCCGTCGCCCTCGGCCTTGATCTTGCCCATTTCGAGGCTGACCAGGCTGCCGAGCGGATCCTTCTTCGCGCGCAGCGCCATGCCCAGCAGGCGCACCGCTTCGCCGCGCCGCGGGGCCGGCACCGCGCGCCAGTCGCGAAACACCTCCGCGGCGCTGGCCACCACGCGCTCGCAGTCCGCCGCGGTCGCGGCCCGGACCCGGGCGAGGACCTCGCCGGTCGCCGGATTCACCGAATCGATCAGCGCGGCGGCCGGATCCGCGTGCCAGCCGGCGGCCGAGCAGGCGCCCGGATTCACGGCCTCGAGGCCGAGTCCGGACAGGATCGGATGTAACGGGTTCATGCGGTCACTCCTGCCGGGCGCCGCTGGCGCCCGGCCCGGCCCTCGACCACCATGCGGGCCGAGATCGCCTTGTCGGCGCCGCGCGCGTACCAGGCGCCGAAGCGGTTGTCGAGCACCTGCGGCAGGCGGAACTGCTCCTGGCGGACGAAGCCGTGGCACCGCCCGGGCTCGGCCAGCACCAGGTCGACGACGGCGGTGATGCCGGCCGCGGTCGTCACCTGGATTGCCGACCAGAGCCGGCCGCCGATGAGCTGCGGGTAGACCTTGTTGACGTAGTTCTCTTCGCGCAGTTCGCCGTCCTGACGCCCGGCGACCGCGACGTAAACGATCACGACATCCTGCAGCGTCTGCGGTACCGCGTCTTCGAGGATGCGCTTCAGCGTGGCGCGATCGTGGTTCAGCTTGAGGTCGTTCATCAGCAGCCGCATCTGCGCGCAGTGCCCCGGGTATCGCATGGTCTTGTAATTCATCGTCTCGCAGTGTGCACCGCAGGTCTCGCCGAGCGAGCCGAGTCCGCCCGAGGTGTTGAAGGCCTCGTACAGCGTGCCATCGATCTCGATCTCCTCGAGACCTTCGAGCGGCGCGGCCTCGACCAGGCGATGGTCGGCGATCGCGAGGCAGGGATTGCCGTACTCGTTGATCAGACCCTCCGTGGACCAGGTCAGCGAGTACTTGAGCACATTGTTCGGATGCTGCGGCAATGCGCCGACCCGCAGCTTGACGCTGCGCAGTTCGTCGAAGTGACTGATCAGTTCGTTGGCGGCGATCGAGATGAAGCCCGGCGCGAGTCCGCACTGCGGCACGAACGCGGTCGCGGCGCCCGCGGCGATGCGGCGCACCGCGCGCGTCACCTCGACGTCCTCGGTCAGATCGAAGTAATGCAGACCGTGGGCGCGGGCCGCCGCGGCGACGCCGACGTTGCAGTGGTACGGTAACGACGAGACGACCGCGTCGACCGGATGGGCCGCGAGATGGCGGTCGAGCGCGGCGGCGGCGGTGGCATCGAGACCGTACGGTATCAGCGAGCCGGATCCGTGGGCCCGGGCGACACCGCCAGCGACCGTGGCGTCCACGTCGACAAGCTGCACGGCGTAGTCGCCGGAATCGGCCAGCAGGCCGGAGATCAATGCGCCGATCTTGCCGGCGCCCAGGACCAGGACACGATGCATGATGGCTCTTCCCGGAAAGGGCAGGGGGTCATTCGGGACGCGCATTCTGCCGGGGCGACCGGGCCTCCGCCACCCCGGCGCCATGGCGGTGATTTTGCACTGCAGCGAAACCGTGTACGATCCGTGGTTGCATGCTGAAGCCCAACCACAATTGGAGTCCGGAAAGCTGGCAGCGCCGGCCGGCACTGCAGCAGCCGGTGTACCGGGACCCGGCGGCACTCGGGCGCGTCCTGCAGGAGGTGGCCCGCCTGCCGCCCATCGTCGTTTCCTGGGAGATCGACCGGCTGCGCGAGGAGCTCGCGGCCGCTCAGCGCGGCGAGCGTTTCATTCTGCAGGGCGGCGACTGCGCCGAAGGCTTCGAGGACTGCGAGTCCGACACGATCGCGCGCAAGCTGAAGATCCTGCTGCAGATGAGCCTGGTGCTGCTGCACGGCCTGCGCCGCCCGGTGACCTGCGTCGCGCGCATGGCCGGGCAGTACGCCAAGCCGCGCTCGGCGGACAGCGAGACGCGCGAGGGCCTGTCGCTGCCGTGCTACCGCGGTGCGATCGTGAATCGCGCGGCGTTCACCGCACCGGACCGCGAGCCGGATCCGCAGCTCCTGCTGCGCGGCTATGAGCGGGCGGCACTGACGCTGAACTTCGTGCGCGCGCTGGTGGACGGCGGTTTCGCCGACCTGCACCACCCGGAGTACTGGGACCTCGGTTTCATGCAGCACGCCGAGCTGCGCGACGCCTACCAGCGCATCGTCGACTCGATCTCCGATTCGCTGCACTTCTTCGAGGCCCTGTCCGGCGGCCCGATCCACGAGACTACGCAGACGCGTTTCTACGCCAGCCACGAAGGGCTGCACCTGCACTATGAGCAGGCGCAGACACGCTACCTGCCGCGGCGCGGGCGCTGGTACAACCTGTCGACGCACATGCCGTGGATCGGCATGCGCACGAGCGATCCGGCCGGCGCGCACGTCGAGTTCTTCCGCGGCATCGCCAACCCGATCGCCGTCAAGGTGGGTTCGGGCATGCCGGCGGAGCTGCCGCTCGAGCTGATCCGGATCCTGAACCCGGACGACGAACCGGGGCGCCTGACCCTGATCCACCGCTTCGGCGCCGGACGCATCGGCGAGCTGCTGCCGCCGATGATCGAAGCTGTGCGCCGCAGCGGCAGCACCGTGCTGTGGATCTGCGATCCGATGCACGGCAACACCGAGACCACGCCGCAGGGCATCAAGACCCGGCGCTTCGACAACATCCTGGCCGAGCTCGAGGCCGCTTTCAGAATCCACGAGGAAGCCGGCTCGGTACTCGGCGGCGTGCACTTCGAACTCACCGGTGACGACGTGACCGAGTGTGTCGGCGGCGCGCGCGGCCTCAGCGAACAGGAACTGGCCCGAGCCTATCGGACGAGTGTCGATCCGCGCCTGAACTACGAGCAGGCGCTGGAGCTGGCGATGCTCATCGCCCGCCACCGCCAGACTGCTGCATAAGACCGAGTATTCAAGGAGTTGGAGTTGAGTTCTCAGACGTCAGAGCAAGTCGGTTCCGGGCCGCGGGCGGATCTGCCGCCGGCCTGGCGCGAAATCCTCACGCCGGCGGCTGTCGCCTTCGTCGAGGAACTGGCCGGGCGTTTCACGCCGGAGATCATCCGCCTGCTCGGCGAGCGTGAGCGCCGCCAGGCGGAGTTCGACGCCGGGGCGCTGCCGGATTTCCTGCCGGATACGCGCAAGCTGCGCGAATCCGACTGGCGCGTCGCGCCGATCCCGGCCGACCTCCTCGATCGCCGCGTCGAGATCACCGGCCCGACCGAGCGCAAGATGGTGATCAACGCGCTGAACTCCGGCGCACGCGTGTTCATGGCCGACTTCGAGGACTCGCTGTGCCCGAGCTGGGCCAACGTGGTCGAGGGCCAGGTCAATCTGCGCGATGCGGTCCGGCGCACGATCGAGTTCACCAGCCCCGAGGGCAAGGTCTACCGGCTCAATCCGCAGACCGCGGTGCTGCTGGTACGGCCGCGCGGCTGGCATCTGGAGGAGAAGCACTGGCTGTGCGACGGCCGGCCGCTGCCCGGCGCGCTGGTCGACTTCAGCCTGTACCTGTTCCACAACGCGGCCGAGCTGCAGCGGCGCGGCACCGGCCCGTACTTCTATCTGCCCAAACTGGAGAACCACCGTGAGGCGCGGCTCTGGGCCCAGGTGTTCGACCACGCCGAGCGGCGGCTCGGCCTCGCCCACGGCACGATCAGAGCCACCGTGCTGATCGAGACGATCGTCGCTGCCTTCGAGATGGACGAGATTCTGTTCGAGCTGCGCGACTACATCGCCGGCCTCAACTGCGGCCGCTGGGACTACATCTTCAGCTTCATCAAGAAGTTCAGCGCCCGCCCGGACTTCGTGCTGCCGGACCGCAATTCAGTGACGATGACCGCGCATTTCCTGCGCTCATACTCGCTGCTGGTGATCCGCACCTGCCACCGCCGCGGTGCCTTCGCGATGGGCGGCATGGCCGCGCAGATCCCGATCAAGGGTGATCCCGCGGCCAACGAGCAGGCGCTCGCCAAGGTCCGCGCGGACAAGGAGCGCGAGGCCGGCGATGGCCATGACGGCACCTGGGTCGCACACCCGGGCCTCGTGCCGATCGCGCTGGAGGTCTTCGACCGGCTGATGCCGACGCCGAACAATCTGCACCGCCTGCGCGAGGACGTGACGGTCACCGCCGCCGACCTGCTGCGGGTGCCGGCCGGCGCGATCAGTGAAGCCGGGCTGAGGAACAACATCGACGTCAGTATCCGCTACCTGGCGGCCTGGCTCGGCGGCAATGGCTGTGTGCCGATCCACAATCTGATGGAGGACGCCGCGACCGCCGAGATCGCGCGCGCGCAGTTGTGGCAGTGGGTGCGTCACGGCAGCGCGCTGCAGGACGGCCGCCCGGTGACCCTCGAACTGGTGCGCGAGCTGATCGCCGGGGAACTGGGCAAGATCCGCGCCGAGGTCGGCAGCGAGGCGTTGACTGCCGGCCATTACGCGCGCGCCGCGCAGCTCGTGGACGAGCTCACCGCGCGCCGCGACTTTCAGACCTTTCTGACCCTCGTTGCCTACCGCGAAATCGACTGACCACGGAGACCAGTAATGACCTTGAAGACTGCGGCCCAGATCGGGCAGGACTGGAACGACAACCCGCGCTGGCAGGGCGTGACCCGCCCGTACCGGCCCGCCGACGTCGTGCGCCTGCGCGGCACCGTGCACGTCGAGCACTCGCTGGCGCGCCTCGGCGCCGGCAAGCTGTGGCGCTACATGCACGAGCTGCCGTACGTCAACGCGCTCGGCGCGCTGACCGGCAACCAGGCGATGCAGCAGGTACGCGCCGGGCTCAAGGCCATCTACCTGTCGGGCTGGCAGGTCGCCGGTGACGCCAACCTCGCCGGCGAGATGTACCCGGACCAGTCGCTGTACCCGGCCGACTCGGTGCCGGCGGTCGTCAGGCGCATCAACAACACGCTGCTGCGCGCCGACCAGTTGTCGCATGCCGAGGGCAACGACTCGATCGACTGGCTGCAGCCGATCGTGGCCGATGCCGAGGCCGGCTTCGGCGGCGTGCTGAATGCGTTCGAGCTGATGAAGGGCATGATCGCCGCGGGCGCCGCCGGCGTGCACTTCGAGGACCAGCTCTCCTCGGCGAAGAAGTGCGGCCACATGGGCGGCAAGGTGCTGGTGCCGACCCAGGAAGCTATCAACAAGCTGGTGGCCGCGCGCCTCGCCGCCGACGTCAGCGACGTGCCGACGATCGTGGTGGCGCGCACCGACGCCGAGGGCTCGGCGCTGCTGACCGCCGACGTCGACGAGCGCGACCGGCCGTTCATCGCCAGCGCCGAGCGCACCAGCGAGGGCTTCTTCCGGGTCCGCGCCGGCATCGAGCAGGCCATCGCCCGTGGCGTCGCCTATGCGCCGTACGCAGACCTGGTCTGGTGCGAGACGGCCAAGCCCGACCTGCACGAGGCGCAGGCGTTCGCCGCGGGCGTACACCGGGTGCATCCGGGCAAGCTGCTGGCCTACAACTGCTCGCCGTCGTTCAACTGGAAGCAGAAGCTCGACGACGCGACCATCGCGAAGTTCCAGCGCGAGCTGGGCGCGATGGGCTACAAGTTCCAGTTCATCACGCTGGCCGGATTCCACGCGCTGAACTATTCGATGTTCCAGCTCGCGCGCGGCTACCGGCAGACGCAGATGAGCGCTTATGTGACGCTGCAGCAGGCGGAGTTCGCCGCCGAGGCCGACGGCTACACGGCGACCAAGCACCAGCGCGAGGTCGGCGCCGGCTATTTCGACGACGTCACGCAGACGGTCACGGCCGGCACCTCGTCGATCACTGCGATGAAGGGTTCGACCGAGGAAGCACAGTTCAAGACCGGCTGAAGCGCGGGCCGCGCGCGATGATGAGGGCGTGAGCGCATTCGAACCCAAAGCGTTCGTCGCGACGCTGCCGGCCCGTCCGGGCGTCTACCGGATGCTGGATGCCGGCGGCGCAATCCTGTACGTCGGCAAGGCGCGCAATCTGCGCGCGCGGGTCGGCAGCTACTTCCGGCCCGAGCGCCTGCAGCCGCGGGCCCTGGCCCTGGTGCGGCATATCGCCGGCATCGAGGTCACGGTTACGCACTCCGAAACCGAGGCGCTGCTGCTCGAGCACAATCTGATCAAGGAGCACCGCCCGCGCTACAACGTCATCCTGCGCGACGACAAGAGCTTTCCGTGGCTGCAGCTCTCGGCACACGAGTTCCCGCGGCTGTCGTTCTACCGCGGTTCGCGCCGCCTGCCGGGGCGGCTGTTCGGGCCCTATCCCTCGGCCGGCGCCGTGCACGAGACGCTGCAGCAGCTCCACCGCCTGTTCCGGCTGCGCGGCTGCCGCGACAGTTTCTTCGCCAACCGCAGCCGGCCCTGCCTCGAGTACCAGATCCGGCGCTGCTCGGCGCCCTGCACCGGCCTGATCAGCCACGCCGACTATGCGCGTGACGTGCAGGCCGCGGTGCTCGTACTCGAGGGACGCGCCGGCGATGTGAGCAGCGGCCTGGCCGCGGCCATGGATGAGGCGGCGGGGCGGCTCGATTTCGAGCGTGCCGCCGCGCTCGGCGACCAGCTGGCCGCACTGACCGAAATCCAGTCGCGGCAGGTGGTCAGCCGCGCCCGCGGCGGGCGCAACACGGATGTGCTGGCCGTCGCGGAGCAGGGCGGGGAGTTCTGCGTTGCGCTGCTGCCGGCCCGCGGCGGGCAGCTTCTCGGCACCGCGACCTTTCATCCGCGCGCACCGATCAGCACCGCGCCCGAAGTGCTGTCGGCCTTCATTCGCCAGCACTACGACGGCCAGGAGCCGCCGGCGCAGATCCTCGTGTCGCATCGCCTCGAGGACCAGCAGGCGCTGGCGGAGGCGCTGACGGCGCGGGCCGGACACCCGGTGACCATCGCCAGCGCGCGGCGCGGCACGCCGCTGCGCTGGCTGGAACTGGCGCGGCAGAATGCCGCGACCGCGCTCGGCATGCGCGCTGCAACCCGTTCGAACCAGGCCACCCAGTTGGCGGCGCTCGGTGAGTTCCTCGGCCTCGGCCGGCCGCCCGCGCGGATCGAGTGCTTCGACATCAGCCACACCCGGGGTGAGGCGACCGTCGCCTCCTGTGTCGTGTTCGACGCGCAGGGACCGCTGCGGCAGGAATACCGGCGCTACAACATCGAGGGCGTGGCCGCGAGGGACGATTGCGGCGCGCTGCGCCAGGCGCTCAGCCGGCGCTACCGGCGGCGGCTGCAGGAAGGCGCCGCGCTGCCCGAGTTGCTGCTGCTCGACGGCGGTGCCGGGCAGCTCGCCACGGCCGCGGCGGTGCTCGCGGAAATCGGCCTCGCACTGCCGTCCGTTGCGGCAGTGGCAAAGGGCGCCGATCGCCGGCCCGGGCAGGAGCGACTGTTCTTGTTGGGTCGGGAGGGCGCTTCTATACTGCCGCCGGACTCCGTCGCGCTGCGACTGATCCAGCGGGTGCGGGACGAGGCGCACCGGTTCGCAATCAGCGGCCATCGTCGCAGCCGCTCCCGAGCCCGCCAGACTTCGATGCTCGAGGCCGTGGCCGGGCTGGGGCCCGCGCGACGCCGGCGTCTGCTGCAGCATTTCGGCGGACTGCAGGGCGTGCTGCGCGCCGGTGTCGAGGACCTCGCCCGCGCGCCCGGCATCGGCCCGGCGCTCGCGCAGTCGATCTTCGAGCACCTGCACCCGGGAGTGACATGACCGAGCCGTACACCGTCCCGAACCTGCTGACGGCGCTGCGGATCCTGCTGATCCCGGCGATCGTCGTGCTGTTCTACCTGCCGTACGGCTGGGCCGACATGGCCTGTGGCCTGATGTTCGCCGCGGCCGGGATCACCGATGCCTATGACGGTTACGTGGCGCGCCGCCTTGGCCAGGTGTCACCGCTCGGCGCGTTCCTGGATCCGGTCGCCGACAAGCTGATCGTCGCGGTCGCGCTGGTGCTGATCGTCAGCCGTGACCCGGCCTGGTACGTCGTCGTCGCCGCGGCCGTCATCATCGGCCGCGAGATCGCGATTTCCGGGCTGCGCGAGTGGATGGCCGAGATCGGCGCGCGACACAAGATTGCGGTATCCGGCATCGGCAAGCTGAAGACGATCGTGCAGGTCGTCGGCCTGTCGATGCTGTTGTTCCGCCAGGACCTGTTCGGACTGCCGATCTATGCGCTCGGCCTCGTGCTGACGGTCCTCGCCGCAATGCTGACGCTATGGTCGATGGTCGCCTATCTGCGCGCCGCGTGGCCCGACCTGCGCCAGTAACGGCACCAGGGGGTGCTGGCGTTGCCGCCCGCCAGCACCTAGAATATCGGCCGCTTGCAGGCGCCCTGCGGGAATAGCTCAGTTGGTAGAGCGCAACCTTGCCAAGGTTGAGGTCGCGAGTTCGAGCCTCGTTTCCCGCTCCAGTCTTCCGGAACCCCGGCGACGCGGTCCCGAGGTTTCGCGTCGGATGCCCCTTGGCTAGGTGGCAGAGTGGTCATGCAGCGGCCTGCAAAGCCGTGTACGCCGGTTCGATTCCGACCCTAGCCTCCATCACCCTGTTTTCTGTTGTTCACGGTTGTCCGCCTCTTGGCCAACTCAAATCCCACCACGTCGAGCTATCTGATCGTCGGGGTGAAAGACGCTATTCGCACCATCACTGGCACTCACTATTTGGACGACCAGAGGATCCAGACCTTGGTGCATCACCATTTCGATCCCGTGCCTGCGCTAGTGTATGAGAATGTGCATCACGCCATGAACAGCACCTTCACTGCTGCCCGCGCGGCGTCAAGCGAAGAAACTGACCTTGTCGGTGGTGAGCTCGGCTTCCAGAAGGGCGTGGGCCGAGTCCATCACACCAAGCTAGCCTTCGGCCAGCAAACCTTGGCGCCGCGGAGTCGCTCCGGGCGCAGCAGCAGCATCTGGCCCTTCGACACATCAACCGAGCCAGCGATCCGGTGATCGCGCTTCTGCGACTGACGCTTCATCGCCCGTAGCTTGGCCATGGAAGGCGCGCGCTCGGCGCTGCGGATATCGAACGGGATGCCCTGATGCGCCACAACCTGCTGCAGGAACAGCTGGATGGCATCGCTCGCATCGAGGCCGCACGAGGCCAGCACCCGGAGCGCGCTCGCTTTGAGTTTGGAATCCATACGTGCGCGAATGGCGGCGTTCTTCATGCCGACCACTGTAGCTACATCTCGGGCGGCTTCGGAGCACAGATATCGAGCGTGAGGCGAATGGCGTATTAATCACCTCATGACGTGATAGGATTAATCTTGATAATCGACTAACCCACGGACTCCATTATGTTTTGTGTCGTTCAGTGACGCGATCATGGCCGCGAGCGCCTGGATCTGGACATCGCCCGCATGGCCTAGCCTGACCTACGACCTGGAGCGGCTCGCGGGGCCGCTCGGCCGTGCCCGGGCGGAGGGCGGCCGGCTGTACGGCATGGCCGCGGCGATTGGCGCCCATGAGCTCGCCCTGGTACAACGCGACGTGTGGTCCGGCGAGGCAGTGGCGACCGCTGCCATCGAGGGCGAAACTTTCGACCTCGCGAGCGTGCGCTCCTCCGTGGCACGCCGCCTCGGGATCAACCCTGAATTTGTCGCTGCCATTCCTCGTAACGTGGAAGGGCTGCTCGACGTCATGGAGAGTGCGGCCGCGGAGTGGGACAGCGATCTGACCGAGGAACGCCTGTGCCGATGGCACGCATCACTCTTCCCGGCAGGTGGCACTGCGCTGCGTTCCATGGAAACGGGTCGCTATCGCAGCCACGCCGATCCCATGCAGATCGTGAGCGGCCCGATCGGGCGCGAGGTGGTGCACTACGAGGCACCGCCTTCCGCCGCCGTGCGCGCCGAGATGCACAACTTTCTCGACTGGTTCAACCGAACCCGCGCTACGCCTCTCGACGGCATCCTGCGGGCAGGCCTCGCGCACCTCTGGTTCGAAACCATTCATCCGTTCGAGGACGGCAACGGCCGGATTGGCCGTGCCGTCGTCGACATGGCGCTCGCCCAGGACGCACGGCTACCTACGCGGCTGCACTGCGTTTCGGCCGAACTGCGCCGTCGCCAGGTGGCGTACTACGAAGCGCTCAACCAGGCGCGGCGCGGCACCACCGATGTGACGGCGTGGCTCGAGTGGTTCACGAACGTGTTCGCGGATTCGTGCCAGGCGAGCGCGGCTCTGATCAACGAGGCGCTGGTGCGCGCGCGGTTCTGGGCTGAGCACAAGCATTTCGCGCTCAACGCGCGCCAGCGCAAAGTGGTCAACACGATGCTCGAAGCGGGCCCCGGCCGATTTGAGGGCGGCGTGACGCAGCGCAAGTACGTGAGCATGACGGGCGCTTCCCCGGCGACATCATCGCGCGACATCACCGACCTCGTCAGCAAGGGAATACTGGTGCTGGGGAACGCCGCCGGCCGCTCCACCTACTACAATCTCGCGATTGCCGGGTGGAGCTGGCATCCGGCGGGGTGACGCCTCAGTCCATTCCCAGATCGTCGTCCCGCGCATGGTGGTGCGGTCGATCACAAGTCGACAAGGTCGCGCGCGCGGTTGGCCGCGCGGACATTTTGGCCGGTCCCACTACAGGCTGTCCGATGAGTTACGCCACTTTGCCGAAAAGAGGGGATGGCAAATTCGAAGTCGCGCAGAATCAGTGCCTTCCAACAGCCTTCGATTCCGACCCTAGCCTCCATGTCCATTGCTCAATCAGGCGCGCACAGGGTCAGCGGCAGGACGGCATCCTGCTACCAACAGGCTGCGGAAAAAGTGTCGGGATTCCTGACGACAGACACGCGTACTGCCGGTATCCGGTCGGAGTGCGCCACTTATTGAGCCTTGCATAAATGCCTGACAGTTTCACAATGGCAGTTCAGCCTGTTGCCAGAAGGCGCGGATCAGGCTCGGGCGGCGTTGCATGGAGCACAGCCGATTGCGCGCAGTGGTTTTGAGGTCAGCGAAGGTGCTGGCA
>Ga0194120_10001173_pt1 | contig 48789 bp, 63 predicted proteins | sample TA2MahCa65mmetaG_FD_148642 | JGI IMG/M metagenome (GOLD analysis project Ga0194120, IMG submission 148642) | Freshwater microbial communities from Lake Tanganyika, Tanzania - TA2015019 Mahale Deep Cast 65m | ecosystem: Environmental > Aquatic > Freshwater > Lake | place: Tanzania: Lake... | reverse complement strand
CAAATCCTAATTATACTTACTTGAGATAATCTGTAAAAACATCAACTGTTAAATTTCAGCCAGAATTTAGCTATTTTGCAGGAGTCGCCGAGCCTGGCCAAAGTAAGCAACAAAAATTGCTTTTGGACGCGCGGGACTTAAGATCTAATAATGGGTGATCCCGTCTCTTAGGGGTTCGTGGGTTCAAATCCCACCTCCTGCACCTTTTTCTATTTAGGATGTTTGATTCCGCGAGAATTCAAAACTTCGTAAACATCTGGTAATGAAAACACATAGCCAATATGGACGCAATCCTTTTCTTCACAAAGCTGGCAGAACAGCTCACCCTTTTGAATTGCGACTTCGGCAATTCTGTTTTTGATGTTGTCTTTTAGTACGACTCGATCATCATCAACTGCAACTTTTTCTATCTTTGGAGCATATCTTGCAAAGGTCTTGTCCTTTTGCATTGTCTGCTCTAACATGTAAGTCACATAGCCTGAAAAGCTGTTAATACCCTTCATTACTAATTCGGACTTGTTCTTTTCAAATACGTCAAAGAACTTGTCGTATACTTCTTCGGAGACTGTAATGGATTTGAAACCTGCTTTTGGCATTTTACTTACCTATTACCGTACTTTAAGGTACTCTATTATTTAACGTTTTTTGTGAGCGTGAAATTCACGCTGATAGCATAAATAATTAGACCTGATAATAAAAGCGACTTTGGCAAAGGGCTATTCATTACAAGAAATACAAGAAAAACTAATCGAGGCTTTGTCAGATTCCAAGACTGGACTATCTGGAGTAGAGATTGCAGAAAGACTCAAAGTCAATCGCGCAACAATGGCAAAATATCTCAATGTTTTTGCAGCAGAAGGAATAGTTCGCCAAAAAAACATCGGCAATGCAAATCTGTGGTTTGTAGACTTTGGAACAGAAACACTCCAGTTTCCTGCGGATTACTATCGAGTCAAAGAAAAATTCCTAGAGCATCTAATTGCAAACCAGCAACACCAAACATACCAATTAATTCGAAACTCATTTCATTCTGGGGCAGACATTACAACTCTGATAAATGAGGTAATTTTGCCAGCAATTGTGTCAGTAGAGGACTTGTACCTGAAAGCCAAAATTGGCACATCTGAGGCAAAAATGCTTCGCGGAATAATTGCGAATTCAATACAAATTCTAAATTCACATGACGCGCCAGACACAAAAAGAAACATAGTCTTGCTCTCAGCAGACACTTCAAGCGTTCTTTATTCACAGGCAGCGTCTGCTGCACTTGCATCAAAGGGATGGCAAATTTGGCAGATTGGTGATGTGTCTGATTCTATTGGGGTCCTCTATGATCTCGACTTGCAGAAATTTATCACAAAAATTTGGAAGCAAAAACAAGGGGCAATGATAATCGCAATATTTTCCGCAACAGAAGAAGGTGCAAAATTCTTTTCAGAATCTGCAAGTTCTATCAAGCCCAAGTTTGGCAAAAACCTCCATATTGTGGTTCACTCTAGAGCACAAAAGCAAAGCGCAAAGGCTGAATTTGCAAGCGAAAAACTAGAAGCAGTAATACAATGGATAGATTCTATCTCTGTTCTGTAAAATGGTGGGCCGAGAGAGATTCGAACTCTCGACCTTTCGATGTCTGAAAGGTTGTTTTATCAGTCGAACGCTCCAGCCAAGCTGAGCTACCGGCCCTAAAAAAATCCAAATAAAACGGACTTAAAAGTGTGTGGTCAGTTCTTCCATTTTATGGAGCAACCAATTGAAGGATCAAAATCTTTTGGAATTGATTGGCCTGCCAGTAATTTTTCTACAGTCGCAACCATTGTTTTTTCTGTAGCCTTGTCTTCAGGCTTCATAGCATTGTCTATTTTTCCATGAAACACTAGCTTGCGTTCTCTGTTGAACAAAAACGGATCTGGTGTGCAGACCGCGCCGTACTCTTTTGCCACCTGTTGTGTTTCATCTACCAAATACCAAAATGAGATTCCTTGCTGCTTTGCAAATCCCTTCATGCTATCAAAGCTGTCGTCTGGATACGCGACTGCATCATTGCTGTTTATTCCAACTACTGCCAGCTTTCCTTTGAACTTGTTTTGGACCTCGTTTATTGCATCAACTTTTGCCTTGACATATGGACAATGGTTGCACATGAAAATTACAAGAAGCGCATCATAGTCTTTGAAGCTAGCGAGTGAGTGCTTTTTGTCGTCCACTCCCAAAAGCTCAAAGTCTGGAGCAGAGTCGCCCTTTTTGAGGACTACTTGGGATTCCATTACGACCATGTTGTGCGCAATTTGTTTTACAAATAAAAATTCTTGCCTAAATCAAGGACAACAATTAAAATCTGCACAACGAAGCAACTCTCTAAGGGCTGATAGTTCAGGGGTAGAATGCTCGCCTTGCACGCGAGAGGTCAGGGGTTCAAATCCCCTTCAGTCCATACATCGATCTTTTTGCAAGTCTGGGCATGGGAGATGGATTTAAATATGACAAATGAGGGTTTTTGAATATGGAAATAACAGCTTACCATAGTAACGCAATAGGTGTATTCATACCACTAATTGTTGGTTTGGTACCAGGACTTGTATATTGGATGGCAATTACTGCCAGAAAATCCAAGTAGGCATTCTATTTCTTATCTTTTATTCTTAATTTTTGTAAAACCTTCTAGTCTACATTGTTTACAATGTGTAATTCCTCATGTGATTAATGCCTCTTGTGTAGGAAAAATGAAATGAAAATAGTATTATTTACGCTATTGTTCCTGCTTTTTCCTATAACTACTGTATTTGCTCAGGTAACTGACACACAGTCTACGCTTGGAGTCAAGCTGACAAACACGGCACCATTTGTCTACAAAGACGATGAAGGATACACAGTTGTAATCGGTGAGGTAGAGAACACAAAGAGCTTTCCAGTGAATAATGTCAAGGTTTGGGTTGGTTTTTTCTCTGGTAAGGCGGCAGGCACTGCTGGAGAAACCCCACTGGAGACAGTAACTGGCACCAGCCTTTTAGAGGTAATTCCAGCAAAGGGTAAATCCCCATTTATTATCAAGTCTGAAACGCCAGACCCAGAAATTACCGAAGTAACAATAAATGTCCTAGGATTCAACGCTGCTACCCAAAAGCAGCAACTCCTAGAAGTAGAGCCAGGTGCGTTAATCATTGGAGAGACAATTACACTTGATGCGCAAATCACAAACACCGGTGCGAATCCTGCAGAAAACATCAGGGCACACCTAATCGGATATGATGTGTTCAGTCCACCAAGAATTGTTGGAATCCAAACCATACTATTGGATGACATTGCATCACAGAAAACAGGAGAAGTATCGTTTGATACTGTAATGGACAACAGAGCATCATCGTTTAAGATAATTGTAGAATCTGATAACTCACAATCAAAAATGACAAACGTGGACGAAATATCGCTAGAGTCGCCAACTAGACTAATTACAATAAATGATGTTGACGTGTTGGACTCTGATGGAGAGCGAATATCCAAAATCAAGATTGGCCAAACTGTAGATGTCTCGAGCAATCTCTCAATATTTACCGCATCTGAGAATCCAGAGCAAGACTATGTGTATTATGTCCAAGTGAGACAGTTTGGAGAAAAATCACAGGTAGAGTTCTTGGGATTTGCCGAAGGCAAGTTTGACTCGACAGACTCACAAGTAGCAACAGTCAGTTGGACACCGCAAAGTGAGGGGGGATTCTTCATTGAGACATATGTCTGGGATCTGGATGCAGTGGCACTTGCAGCTCCAAGCAAGACAATATCGGTAATACTGGTAACACCATAAATTCATCTTTGTGTATTTGGTAGTATGGCAAAGTTTTCCCTAGTTGCAATGGGTGGCACATTTGATATCATACACAAGGGCCATCTCGCGTTATTGCAGGGAGCATTTTCTGTTTCAGATAATGTCATAATTGGTCTGACAAGCGATGAGCTTGCCAAAAAAAAGGGCAAAAAGCTAAACCATGACTATTTGCAAAGACTAGACACTCTAAAGCAGATAATAGAAAAAAAATTCCTAGGAAAATCATACACAATTAGCAAGCTTGACAATGATTTTGGCCCAGCAGTAATTGAGGGAAATGTCCAAGCACTGGTTGTAAGTGATGAAACCGCACACCAAGGAGAGGTGTTAAACAAGCTGCGAGCACAAAGAGAACTAGCTCCAGTCAAAACCGTAATAGTTCCAATGGTTTTGGCCCAAGACGGCAAGCGAATTTCCACCACTAGGATTCGAAATTCCGAGATTGACACTCAGGGAAACCTGATTCAAAGTTGACAAAATGTTATTGACTTTTTGAGTCGTCTGGATAAAACGAAAATTTCCAAGAATTCCATGCTTGACTCTGATTAACCACATGTCGAAAAAGTTCAAAAACGATGTAGAGGGCTTGCAGGAAGGCCTTCATCCAGAAAGCCTTGCATTTTGGTATGGTGTGGTAATCAAAGAAGCAAAGGAAATGGCGCCATCCTGGCTAGTGGATAAAATCAACGTAAAACAGGATCCTATCTTACAAATGAAGTTCAACTTGGACATTTCAAAAAGAGCGGTTCGCTATTTCATGATGGCAGTGGATAATAATCTGCACAAAATGCCCACATCCACAAAGTTGTATTTTCTCAAAGTAGAAGAGACACTATCTAATGAAATGGACAAGTCACTAGTCTAGCACTTTGTGATCTCTACTGTTTCTATGATGGTTTTGGTATCTGTTATTTGATTTACGTTATCCAAAACAGACTGGATAAAATCTACAAAAATGTTGACCTGGATTGTGTCCTTTAGAACAATGGAATGAGCAGACTTGTCCTTTAGTGCAATTACCACTTCATTGTCGTAGACATTTAGAATTGATGAGATGAATGTCTCCTTACCATCTCGAATGAAAATAAGGCTTGCAAGCTTGGACGCTTCGTGTTTGTCCTGGCAGATTACTTGTGTCTTCATTTGTCTTCTAGGAGGAATTTGTCAATCTGGTCTTTGGCTTTTTCCCTTTTTTGCTGATGTGCGACCAGAAACTCGGTCACCTTTTCAATTAGGATTGCTTTTAGCTCACCTGTGAGCATTTTGCCTGACTTGTAGTCATCGTATATTGTCTTTAGTTTCTTGTCGTCTGGCTCAAAAAAGATTCTCAGGTATTGATACGATACGTCAATGTCTGGATTTCCGCCAATTTTGCGATGCTCTTCTACTGTTGATTGGCCTCCGGAAAATGCATACTTGTTTATTTTTTTCTTGATCTGCTCCGGTGTGTCAGTTGTGTATATTGTGCCGGATTCTTCGGATGCTGACATTTTTCCACCAGGACCTGAAAGTGCAGGAATCATTATATTGTGGATTAGTGCTGGTTTTTCTTTGCCTATTCGTGGTGCAACATCGCGCGTTATTCTAAAGTGCGGGTCTTGGTCTACGCCAAGAGGAATAAGAACAGGCCTGTCCTCAATAAAGCACGGGGCTGACTGGAGCGATGTGTAAAATATCATGCCTACATTTGTCTCGTTTGTAAAGCCAAAGACTGCCTTGGTGTTGGAAAAGTTGATCTTTTTTGCAACTTGGGATGCAATCGGATATAGAGTTTTGATGTTTTTTGTGTTGATGATTATCTTTGTTTTTTCTGGCTTGAATCCTAGTGCGATAAAGTCCAGCGCATTCTCATAGGCAAACTTGCTTGTTTGTTCCAGTGTCAGGTCCTGCTTTGCAAAGAACTTTTCATCATCTGTTAACTGAAAGTACAGATTCGTGTCAAATTTTTCCTGCAACCATTTTGTGAAAACCCATGGAACCAAATGCCCAATATGGGTGTGGCCAGAAGGACCTCGTCCCGTATACAAAAAGAACTTTTTCCCCTTTTGATAATCTGAGAGAATTCGCACTAGGTCTCTATGTGAGAAGAAGATGCCGCGCCTGAGCATAAAGTGAATATCGCCAGTCACAGCTTCGATTTTTTTTAGAATTTCTGGTGTGATCTTTTCTGTGCCAAATTGTTTGATGAGCTTGTCATAGTCGATTTCTCCTTCTACGTGCCAGGGAGTGACAATGAAATCATCAGAAGGCATTCATGGTCAAGTTAGGTTAAGGTTTAAAAAGTCTTTTCGGGTCGTTTTGCTGTTGTCTCAAGTTCTCCATCCAATTGAGAAAACAATAATCAAACTATTACAATCTGAAAAAAATCTTACAGAATCACAAATCATAGAAAAAGCTAAACTTTCTGCGGACCAGACAAGGCGCGGAATAGAATGGCTTCGACTAAAGAATCTGGCAGTGGTGCAAGAATCAGAACAATTGTTTCTCACTTTGGGCAAAAACGGGCTAGCAGCAAACAAGGAAGGACTGCCAGAAAGAAGACTGGTAAATTTGGTGTCTGGTGGACCAGTACCGTTTGATGATCTGCGAAAAAAACTACTAGATGAGATGAATGTGGCAATAGCAAATGCCAAGAAAAACGACTGGATAACAATAACAAAAAATAATTCTGCAAGTATTGTTTCACTAAAAACAAATCCAGACCAAACAAGTGAGGAAAAAATTTTGGCACAAATAGGTGAGAGCAAAATTGCGCAAGACCAGATCAAAGACTCTGCCACACTGGAGTCACTCAAAAAAAGACCTGACTATATCATACTAGAATCAGTCAAAACCAAGACACTGTCACTATCCGAGCAGGCAAAATCAATTGATACTGATGCAGCTGACTCTGGGGCAATTGATGTTGAAGCAGATGTACCAATGATTTATGCGGCAAAGACTCATCCACTCAAAGACACAATTAACGAAATTCGCGAAATATTTGTCAGCCTTGGCTTTACAGAAATTGCGGGCAATCTAGCACAGCCTGGATTCTGGAATTTTGACGCATTATTCACCCCGCAGGACCATCCTGCCAGGGAAATGCAGGACACATTTTACATCAAAGACAAGCTTGCGCAAAACTTTGCAACCCAAGCCCAGATTAACTCGGTTTCTGCCTCTCACAAAAAGGGATGGAAATATCCATGGAATTTGGATGCTGCACGAAAAATGGTTTTGCGAACACACACTACATGTGTCACAATCAAGTATCTCGCAGAAAACAAACCAAGCGAAGCCCGAGTGTTTTCACTGGGACGTGTATTCAGAAATGAAAAGGTCAGCTACAAGCATCTAGTGGAATTTAATCAAGTGGAGGGAATCGTAGTTGGAAAAAATGTCTCACTACGAGACCTGATGGGAATCCAGACACAATTTTACAAAAAGCTAGGCCTGAATAAAATAAAATTCTGGCCTACATTTTTCCCATACACCGAACCATCCTTACAAACAATGGTGTACAATGAAAAGCTAGACAAGTGGATTGAACTATTTGGAATGGGAATATTCCGACCAGAGGTGACTAGGCCATTTGGGATCACACGCCCTGTTTTGGCATGGGGTGGAGGAATTGAGAGAATTGCAATGCTAAAGTATGGACTAAACGATGTTCGTGAATTTTACAACAACAATCTAAGCTGGCTGAGGAGCACTCCAAAATGCCAGTAGTCACACTGTATATTTCACGACTGCAAAAGCTGGTAGGCAAGGCAAACAAAAGCAAGATAATTGACGCATTGCCGTTTTTAGGCCTTGATATCGAAGAGCAGACATTCAAGTATATCCGAGTAGAATACAGCCCAAACAGGCCAGATTATGCAACAGATGTTGGAATTGCTACTGGCCTCCAAGGACTGCTTGGAATCAAAAAAGGAATTGCCAAGCTAACAATCAAAAAAGCTGACAAAAATTATTCAATCAAGACAGATCCTGCAGTAAAAAAGATCCGACCGTATGTTTTGGGATTGATTGCTAAAGGCGGCAAGCTAGACGATGAAATCATACGACAGCTAATTGCGCTACAAGAAGACCTTCACTTTGGAATTGGAAGAAAGCGCAAAAAGGCATCAATTGGAATCCACAACCTTGATGCCATAACACTGCCATTATTGTACACTGTAAAACCAAAAGACCACAAGTTTGTGCCACTTGCCACGGACAAGGAAATGACTGTATTGCAAATCCTGGACACCATAGATGTTGGCAAGGACTATTCCGCAATACTTGGGAACAGTTCTAGCGTGCCAATGATTTTGGACGCACAAAAAAACACCGTCTCTTTTCCACCAATAATCAACTCTGCACTAACCACAGTCACCACATCTACTACTAGTCTACTAGTGGAAGTAACAGGAAATGACTCTGGTGCAGTATCTGATACACTATCTGTTGTTGCATCTGTACTGCAGGGCTTGGGCTTTACTCTATATGATATGAAAACAGACAAGAAAAGCTCAGTCGAGTCGCTAAAAACAAGAAACATCCTACTTGATTCTAGTTTGGTAAATCAGACTCTGGGATTGAATCTGTCATCTGCGCAAATCTGCAACATGCTGCAAAAATGCAGACTGGATGCAGTGGCCAGAGGCAAAAAAATCTCTTGCACAATTCCAAGCTATCGCTTTGATATTTTTGGCCCAATGGATATAGTAGAAGAAGTGGCACTAGGATATGGAATTGCAAATCTCTCCCCAACACTTCCATCATCTGTTTCAGTTGGACAAAAAAGCAAAACAACACTCAAGCTGGACCAGCTAGGACAAATCATGATTGGCCTAGGCTATACTGAAGCATTAAACTCGTCACTTACAAGCAAGCAAGTCCTATATGATAACACAAAACGCGACTCTGCAAAACTAATCGAGGTTGCAGAATCAAAAAGCCAAGAACACACAGTACTGCGAGACTCTATTCTGCCTGGGCTGCTAGAGAATCTATCAAAAAACATTCACGAGCAATATCCGCAAAAACTGTTTGAAACAGGAATTGTCTTTTCTGGGAATTCTCCAATCACAGAATCAATTAGTCTTGCATGCGTTTCTGCACACAAGGACTCTGGTTATACGGAAATCAAGTCCGTGTTGCAATCTCTTCTGAAAACAGATTCCAACATTGAATGCCGTACCAAAACTTCAGAAAACTCAATGTTTGCAAAGGGCAAGACTGCCGATGTTTTGGTGGGAGGCAAAAAAGTGGGAATTGTAGGGGAGATCAACCATGAGGTGATTGAGAACTTTAAGATCCGCGTTCCAGTAAGCGGCTATGAGCTGGTATTGTCTGATTTTGTTCTGTAGATTCTGGGTCTGACTTAATATTTGAGAGAATTGCTACTGTTTTTGCCCTAACAAAGGCATACAGACGGACTAGAATGATATGATGCTTAAACATGATTTCTGGGTCCACCCAGGTATGCGACATGGGGCTACCCCGGTCACAGAGCATGTTTGAGGAAATAGGCTAAAGACCTGTGAGAATGTGTGAGTCAGTGCCGGGGTACATTATTCTAGCAAAAAAATATTAGATTTGCGAATTCTGACAATATCATGAATTACTGGCTGTGCAAGCAAGAGCCATCCACCTACAACATGGATTTGCCCCAAAAAGAAAAAACCACTGCCTGGGATGGAGTCCACAACAACCTGGCAATAAAGCACATCAATTCCATGAAAAAAGGCGATCAGGCGTTTTTCTATCACAGTGGTGATGAAAAACAAATTGTTGGTGTCATGGAAATAACATCCAATCCGTATCCAAACCCAAAAGAAAAGAATCCGAGATTTGTTGTAGTTGATGTAAAATACAAAAAGCGACTGGAAAATCCAGTAACGCTAGCGCAGATCAAGACAAATTCAAAATTCAAGGACTGGGAGCTATTGCGAATATCGAGGCTCTCTGTTATGCCAGTCCCCACTCAGATCTGGAGCGAAATATTGAAAATTTCACAGAAATAGAAACTGGCAATAGGTTTATTGATATATCCCGGGGTGTATACTTTAGTCATGGCAACAGCATACGTTTTGATAAACTGTGAACTAGGTTCAGAAGAAGCCATAATCAAGCAATTAAAGTCACTTGATGGCGTAAAAGAGGTTCACGGCACTTTTGGTGCATACGACATCTTGGCCAAAATCGAATCCCCAACAGTAGAGGCACTACGTGAGACCATTACATGGAAGATTCGAAAAATAGAGAAAATCCGATCTACATTAACCCTGATGGGTATTGAGGGTCAGTCTTAAACACTTACCTCTTTTTCTTGTGTCATGCTTTTACATTTCATATTCTTGGTTACCAAAGAAGATCTAGAATCTAGGGCCAAGGAATTTGAGTACGTTGAACAAATGGCGCAATTTTACAAAAAATGGATCAAAGACACATTTTCTCTGGAATATGATGTGAAATGCGACCAGATGATAGTGCCAAAGCAGAGCCTGATTCGAAGACTGGACACTGCAGTACTGGTTGAAGACCACAAATCCCGTGACAATGACACATTTCATTTCTATTTGGCAAACTTTAGGCCAATGTGGACTGATTGTACATGTGAGGGATACTATGCGGAAAACTTTGCAATGGTATTGTGGGTCAAGCCAAAAGAAGACGAGTTTTTGTCGATGTGTCAGAAAAACTGCTCCGTAGTGTCGCATGAGATATCACACGAATTGCTACGCCAAAAAAAATCCAAAAAGCAATACGAAATGGTCCATGATGTTTGGTCAAAACATCTCTTCAAGGACTTGCCGTTTGAGCAATATGGAAAAAACTCTGAACGCAATACCTCACAGCCATACTTTATGACACTCGATGCGTCCGAGCTTCGGTCATAATATAATCACCCGCTGTTTTAATCCGTCCAGATTTGCAATGATATTGTGCTAATTTGCAGGGGATATTGCAAGACAAAATACAAAGAACACTTGGGTGAGTTTTCGCTAAAATACAGCGGGCAGAAAAGATGCGGCACATGTGATGTTTATCTGAAAATCCAGGAAATCAAATGCCCCTGTTGCAAGTCTGTCTTACATGTGAGGCCCAGACACTCGCGTGCCAAGACAAAATACTATGAAAGCAAAAACGTCCAGTGGATCTAGCTACACTTGGTCACAGAATAGATTCGATTCTCAAAGTTTGCAGTCTTGATTTCTAGCCTGTTTTCGGCGTCTGACTTTCTTGACTTGCTGAGATTTTCTAGTTCGACTAGCGAGTCGCCCTTGAAGCCAACAGATGTGCCAAAGATTGCATCAGTCAGCATAGTTCCATGGTCGCCCTTTTTGACGTCATCTATTATGCCATAAAACTTGATTGCCTCTCTTTTTTGGACTGGCGTGCCAGTGGACTTGTTGAATGCAACTGCAATATACATGCCGTTGTTTTTGACTGCAACTGGCACCTTGTGGTTTTTGCCAGAGACGCCAGGAATTGTTTCGTTGATCAAAATATCGCACTTGTGGTACATGCTTGCTACATATGCATAAAATCTAAAGTCGGCAAACTTGCCTGCATCATCGCTTTCACAGTCAATAAAAATTCGGTGCAACATGACAAGAGCAGTGTCATTCATGCTTTGAAGTCTGTCATCAAGACGACCTCGCTCTAAAAGATTTGAATCACATTCTTTGGCAATTTTTTTCAAAATAAAATCAGGCAGATTATAGTTTTTGAGTGCGGCAATGTACGAGCCTGCTTGCGACATGCCGAAGCTTGGAAATCCCTTATTGACCATGCAGATGAACTCCCTTGGAAATAATACAATGAATCATGCCCCGTACCTATATGATAAAGCTGCTTTTTGCTTATAACTGTTGGGAATAACTAAATTTTCAAACAAAAATACCTGATACGATTTATAACTAATTGGCAGGGAATTATTAATTCGTGGAAATAGAAACAACACCGAAACTTGTAACTGCTGTTTATGAAAAGCTAGAACAAAACATTTCCAAATTTAGAAATGCTGTCAATCGTCCACTGACATTGTCTGAAAAAATTCTTGTAGGGCACTTGGCGGAATTTGATGGAAAGGAGTCAGAGCGTGGAAAAAGCTATGTCTTTTTGAAACCAGACAGAGTCGCACTGCAAGACGTAACAGGGCAAACTGTGATGCTGGAATTCATGCAAGCAGGACTAAAGCAAGTTGCATTGCCAACCACTGTTCACTGTGATCATCTGATTCAGGCAAAGATTGGTGCAAAGGAAGACACCAAACTTGCAATTTATGAAAATAATGAGGTTTACACATTTTTAGAGTCTGCTGCCAAAAAATACGGTGCTGGATTCTGGAAGCCGGGTGCTGGCATCATACACCAAGTAGTGCTGGAAAACTATGCATTTCCGGGTGGATTGATGATTGGAACCGATTCACACACACCGAACGCGGGAGGCCTTGGAATGATAGCAGTGGGGGTTGGTGGAATGGATGCAGCAGAAGTCATGGCGGGAATGCCTTGGGAGCTGTTGTATCCAAAAAGAATAGGAGTATACCTCACAGGACAGATGAGTGGGTGGACTGCACCAAAAGACATCATTTTGTATGTTGCAGGCCAGCTAACCGTATCTGGTGGAACTAATGCAATTATCGAATATTTCGGCCCAGGTGCAAAGACAATAAGCTGCACTGGAAAAGCAACCATAACAAACATGGGTGCAGAAATCGGAGCAACATGTTCTATTTTTGAATATGATGAAAAGATGGCAAACTATCTGCGAGCCACCGGCCGTGGACAGCTTGCAGAGATTGCAAATCAACACAAAGACATTCTAACAGAAGATGATGATGTGGTGAAAAATCCTGATAAATATTTTGATAGGGTGATAACAATTGATCTCTCAAAACTAGAGCCACACATTGTAGGTCCCCACACGCCTGACTTGGCAAGGCCTATTTCAAAACTAGGTGAGGATGTCAAAAAGAACAACTATGTCGATGACATTTCTGTTGCCCTGATTGGCAGCTGCACCAACTCTTCATACGAAGACATGTCGCGTGCAGCATCTGTTGCAAAGCAGGCAAAACAAAAAGGAGTTAAGTCAAAGATTCCATTATTAGTGACACCTGGCTCTGAGCAAGTCCGTGCAACAATAGAGCGCGATGGACAAATGCAAATGCTAGATGACATTGGAGCTACAGTTCTTGCAAACGCATGTGGTCCATGCATTGGACAGTGGAGCAGACCTGAGCTCAAAAACGACAACCCAAATACTATAATCACTTCGTTTAATCGAAATTTCCCAGGACGCAACGACGGAAAAAGAAACACGATGAATTTCATTGGCAGTCCTGAACTGATAATTGCGTTATCACTTGGCGGAAGACTATCATTCAATCCAATCACTGATGAGCTTACCGCGCAAGACGGAACAAAATTCAAACTTGCGCCGCCAGAAATTGCACCGGATGTTCCAAAGGACGGATTCAAGGCTGGAGTGGATGTCTATGTTGGACCGTCGCAAAACCCTGATTCTGTTAATGTGGTAATTGATCCAAACAGCTCAAGACTGCAAAAACTAGAGCCATTTGCTCCATGGGACGGCAAAGACTATGTCGACTTGCCGATAATGATCAAGGCAAAGGGTAAGTGCACAACTGATCACATCTCCCCTGCAGGTGCCTGGCTATCATACCGAGGACATCTGGATAAGCTGAGTGACAACCTGCTTTTGGGCGCAGTAAACGCATTTTCTGGCGAGGTAGGCAAGGGCAAAAATACACTGGATAATATCGTAGAATCTTTTCCAAATATTGCAAGAAAATACAAGGCCAAAGGTCTCAAATGGGTAATAATTGGCGATACAAACTATGGGGAAGGAAGCAGTAGGGAACATGCAGCACTGACTCCAAGATTTCTAGGGTGTGGTGCAGTAATCGCAAAATCGTTTGCAAGAATACACGAAACAAACCTCAAAAAACAAGGACTGCTCGCATTGACATTTTCAAATCCTGCTGATTATGACAAAGTCCAGGAAACAGACAGACTGAGTCTGGTAGACTTGGGCAAGCTAGAACAGGGAAAGCCAGTGCGATGTATGATAACTCATGCAGACGGAAACAAAGAAGGAATTCTCCTATCCCACACATTCAATTCTTCGCAAATTGAGTGGTTCAGACAGGGCTCGGCACTAAACGTACTGAGAAACAAATCCAAATAATGCTTTGATCCATATATGAAATCCTGAGTTGAAAATTAAAGAAATTCTTAATTGCTCTATGTGTGACTGCCTGTCATGGATGTGCTTGTGCAGCTGAAGACTCTGGCAAAAAGAAAAAAGATCCCTCAAAATCTCAGACTTTATCTGATTTTGGAAAAAAATCACATTTTTATCAATGACGGAGCCGTTGAGCCTGGCTTTTCTCAACCAAAATACAAATCAATAAAAAATGACCGGGATGAAATACTGTCAATCTATTCAAAGATGGGATTTCTCTTTGATGAACTGATCCGCTTTCTGATAGCCGGCCATAATCACGATGATAAAAGCAGAAAATTACTGTATATCCTAAATCTAATTCCACTTAACAGAAAAATACGCCTTTTTCTTGATTGGAAGATATTTGATGAAGAGTTTACCCGTAGCATGTCGAGGCTCTTTGAGGTAAGAAACGGACTAATGCACAGCATAAACACCAAAGTGGAATACAAGAAAGAAAAAATCATGATCTTGTCAAATGAAAAGGACTATGAACAATTCAAAACAGATCTGCAAAAGGCTTGGGACAAGTTACTCCAAATCTATTCAGAACAACTCTCAAAAACAGATTGGAAGAAAACAATCCAAAATCTAAAATCATTATAACGTGGGGCCGACCGGAGTTGAACCGGCGATCTACAGGTCACTGCAGCTCCAAACTCACATCATCTTGTGAAATCAGTTTGGATTGTATTACTTCTGGAGCCTCTAGCGATGACTTTGTCAATCATAGTCGCCTTGCCAGGCTGGGCTACGACCCCACGAATTACACAAATTCAGACTTGGATTTATTCTAACTGGTATTGCCAAAAAATTAGATTTATTATAAATTCAAAAATTCACTGTGTAATGGCAAAACCCATTCTTATCATCGGCGCATCAATTCCAGTGATTTTTGCCATTTTGATTGCAATACCCATGATTATGAATCCACAGATTCCATTTTCTGCTGCAAACGCTGACGATAAAATCAACATAGAATTGATAAAATATGATCTCAAAAAAACCTCGCTTGGAGTAACTGACAGGCTTGCGCCCCAAAAATCCGAAATCCTGACTATATCTGACGATGGCGCACTCAGATATACTTTGACTGTGCCCGATGTTTCACCAGTGGAGAAAAGCTTGATCTTGCCAAAGGGAAATGTGACTAAGCTTACCGCGCTGGTAAAAGAGACTGGCTTTATGCAATTACCAATTGACAATATATCAGCAGACGAATCGCAAACCGAGTTTACAAAGTTCTCACTCAAAGTAACACTAAACGGCAAAACAAAGCACATCCAGTGGGCAGAGCAAAATGCAACATCGACATTTGTTCCACCTCTGATATCAAATGTGGAGCTAGAGCTTGAAAAGCTCATAGATTACGCAAAACAGAATTGAGCACAATCAACTACACACCTGTTAGCAAGCCGTTTTTGGTGACTGGTGTTATCTTGTCGTTTATTGGAACCGGGATTGGCTCTGTCTGGATGCTTGGATTTTTTGGAATCGCAATGCCAGAACAGATGACGCCAATCTTTTCGGTGCACAGAATTTTTCAGCTAAATGGCTTTGTCACGCTGATGATAATGGGAATTGGCTACATGATAATACCTAGAATGCGAAATATGCTTACGCCGTCTAACAAGCTTGCCAAGGTATCATATCTCTTTATTATATCCTCAATAGTAGTTGATTTTGTTGGCAGTTTTGCATCTAGTGATTATTCCGATATTGCAACAATACTGAGACTGATTGGTGTTTCTATTTTTGGAGGGTTGATGTTTTACATGCTGCGCATTTCGCCAAAATTACTGCGTGAATCTGATTATTTTATTGCAATTTCAATTTCGCTACTTGTTGCATCTCAGGTAATGTCGTTATTTGATGTGCAACAAAACATTCTGATTCAAAAACAAATGTGGCTGTTTTTTCCAATTTTGATGATATTTGCCATTCAATACAAGACTCTGCCGTCATTTCTGGGCTTTATTCGGCCAAAAAGGATGCTAGTTGTTGCGTCTATTGGTTTGACAGTTGTCTCTGGTGGACTTGTGTTGGCATCTGGAATCTTTTCATCTGTGATTTTGGATGTTGCGTTTAACGTATCTCTGATAGCAACAGTGTCGTGCTTTGTGTTGTCTTTGTATATTTTTGGGGGATTTGATAATACAGAGATTCTCAAGCTGATATCTGGTGAGAAAAAGAAAAGATATCACACAATAATTTTGCACTCACGAATTGCATACGGGTTTTTACTTGCGGGGCTGATTCTGGGCACAACTCACGCTACAAATATAACAAACTTTGCGCTGTATGATCTGACAATACACTATATCGCAATCGGCTTTATTGGTATAACAATAATGTTGTATCTACCAATTATGATTCCACCAATACTGGAAAAATCAATTAGGTTTTTGGACTTTAATCATCTTCCATTGATTTTGATAATCTCTGCAATCGCAATTAGAACAATTGGTGATGTAATTATTAGTGCTGGGTCTTTTCCTCAACCTTTTGTAATATTTGGAATATCTGGATTTGTAATACTTGCAGGTATGTTTTTGTTCGTCAGAATGATTCATCGCGCAATGAAAAACACCAACTCTGAATTGTCTGTTGTGTGATTTTTGGGCTGATTGTGTCGCGTATTATAAATATGCAAATTCAGCCATTTCCTCTATGATTCCACTTTCTGGCGACCTGCCTAGCGCAAAGGGCAAGAGAAGTGAGCGAGTAGGTGCGTTTTCTACAGTACGCGGAACATCTACACTCAAACGTGGATTTGCACACATGCTCAAAAACGGTGTAGTCATGGATGTCACAACAGTAGAGCAGGCCCAAATAGCAGAAGAAGCAGGCGCTGTATCTGTAATGGTTTTAGATAAACTTCCATCAGATGTGCGCAAGGCAGGTGGAGTTGCAAGAACTGCAAGCATACGAGTAATTCAAGAAATAATGGATGCGGTAACAATTCCTGTCATGGCAAAGTGCAGAATAGGCCATGTCTATGAGGCTCGCGTACTAGAAGAGACAAACGTGGATATGATTGATGAATCCGAAGTCCTAACACCTGTAGATGAAACCCATCATATCTGGAAATGGGACTATACCACACCATTTGTCAATGGCGCACGATCTCTGGCAGAGGCATTGCGAAGAATAGAAGAAGGCGCTGCAATGATTAGAACAAAAGGAGAGCCAGGAACTGGAAATGTTGCAGAAGCAGTAACCCACATCAAAAAAGTAAATGACGAATTACGATTAATCAAATCAGTTTATGATTCTGGAGATCATCAGGACTTGGTTCGAATTGCACGAGAATTCAAAGTATCATATGATCTAGTAGAGCAGACTGCTCGCATTGGCAGATTGCCTGTTGTGAATTTTGCAGCAGGCGGAATTGCAACACCGGCAGATGCTGCATATCTAATGTCACTTGGATGTGATGGAATCTTTGTTGGCTCTGGTATATTCAAGGCGGAGGATGCTAAAGAGCGAGCGCGAGCAATTGTACTTGCTACTACATTCTGGGAGGACGCAGACAAAGTTAAAGAGGCTCAGAGAATGATAGATGAGCGACAATCGATGCTAGGCCTTGATGTAAAGAATTTGGAGCTACGAATGCAAGAGCGTGGTAGCACGGCATGAGCGTAAACATTGGCGTTTTGGGAATGCAGGGAGATGTTGCAGAAAACATTGCAGCAACTCGTGCAGCCCTTGGACGAGCAGGAATTAAGGGTACTGTACGACAGGTCAAAACTCCTTCGGAGATTTCAAAGCTAGACGCATTGATCTTGCCAGGCGGCGAGAGCACCATGATGGGCCAAATGTCGCTAGTCAACGGCGCAATTAAGACAATCAAGGACAAAATTCAGAAAGGAATGCCCGTTTTTGGGATATGTGCTGGACTGATTTTGCTGTCCAAAAATGCCAAGGATAGAATTGTTGGCAAAATGGACCAGCCATTATTGGAATTACTGGATGTACGAGTGGAGAGAAACGCATTTGGTCGACAACGCGACTCATTTGAGGCGGAAATAACTGCACAGCCAATAGGAATTCCAAAATCCCGTGGCGTGTTTATTCGAGCCCCATCAATTGAAGGGATTGGCAAGGACGTTCAGACAGTATCAAAGTTTAATGAAAAAGTGGTTGCAGTAAAACAAGGAAACATTTTGGGCGTTGCATTTCATCCAGAGTTGACTGGCGATGTTTCATGGCATAGATACTTTGTCTCCATGATAAAGCCGCAAAACAACCAAAAGCAGCAAAACCAAAAACCCAAACAAAACAACCAAAAACCAAAGCAGCAAAATTCAAAGCCCAAACCGCAAAACAACAAAAAATAATCTCATCGATAATATTGTTCTAGATTTTGTAGTGAATAGTTGGACGATCAGCTATTACAAATAAGACGAGCATTTGGCATTCTCTTTGTTTTGGTGTCAGTTGCAGTATCTGTCGCATCTACACTTAGCCTGATGATTTCACTACAAAACTATCCAATGTTTTGGTATGTTATAGTATGGATTGCCTCATTTGGCATTCCTTTTGGTGCGTATTTTGCAAAATCTCGAGCAAAACTGATGATGATTCGACAGCGAATGAAAAATAGTGTTAGCTGGCCCATACCAGTTAAAGCAGTAAATGGCCTGTGCTGGGCTCTGCCGTTTGCGCTAATTGGGATATTTCCATCGATGATCCAATACTTAATATTATTTGGAATAGGCCTTGGAAATCTTTCTACATACATCTTTATGCGAAAGTTTAGTGGACTGGCAAACAACGAGCAATTGATGGTGGGTTCCGTATCACTGGTATTTGTTGCAGTTGCAATACAAATTGATAATACAATATTTTTGCACAATCAGCCGTTTGCGGTATTTTTGTCTAGAATATTGATTGCAATATCGTATGCAATGGGCGGAATTTTTGCACTGTTATCTAGGAAATAATTGTAAAATAATGCCTGAGATCTTTATTGAATTCTATGCATTGGAATCAAATCCTTTGCAAATTGTTTGAGCGATTCTGGAATTTCAATTATTATAGAATCTTTTAGCGATAGTCCTTTTGATTTCTTTTCATTCCAAACTTTGGAATTGAATTCCTCAATCTCTTTGGTAAACTGGCTCATATCTGGCAAATTCTCTGGTTTTGGATGTTTTTGCTTATGGATTGTCTCCTTAGAGTATAGCTCCTGCCATAAATGATCAGTGCTGAATGGAGAAATTGGTGCAAGCAAAACAAGAATCGTAGACAATACCCTGTGCAATGTATAGATTGCCGCATTTTTTTCTTGCTCTGTGAATCCTTCCCCATATACTCTAGCCTTTACCATCTCAATATAGTGGGCTGCAAACAGATTCCAAGTGAACTCACGAATTGCTATTGCAGGCACAAAAAAGTTGTATTCTGAATAGCCCTTTTGGCATTCTGCAATGACTCTGTCCAATTCTGATAGGATCCACTTGTCAGTTGCAGTCGGTTCTGCATTTTCTATAATATCATAGCTAGAGATGAACCTAGATACATTCCAAAGTTTGGATAGGAACTTTTTTGTTGCCTCTATTTTTTGCTCAGAGCATCTAAAATCATAACCGTGATTGATCTCCGATGCACTCCAGAATCGAAAAGTATCTGCACCAAATTTTTCAATTATTGGTAGTGGGTCTACTGCATTGCCTTTACTCTTTGACATTTTCATTCCCTTCTCATCTAGGCCGTATCCCATTATCCATGCCTCAGACCATGGACTAGAACCCGTCAGCTGTTCACATCGCAGTATTGTATAGTACAGCCAAGTGCGTACAATGTCTTTAGCTTGTGGTCTAAGGGTTGCCGGATAGGTTTTTTTGAAAAATTCGGAATCCTTGTTGTATTTTGAGATGAATAATGGTGATACTGACGAGTCCATCCAGGTATCAAATGTTCTAGTTTCCCCAACAAACTCTTTAGCTCCACATTTTGTGCATTTGTCAAAGGGTGCAGGATCAGTCCATGGCTTGTAGTATTTTCCAGGAGTTGGAACATGTGGTTCAGAGCAAGCCTTACAGTACCAGATTGGGATTTCTGTTCCATAGTATCTGCGTCTGGATATGGGCCAGTCAATTGAAATTGAATCCAGCCAGTTCATCAGAATTTGCTTGTGCATGTCTGGATAGAATGTGATTTTCTGTCCGATTTCGCGAATCTTTTCTATAGCATCAATCTGCTTTACGTAATATTCCTCCATGGGTATGATTTCAATTGGGATTTTGCTGCGCTCAGAAACCGGTGTTCTGTGCGTAATTTCTTCTATTTTCTCAACTAGGCCGGCATTTTGTAGGTCTTCGATTATCTGGTTTCTTGCTTGCTTGACTTTGAGTCCTGCATATTTTCCAGCAGACTCTGTCATCAAACCATTCATCCCGATTGCAACAATTTCTTCTAACTTCATTTCTCGAAATAGAGCAACATCGTTTTGGTCACCATACGAGCAGACCATGACTGCACCAGAACCGAATTCCATTTGAGCAGAGTGATGTGTTCTAATTGTAACTTCTCTGTTTATTACTGGAACAATGATTTTTTTATCAATTATATCCTGATATCTTGAATCATCCGGATTTACTATTACTGTTTGGCATGCGCAGAGCAGTTCCGGTCTAGTACTAGCTATGACGATTTCTCTGTTGGAATCTTTGATTTTGAATTTCATGTATACCAGCTTGGTTGGAATGTCTTGGTACTGGATCTCTGCATCCGCAATCGTGGTACCTGAAACCCAGTCGTAGTTGTTTGGGCGAGTTGCCTTGTAGATCGTTCCGCGCTTCCATAATTCAATAAATGTTGCTTGTGTCAGGATTCTATATTCCTCAGAATCTGTTCTGTAATAGTTTGAGAAATTTCCAGACAGACCAAGACTCTTCATTATCTGTAGCATTTCTGCTTCTAGGTCGTCCAGAGAACTCTTGCACAACTCTAGGAATTTGCTTCGTTCTGTTTCCTGCATTCGAATATTGTGCTTTTTTTCTGTGTAGAGTTCCACTGGCAGTCCGTTTCTGTCTATACCAATTGGAAAATACACGTGATTTCCATTCATTCGAGCGGTTCTAGCTATCATGTCTATCTGAGAATAGTGAGCTGCAGCTCCAATGTGCCAAGGCCTGCCAGACGGATATGGAGGGGGCGTGTCTATGACAAAGTTCTTGTTTTCAGGCACAAAATCGTACAGGCCGGAATCTACCCATTGTTTTAGGATCTTTGCTTCAAGCTCTGGATTCCACGCAGTCTCTTTGATTTTTGGTTCCATGACTAGTACTTGGAAATCTTAGAAATTAGATGCGCGCCCTTGTTGTATCCTTCGTAAATGTATACGCCAACTGCTTCAATGTTCTTTGGAAGCTTGGGTACTAGAAGCTTGATTATCTCTGTAGAGAGATTCTCCACTGTGGCTTCTCCTTCTAGGAGGAATGTGGTATTTTTTGGCACCTGCATGTCAAACATTCCCTTTGGCCCCTCAAATGATATTCTGTAATGTGACTGGTCTTCTGTTTTGAGATATTTTCTGTTGATGAAAAACTTGTGATCCAAAATTCCAATCACTTCTTTGATGATTTTCTTTGCCTCGCCAAAATCAATTAGCAAATTGTTTTTCATGTCGCCTACTAGTTCCACTAGAACAGTTGAGGTGTGTCCGTGCAAAATAGAGCATTTTTCTACTAGTGGCAAAATATGCGCATAGTCAAATGCAAATGATGGGTCCTCAATGAAGATAGAGCCGGACTGGGCATCCTTGGTATCATAGAATACGATCTCTTCTAGCTCTTTGAGCTTTGCAGCAAACTGTGGATGGCCTATTGCCATAATAGTGTGGTTGTCGGATTTTATCTCCTTGTATTTTGTAATGTCTGATTCAGAATCGATTACCTCGATTAGCTTGCCGTCACTTGTTTTGAAATCAACCAGTACTGTTTTCCCACTTGACAGTGTCATCTTGTGTTGGTACTCGTATGATGTTCCCAAAAACGAGAGCATCTGTGCAATGGATAATTCAGTTCTTGATTTTAGAAGAGTGCCATTTTTGTCAATGTATCTAAAATCCGAATCCAGTATTGTAGAGTTGGCAAGTGTCATTTGCAAATTGCCTCTGTTTTGTGCCTATATATTCAATAGAGCTGGCTGAGCCTAGATTACAGACTCGATGAACTTGGCAAGCTCAACATCATTTTGTGTAATGCCGCCAGCATCATGAGTCATTAGGTCTATTGATATTCTGTTATACACATTGAACCATTCTGGATGGTGGTTCATCTTTTCTGCATGCAAGGCAATCTTGGTCATAAAAGAAAACGCTTCAGCAAAATCAGAAAATGCAAAATCCTTGTGCAGTTTGCCGTTTTTTACTGTCCAACCGCTTAATGATTGTAGTTCGTTTTTAATTTGCTCATCAGATAGTGACATTGGTCTCATTACAATATGATATCATGATTGGATAATAGTCTTTACCAATAGCAACTTCTTTGTATGGGGGTATTACTGCAAAAACATGAATCTTGATGTGTTGTTGGAAAAAATTCAATCCGCAATAACACAAACTGTACAAGCTAAAAAAATCGGAATTGCTTTCTCTGGTGGAGTTGACAGTACTCTGATTGCCAAGATGTGTCATGATATGAAATATGATGTTATATTACTTACAATAGGATTTGCAGATTCACATGACATTAAATTTGCAAAACAAGTAAACGAATTTCTGAATCTGCCGCACAGAATTCTAGAAATAAATCCAGACGAATTTGATTCTATTTCACAAAAAATCAACATCACAATAAACACCGATAATCTATCATGGAATGAAAACAGCATTGCGTATTATCATGTGTCCAAGCTTGCACACAACCTTGGATTGGATGTGGTGGTGACGGCAAATGGAATTGATGAGCTGTTTTGTGGCTATAATGGATACCGGGACGCAATAAAGCAAGGAAATGATGCAGTAATGGCACTAATGGATGCCAAGCTAGACAATGAAATCAAGATGATGAAGGCAATAAACCAAATCTGCTCAGAATTTGGCGTCAAAATAGTCCAGCCGTTACTGTCTGAGGATTTTATCAAATTTGCCAAGACCATTCCAATAGATCAGAAAATTATAGACGAAAATGATCTGCAAAGAAAGCACATCATACGCCGACTTGCGCTTGAGGTAGGCGTTCCAGAATTGTCTGCAAATGCAAGAAAAAAGGCATTACAGTATGGTACAATGATTCACAAAGCACTACTAAAGTCTAGATGAATTTTTTGCAGATTTTGTTTACTGTCTTGTTTACGTTTGTGATTATTTGAGGCGCTGCACCCAGGTGGCTTTGCGGTGTGAATATTTCGTCTATTTCACTTTCTGTCAGTTTTGATGAGATGGTTTTGTCGTTTTTGATTGCGTCGGAATAATCAATTCCCTTGTCGTGGGCTTCAAATGCGACTCGCTGGACATCTCTGTACGCAACAAATCTTGGAACTCCTTTTTTGATCAAGGCCTCCAAGACAAATTCTGCAAAGATTTGTCCCTTGGTGATATAGAGGTTTTGTTCTATTTTTTCCGTGTTTACTCGTAACTTGTCAATGATTCTGAGCATCGTCTCTAGCATTTCATCAAGCAAAATGGAACACATTGGTATTGTGAATCTCTCATTTGCCGAGTTTGAGAGGTCTCGCTCATGCCATAGGGGAATGTTTTCAAATGATGCACTCATCTGGCTGCGCAATAGCTTTGATAGTGATGATATTCGCTCGCTTTTGATTGGGTTTCTTTTTACTGGAACCGCACTGCTTCCCATTTGACCTTCCTTGAAATGCTCTGCAACTTCGCCGATTTCGGTTCTTTGCAGATTTCTAATCTCTACTGAAATTTTTTCCAGTGTGCTACCAATTAGTGCCAGCTGAAAGACATATTCTGCATATCGCTCACGCGGAATGATTTGTGTAGTTACCTCTGCTGGGAATAGTCCTAGTCTTTTTGCAACTCGTCTTTGGACATCGATTGCCTTTGCACCCATTAATGAGCCTGTTCCAACCACTCCGAGTGTTTTGCAAATCAGAATTCTTTTCTTTATTTCCTCGATTCGCTCTACGTGTTTTGCCATCTCTGATGCCCAGTTTGCAAACTTTAATCCAAATGAAATGATGCTTGCATGCTGACCGTGTGTTCGTCCAACTGCAGGAACCTCTCTGTAGTCTGTTGCTCTTTTTGCCAAAAGCAGAGCAAGACTTGCCACTTTGGGCTCTATGATGGATAATGCGTCTCTCATTTGCATTGACGTGCTGGTATCGACCAAATCGTTGCTTGTTAGGCCATAGTGAATCCATGGCCTTGCACCAACTTGACACTTCTCACTTAGTGCCTCTACTAGGGCAGCAGTGTCGTGATCTGATTTTGCCTCTAGCTGTTTCACTCTAGTAGCAGAGATCTTGCCAGATTTTGATGCGGCAAAAATGTTTTGGGCAGATTTTTTTGGAATCATGCCGATTTCTCCCTGTGACATGGCAGCAGCTCCCTCGATTTGTAATTGATAGTCTATTTTTTTCTGATCATCAAAGACTGCAAGCATCTCCTCCGTGCCGTATCGGCCACTGTCAATTGGTAAAATAGGCAATAATTGACTTGGCATCTGTATCAAAAATAAATGTGACGGACAAGATGTGACACAGCTGACTGTCTTTCCAATAGAAAAATTTGATTGTGTTTTCAAGTTTAGTAATTATGTTTTGTTTTTTATATGGTGGAACAAGGAATCTGGTTGCTTGAGTTCTATCAAGGAAATAATGCACGCACCAATATCCATTGAGGGTAACCTTCCACTGGATCATGCGATGAAAAAAATGCTGTTTAACAATTTCAACAGGATCCTGATCTCAGAAAATGGCGTCATATCTAAGTATTGCGACAATGAGGGATGTGGTGTTTTTCCTTCTTTATGATAGATCTGATAGGAATATGACACAAATTCCAATAAGTGAAGTTGCGGTTCCCGTCGTCTCAATTGATGAGACCGCATCGATTAGGGAATGTGCTGGAATGATGCTGGAAAATGGGTTTGGTTCACTGGGAGTGCTATCTTCAAACAAAATATCTGGAATTGTCACAAAGACCGATTTGGTAAAATATTTTGCAACACATCATGTGGGAAGAAAATCCGTAGGAGAATACATGTCGCCGTATTATTTTTGGCTGTATGATGATGCCTCAATTTATGACATGATACGAAAGCTGTATGAAGAAAACATCACACGTCTCATACTGCGAACACAAAGCGAGATTCCTGCTGGAATCATAACTCTGACTGATCTTGTAAGGCTGACAATTGCGGATCCGACAAAGGGCCAAGTCGAGTTCACCGAAGAGTCATTTCGTACAATATTTCCAAAAAAGTTTGACCCAAAACAGATCTCAGATATTCCAAACAAGAAACTGGCGCGTGACATCATGAGCAAAAAAATCATCACAGTGCGATACGATGAGGATCTGGCAAAGACCTGCAAAATTATTCTGGATAACAAAATCAACGGAGTCGGCGTCATCTCTGGAGCAGGAAACATCATCGGAATTTTGAGCAAAACTGACGTTATCAAAGCACTGTCCTATATCCAATGATATCGTAGATGCCTACTTGCACTGTCGCTTATGATTTAAATTGCAACCAAACAGCTTAATCGATAATGTCAGGTATTACACCAAAAAAAATTCGAGATAACGTATACCAAATAGATGCTGATTCCAGCAAGGGAATGAAAGTGCCAGTCACAATTTACGCAGACGAAGGACTAATTGCAAAAATGATGACTGACAGAACTTTATCTCAGGCAATGAATGTGGCAACCTTACCTGGAATCCAAGGCAGTGCAGTGGTTTTGCCAGACGGACACGAGGGATATGGATTCCCAGTGGGCGGTGTTGCAGCAATGGATGCAGAAGAGGGAATGATTAGTCCTGGGGGCGTCGGCTATGATATCAATTGTGGTGTCAGATTACTAAGAATGAATTTATCAGAAAAAGAAGTTCGACCAAAACTAAAAGAATTGGTAACAGATCTTTTCAACTCAATTCCTTCAGGCGTTGGCTCTGAAGGCGCAATAAAACTAAACTATTCTCAATTAGACGAGGTTCTGGTTCGCGGCGTGAACTGGGCAATTGATCATGGTTATGGAACCAAAGACGATGCAGACGTATGCGAAGAAAATGGCCAAATAAAAAACGCAGATCCGAACAAAGTATCCAACACTGCAAGAAAAAGAGGAGCACCACAACTAGGAAGCCTTGGCTCTGGCAATCACTTTCTTGAGGTGCAAAAAATAGACAAAATCTATGACGAAGAAGCAGCAAAAAGAATGGGGATCCAAGAAGGAAACGTTACTGTATTGATTCACTGCGGCTCTAGGGGATTCGGACACCAGATCTGCTCTGACTATCTGCGAGTATCAGAGCAAGCTTTGCGAAAATACAACATTAGTTTGCCAGACAGAGAACTTGCATGCGTGCCGAACACATCAGAAGAAGGAGAATCCTATAGAAAGGCAATGTTTGCCGCATTGAATTTTGCCTGGAGCAATAGACAGATGCTGACTCATTGGACTCGCAAATCGTTTGAGCGGGTCTTCAAGAGCACAGAAGCAGACTTGGACATGAAACTAGTATACGATGTCGCACACAATATTGCCAAGGTTGAAAAACACAAAATCGACGGCAAAGAAAAATCAGTTGTAGTTCACCGCAAAGGTGCAACAAGAGCGTTTCCTGCAAACCGGGATGAAATACCATTAAAGTACAGAGACTTGGGCCAACCAGTTCTAATTCCTGGTTCAATGGGAACTGGAAGTTGGATTCTGCTTGGCAAGCCAAACTCGATGAGCCTAAGCTTTGGTTCTACCGCACACGGTGCAGGAAGAATGATGTCTCGCTCAAAGGCAAGGCGCGACTTTACAGAAGAGCAGGTAAAAAAATCACTAAGTGATAAAGGAATTTTCATAAAATCATTGACTAGGGATGGCGTAGTCGAAGAGACACCAGAGGCGTACAAAGACGTGGATGCAGTAGTAAACGTATCACATGAATTAGGAATTGCAACCAAGGTAGCAAAGCTAGTCCCAATTGGCGTGATAAAGGGTTGAGCGAAGACAGAGAACTAGAAGCACTCAAGGCAAGGCGCCTAGCAGAGATGAGAAAAAATATTGTATCTCAATCTCAAAAACAAGAAAAAACAGAGACAGCGGCCCCACCATCGTATAGAGAAATCGTGATTTCTCATCTTGGGTATAGGGGAATGGAGGTACTGCAAAATGCCGAATCCCAATTTCCAAATGAGGCAAAAATGGTAATTGAAAGACTAGGGCAATTGTTCCAGACTGGCGAAATCAACGAAGAAATCGACGGTGGCCAACTCTTGGCATTGTTCAGATCAGTTGGAATTTACGTGCGAATGCAAACCAAGATCAACATAGAGCAGGACGGAAAATTCGTTTCACTATCGGACAAGCTAAGTAATACTGATGACCATGAAAATCTTTGAAGTAAGCTCGACTGATTTTTTAGAAGACAAGCGCCTGATCAACAATGCACTGGCAGACATGGCATCACAATTTGGCCTGCCAAATGACTTTGTGTTTGGCGAGCCGACATCAAGATTTGGCTGGACATTTTTCAAATTATGGATAAGGCCAAACTTGCAATCTGCAATAAACCAAAAATTCGATGATATGATCCGAAGATACAAAGGCAAGCCTGAAGAAAAATTTACTTTTTTTATTGCGGATTATTTTCTAGCCAAAGGCTGTAAAACCAAAGTAAAGCTGATTGATACCTAGACTCTTCTTCCTCTCTTTCCACCCTTCTTTCGTGTGGTATCATGAGGAATTGGTGTAACGTCGTCGATTCGACCAATCTTGAATCCGCCTCTTGCCAGTGCTCTAATGGCTGCTTGTGCACCAGGTCCTGGGACTCTAGAGCCTACACCGCCTACTGCTCGCACTCGTATGTGAAAGCCAGTAAAGCCTTTTGCTCTTGCTGCCTCTACTACCGCGTTTGATGACTTCATTGCAGCAAATGGAGACGATTCGTACCTGTCAGCTGTTACGTGCACACCGCCGGAGCTGATTGCCACGGTTTCTGCGCCAGTAAGGTCAGTCATGTGTACTATGGTATTGTTGTAACTACTGTAAATGTGAGCAATACCCCACTTGTCGACTTGTACTTCTGACATTGGTTACCCAAAGTTTGGTGGTTTTAAAAAGCTATGTCAACTTACTGAGCGACAAATTACGCAAAATGCTGCCATCCCTTGTTTTTGATTGGAGTTTGCCTTTTTCCAGATTGCAAAAAGACACCTTTACCGCTTTGTACATGGCCAATCTGAATCAGATTGATCTTGCACTTTTTGGCAATCCTTTCCAGTCTTGGCAGGTTTTTTTGGGAAACGGTTGCAACTATTTCATATTCTTCTCCGGAATTAAACACAAGATCTAGTGAGTTTTTTCTATTTGTCTTTGCAAATTCATCCAGTCCGTTTTCTTTTGGTATGGTATCTATGATGAATTTTTTCTTGCTTGCGCCTGCAATCTCTGTCAGAGTAGTTGACAGTCCGTCACTAGAATCCATTGAGGAATCAAGATATTTTGAGGCCAAAATGCCAAATTTCAGCTGTGGTTTTGGTTCTAGTACAGAATTAATTGCATCTTTTCTGAATTTACCGCCAGATCTGCTCTTTTTTAGCAAAATACTCAGGCCTGCACCTGTCTTGCCAAATTTTCCAGTTGTAACTATGATGTCGCCTACTTTAGCGCCACTTCGTGGAGTTATTTTCTTGGCAACGCCAAACAACATGACTGAAATCACGATCTCCTTCGCCTCGTTTGTGTCTCCGCCAAGAATTTTTACACCAAATTGCTTTGATGTTTCTCTAAATCCTGATGCGAGTCTTACTAGTTTTGTCCTTGGATAGTTGCGTGGCAGCGATACAGAAATGATTCCGTGCTTTGGCCTTACTCCCTTTGATGCAAAATCGCTTAGTGGGGCAACCATGCTTTTTTTGGCAATCTGCTCTGGACTCATCTGTGGTGGAACGTCTGTGCTTTGCACAAGTGTGTCTGTTTTAATTACACCAAAGTTTTTGCCTAGGTGAAATATTTCCACATCTTCATTAGTAGTTGTGACTAGATTTTTCTGTAAAATGGAAATTATCTTTTTTTCATCTAGCTTGGTCATGGCTTTGTTTTGTTAGAGCGGTAATCTCTTTTTGAATCTGCTGCGCTTTATCAAAATCATTTGACTCTACCGATATTCTGATAATGTCTTCGGTGTTTGATTTTCTAACCAATGCCCAAGTGTCATCATCTATTGTAACCTTGATTCCATCTATGGTGATTGTTTTTCCAAATTTCTGTCTTAGTTTCTTTTCTAGTATGGAAAGTGTCTTGTCGTGTAGGTGTGCTTCAACATCAATTTTGGTTCGAAGCTGGTAATAGCTAGAGACAAATTCTATTACCTCATCAATTATTTTTTTGCCAGTCATTGCGGCAATCAGTCCTGATGTCAAAATTCCGTCCCGGCACATGTTAAACTCTGGCAGGATAAATCCGCCACTGCTCCCCTCTCCTCCCGCTTGGCATTTTTGCTTTAACATCGTATCAATGACGTTTGCCTCTCCTACCTTTGAGCGAACTACTGATCCGCCGTGCTCTTTGATGTATTTTTCAACTGCGATACTAGTGTCAATACTGAGGCAGAATTTTTTGTATCCTAGTTCTAGTGCTTTGATCACACCTAACGCAAGTGTAGTGTCTGGTGATTGCTTTATGCCATCTTTTACCACTACTAGTCTGTCTCCATCAAGATCAAAGGCAAATCCAATGTCGCACTTTTTGCTTGCAGAAACTAGCTGTGTGAGCTTGTCCACTGTTGGGTCTGGGCCACGACTGGCAGATTTTTCATTAATAATGCGGACTTGACATCCTAGCTTTTTTAAAAGCAGAGGGGCAACATTTACGGCAGCTCCTCCGCCAATATCCACTACTATCTTAGGTGAGTGTCTTATTTTGCCAATAATTTTTGCCGCATCATCCACATAACTAGATATGATTTTGTGTTCTGTACCAAACTTTGCAATTTTGCATTGTTTTTTCTTAATTATATTGGCAAATTCTCGCTCATTTGGCCCGCGACCATTTATGATGAATTTGAGGCCATTCCATTGCAGTGGATTGTGAGATGATGTGATAATCAAGCCTGCACCATACTTTCTTGCATCTCTGAATACCGCCGGTGTTGGAACCATCCCCAAATTGTACACGTCGATTCCACACTCTAGTAGGGCAGCTACTGCAACACTACTTACAATCTCTCTTGATGGCCTAGTGTCGTGTCCTATGACACACTTTTTTGATGGTATTGTATGGGCAAAGTTCCTACAAAATTCCAAAACATCTGTAAGTGTTAGATCGTTTCCGACAATTCCGCGAATTCCAGAAATGGATTTTTTCAATGGTCAGAAACCTGAAATGCTTTTTATAAACTCTGATAACACTGCCCTCCATGCCTCGATAGCTCAGCCTGGTAGAGCGAAAGTTTCGTAAACTTTAGGTCGTGGGTCCAAATCCCACTCGAGGCTTTACACAATCAAAAATTATTCATCAAGGGTTTCGATGTCGACTTCAAGTTCTTTGGCGAGACCTTCCCACCATTTGTTAGTCTGCTCTGTCATACTCCCCAAAAATATCATAAAATGCTCCTTTATAGATCTGTCGGTTTGTGATCAGTACAGCATGATCCACTGATCAGCTAAGCTTGTTTTTGTTTTCTTTTTGCGCGATTGTAAATTATGATTGCAAGTGCGCCACCGGCACATCCCCAAAACACCGGCCATCGAAGCGGATCATTTGTCATCCCTAGAAAAGAATAGATCGTCCCGCCAATTAGTGCAAATCCGATTAGCTCAAGAATCTTGCTCATAAGAGGCAGAATAATCGAAAAGATATATTGTTTGTTTGTAATCTGATACTGTGGACAAGTATCTTCTAATGATGCTAATCGTTCTGACCATGGGAATGGGATTTGCCATTTTCAAGGAACCGCCTAGCCTGGAATTGTTTTATGCGCAACTGGCAGGAGCATTCATCATAGTCGGATATTCCACATACAAGGAACGAAGAACTCGAAAAAGTTCTAAAAAGTAATCTTAAAGATCTAGACCGAAGCCTTGTGCCAAATCATGGAATCGCTTGTAAGATTCTAGGTATTGCTTTCCCTTTGGTGTGATTACATAGGTGTTCTTTCCATCAAATTCGATTTTGTTGATTAGTCCTGCACCAGTCAAGTTTTCAATGAACTTGGCTAGTCGAGAATGTGACAGATTTGCCTGTGTTAGAAGTGAAGTTACCTTGATTCCTTCTTGTCCACACTGTTCAGTAGCTGTTAGCAGATCTGCTACTATTTGCATACTGGTGCGATATGTGGCCATTGTACTTCGAGTATAATTCTAAAATATAAGGGTATTAACCTTTCTCACGATTGCTTAATAACCAAACGCAAACCCCCGAACAAAGTGTCCAGTACTATTACTTGGTATGATGATTTTCTTGGCGTGGCCTATAGATATTTTGATCTACGAATGAATGTGGTCCCGCTGTTCTCTGATCGAAAAAAAGCAACCGACATTTGGAACGAATATGTCCACTGGTGGAGTGACCACGACATCAAACTGAGATTCGTAGAGACAGGCGACCATTACTGGTTTATCATCGCATCCGAGACTAGACGACCAGATCACAACATGGCATTTTTCAAGATGTTGCCCATGTCTGCACATTACGCCCGATTCAAAAAGGGACACCTGGGTGAGGCGTACTTTAGATTTGCAACATACTCGCAAAAAGAGGAAAAAGACGTCAAAGGTGATGCAGTGTGCAACTGTTCCCACACCAAAGAAGATCACGAGGGAGCATGTCAGATTGATGGATGCAACTGTGAGCAGTTCCAAACATTTGAGCTTAGATTATTCAAGAAAAAGAAAACAATAACTGACATTAAATTCCTAGAGGAAAAAGACGTCAAGGACGATTCAATTGCATGGAATTGCCTCTATGTGAACAAGTACAAAAATTCTGCCTAGCTATTTTTTATCCATGCTGACTCGGACGTGTTCGCCAGGATAATGCTCGTAGATCTTTTGCGAATAACACTTGCCGCACAAAACTCCTTTGATATTCCATTCAGGCATTGCTACATACTTGTATGGAACTGATCCCTTGCATAATGCGCATTTGTCTGCGTCAGCCAAGCAATGTGAATTTTTTTATGTCTATATAAAAATCATGGCCATTTTTTGGTGTGATCAAAAAATTTGTTAAATAATGGTGCATCCAAGAAAAAGCTGCGGTAGATTGTCTGGCCATTGTAAATCTCCTGCAATTTTTACCGTGGCTAGCAACTATCGCTTTACAATAAACTGTTGACTAGTTTTCTAATACTTTCGATTTCCTCTTCCTCTTGGCGTATTTTCTTGTCTACTACGCGCAACATTGCCTCATTCCATACGTGATGGGAAAAGAAATTGTGCTTGGTGTTTGCCAGCTCTATTTCGTCTTCGACTACGGTATCTTCGAGGAATCTTGTCACAACACCGTCTGTTAGTTTGAGGATGCGCTCATTGAGCTTGGAGCTCTTAAAGATTGGCTCTACTTTGGCAATGTCTTCTTTGAAATCCCCCTTTGTACTGAGGATGCTTTTGTGAATTATTCTAAAATACACTGCAACAAAAAACAATGTCGCATATCGTTTGGTTTTGTGCCCTCCGCGTTTTCCATAGCCTAGTGATTTTTTAGCAAATTCTTTTACCAAATATGGATAGATGAGCAACCTATAGTCGTCCTTTAGATTTTCATTGAATACATCATCGTACTTGCTTCCGCGAGGCAAAAACTGTGCAGGCGAGCTGTATGATTCAGTTGGCCTCTGCTCAATTCCTGCAACCAAAGCTTGTATTGCGTCTTTGGCAACAATTACTTTTTTGTGATTATCGGGAAGGTACCTGTTGTATGTGGCATCTCCCTTGAATTCGCCTTGCTGCGACTTTGTCTTGGAGTCAAACGAGCCTGCCTGTATTTCGTAAAAATATCCGTGGTTTTCAAGCTGGGATTTTACAGACTTGTGAAAGTCCATCAGCGATACTAGGTCTTTTCCTCGAACGGAATTTTGCGAGTTTCTGTATTTTGTGATATTATTTTGGTCCAGCTCATCATCTGCTCGTATGATGGTAACTGTGATGCTACCATCTAGATTGTTAGTTCTCTTGGCATGATCTAAAATAGAGTTTGATGTTTGAGCGCCGTTGACTATTTGTGGTGCATGCAACACTAGCGTGTTGTCTTCCAGCTCTTCAAAATTGCTAACTACTATAGTAATTCCATTGTTATAGTAAAAGAATTTGTCAGGAGAGTTTTGGAGTGTGTCCCGAATTCCCTTGTTTACGTTTGTCTTGAACTGCATCCACTGCCTGATGTTTGACTCAAAGACATAGTCCCTGTTTTTGATAACAAAGTCTGTCAGCTCTCGAAGCTTTAGTATGCCGACTACGGTGTTTTTGTAGCGAATTCTCTCTTCTAGCCGTATCTTGGATTTTTTTCCTGCTGCAGGCTTTTTTATTCGATCCCAGAGAGACTTGACAATTTTATCCAAACCAATTATCTCTAGTGTATCATCGCCGTCATAGTTTACTGGCTGATTTGTGACATAGCAGCATTCGACTTTGAGGTTTTTTTCTTGGATCTTTGTTACTAAGTTTGCAAGCTCAGGTCTCATCTTGGTAATGTCTTTGGTTAGTAGTCTTCTGACGTCTTCTTTGAATTTGGCAATTGCCTCCTCAGAATGGGCAGTGCCATATTTTGACTGGAATAATCTTATTTTGTTGTCTGAAAAATCAACCGGCAAATAAGCGTCAATTCCAAGATCGTTTGCACCATCGACAATCGAATCTGCAGCATCGTCTTCTGTTGCCTCGTACACCCTAGTCAAAACCCAGTGCAGGAAATTGTAGCCTTTTTCTACGTCGCTTTTTCCACTTTCGGCATATTCTATTATGCTGTCTTTGATGTTCTCAGAAAATCCCTCTAGTGGCTGCTCTGCCTTTTTTTGAATCAGCAATGACTGCGAGCCTGGAATGTATTCTAGCAGGCCATTACTTCTCTCTGCCATGGTATGGTATGAGAGTACTGGCTTTAGAATGGCAGGTTATTGTATAATGACCTGATGTGTTCATGCGTAGGCAAAAATAATCACTGTGCCAAATCGACTTGTGCAAAAATATCTCGTCTTGATCGGAGCTGCAATAGTTGCCATAATCATAGGTTTTGCGCTAACGTATAGTCAGCCCAGCTCTGAGCAGGCACCACAAGGGACTCCTATTGAAGAAATCATGCCGGAAAACACTGTCTCTATTGTAATGCTGTCTTCAAGGCCAGGATGCGAAACGACAGGATGCTATCTTCCAACAACTATTACAGTTGATTCCGGCAAGACAATAACTTGGGTAAATCAAGACAGGGGATTGCACACTGTCACCACAGGATATTATGACACACCAGATGGAATGATAGAAAGCGGGCAAATAGCACCCGAGGACAAATTTTCATTTACTTTTGATACGCCGGGACAATTCCATTATTACTGTAGACTGCATCCGTGGATGGAAGGAACCATAATTGTAAATTAAGAGGTGAGGAAGGGATTTGAACCCCTATAGATTCGCTTTGCAGGCGAACGCATAGCCGCTCTGCCACCTCACCAACAGAAAAAAACCAAATCCAACAGAATTAAACTCTTTACTTGATAAACGTCTTTGAAGCAAGCTTGACGTCTTCACCGCGAATTGTTTTACGCCCAGCATGATTTGACATGTCAACTGCGCTCTTTGCTATTGTGGTTGCAATCTCCTCTAGGACACGCCTTAACTCGTCTGCCGACTCGTCGCTTACGCGATCAGCGCCTGCCTTTTTGAGTATCCTGTACATGGCAGACAGGCCCAATTCAGACGACTTCATATCAAATTTTGACCATTTTGTATGATAAAGGATTATGAGCTAAAAAATTCCACACACTAATGGATTTCTGCACACTTAAGTATACAGAAAATTTCCCAAAAACCATGCTCTATGATGCGCATATTCACCTATCGGATCCAGAGTATGAAAGCGAAATAGGCTTAGTAATCAACTCGATGCACCAAATCGGCATCAAAACATGCGCAGTATCAATGGATGTCCAGTCGTCTAATGTCACACTAAATCTTGCCAAAAAAAGCAACCACGTCCTACCGTTCATTGGGATTCACCCAGAAAAGGCATCAGATGATCTGGATTCGATGACATCACTAATTGAGCAAAACGCAAAAACACTCTCCGGAATAGGGGAGATAGGACTTGATAAGACCTACACCAAAACTGATGAAGACTTTGCAAGGCAAAAACAGGTTTTCACTAAACTACTAGAAATGGCAGAAAAGTACCACAAACCAGTATCAGTACATTCGCGCGCAACACTGGATGAAATATTTCAAATCATGCCGTCTTACAAAATTCCTGGATTCTTGCTGCACTGGTTTGCAGGAAGCAAAAAGCAGCTAGGCCAAGCAATGGATCTTGGATGTTATGTTTCCTATGGCCCAGTATCGGTGTATTCGCAGGACAAGCAAGTTCTGATCTCTCTTACAAACAAAGACAAAATCCTAGTAGAAACAGACGGACCAGTAAGATTTTCTCGCTGCTTTGATATGAAGTCCGCTCATCCAAGCTTTATTCCAAGTGTAGTGTTTTGCATATCGAAAATACTTGGAATATCATACAATGAGGCTGAAGATATGCTGGAAACAAATTCAAAACAATATCTGGGAATATAGGTATAATATACCCCCAAAGGAATTCCTGTCGTGGATAGAATAAAGAGACTCTCAATGCAAGTCCTTGATCAACACAAAGACAAGTTCTCAGTAGACTTTGCAGACAATAAAAAAATTCTAGACCAACTAGCAGTTGTACGCTCTAAAGGCCTCAAAAACGAGATGGCCGGCTACATCACAAAGCTTCTCAAGCGTGAAAAAGACTATCTCTCATCAAAGGAAGCACCAGTTGAAGAGGAAGAATTAGAAGAAGTTGAAGAAACACAAGTAGAAGCAGCTGAAGAGGAAACCATACCAGAATCAGAAACACAAGAATCCGAGATTCCTCAAGAAATCACAATAGAGTCCGGCGAAGAATCTTAAGCAATACCTTTCTGTCATTATACAATGATTACAATCAAGCTCTTAGGTGGTGCAAAAAAGTCGTTTGGCAAGGACCTAATTCAGGCAGAGCTTGACAATGTTTCCATTTCAAAATTATTAGATTATCTCTTATCGATAAAGCCGGCAAACACACTGGATCTAGACACCAAAAATGTCCTAATTGCGGTAAATGGGGCAGACTCGTCTGCACTGCAAGGCCATGACACAATACTGCACTCGGGAGATATAGTGAGTGTAATACCGGTAATACATGGCGGCTCAAGAATCCAGTTTATCATACAATCAAAAAATGTCGAGATGTTCAATGTCAAAAACAAAAAGGGCAAAAACTATGACTATCTGAGTGCATTGAGAAAAAAATTCCCATACATAACAATGGAGGGAATCTCTTCAAAGGAAATAGCAAGCATACTGCATATCAAAAAAATACTAGGCGTATCACTGTATGCAAAAAAGAACAACCTGTTATTATCAAAAAAATTCGAGACAGACATCTTGCTTAGATTTGCGGCAACAACGCAGATCCTAGCTGCAATAAATCTAGTAGGCATTGAGAAAACAGACACATTTACCATAGTTGCACTAGGCCCAAAGTCTCATCTTGAGAGACTGCACTCACATCTCGAAGAACACTTGGTAGATGTGAATTATTCCAAGAATATTTCACATATTCAAAAACAATTCAAGATAACAAAAAAGCATCTGGGTGTAATTGATTCCAAGAATCCACTTGAAGACTTGGTAGTAGAAAAGGCAGCAGTACTATTCCAGTGAGCCGCGCTTTTCTCGCTGTATGCTCAAAACATCCTCGTCTCTGAGTACAGATACGCCAGTAATTACACCCAAAATCTCGACTAGAACAATCCAGTCGTATTTTTCAAGTGAGACCCTGTTTGGAATTTTATTTGCTATTTGACTGATTATTTCACCAGATGAAATCTCAGAATTTCTTTTCTCTACTGTTATGCGATATGTCTGGCCTTGTGCAATTTTTTCTGATTGTTTCATTGCAGTATCTACAATTTCTGTCACATCCGTCTTTGTTACTGCAAATATTGGGATTGCGCGCATTGTATATCGAATAGACCATGGCTCGTCTTCCAGCTTTTCCCGGATTTTCTTTATCAGATCTAACGGGCTTGAAGTAGTATCCACATACAAAATCCCGGAAAACTCTGTCATGGAAATCTGGGGATTATCGTCGCCAAGCTCAGACAATAATTCTTTTATCTCGTCTGTAGTTTCACCCTCAAAGTGTCTTGCACAAGTAACTAGAACATTCAATGAGTACAAGCTAAAATCCAGTACATATTTAGCTTGATTAAAAATTAAATAAAGAAATCCTGTACTAATATCATGAGCACAGAGCCTGATCTTGAAAACGACTTTGAGGACGACTTTGAAGATCTTGAAGATGAAGAAATAGAAGATGAGGATTTTGATTAGATAGTCAGACCAAAGCTGTCTGCGAATTTGTTAAATGTGTTGTATGCTTGCAGGAAATCTCGCCCGGTGCTGCTTATTTTGTACTTGCATGCTCCATCGGAGCTGGTCTGCTCTAGTAATCCTTGAGACACCAAAGTGCCCAAGATCTTTGATATTCTTCCATGGGGGATGTTTGCCTTTCTTATCAGGTATGTGATGCTTGCTCCTTGCTCGTCTGGCAAGTCGTCACGAGTAGTAGTGAGAATATCTCCGATTATTTTCATGTGGGTTCTGTATACTTGCATTTTGACAAATTTTTTGTAAAATTATTGTTGAATATATTGGCAGGATAAGATTTTTTGACAAAATAATGTCATTGAGCTAAATTTGAGCCTGAGCTAGAGATTTTCATCGAACTTTATCTTTGTCAGTGGCACTTTGGTTACTGGAATAAAGAGCAAACCCAGTCCGGTAATCTTGATGGAAATTGACACTACATTCAGTATGGATTGTGGAAATACAAAATAATACCAACCCAAAAATTCCCCAAATCCTAACATTGCAAGGCCAGCAGCTACGAAAATGGCAGTCTTTCGCCTGCTCTCAAAATACGACATCATTGTTTCAATTGCGCCATATGCCAGCAGAATAAACGAAATGGAACGAATCACGTTTTCTATTGAAATAAATGAAATCAAAAACAGTGGCAGTATTCCAACTGATCTCAGATAATTTGATCTTGGGAAAAACGACTTGATTGTGTGGGAGAATGCAATGAAAAAGTATCCTAGTGTCTGCACCGCAATTCCAAGCGTTTGAATCCATCTCTGCGGCTCTTTTGGATCAAAGACATACGCATCAAGTGTTATGCCTAGCCACATTATCATAAAACCAACTCCAATTGAGAAAAACGCCAGTGTCAGTCGGAACAGAGTTGGGCTGCCTGTGTTTCTAAATCCAATGTATGACAGTATGCCTATTGTGATTCCTACTGCAAATCCTACCAAATTCAAAATGCTTTCTAAAAAAAATACTTCCATGTGTTTTGTATTGGATATTTGATTTTAAAAGTTAGTCCCATTCATCAAGCGTTCCGGCAGTCTGCCCCTCAGTAGAGCCGGCATAGTCACCCAAAATATCAGAATATGTCACATCATTGTGCGCAACATACTTGACATATTCACCATATGACATTTCCAAGTTGCAGTCTTGACATGTCACTAGAGTAAAGTCTGGTGCCAGATCTGCATTGCCTTTGCATTTTGGGCACTTGATCTTCACACAAATTGTACTCTAATTCTGTTATTATTCATTGCCAAAAAAAGAATAAATTGACTACAAATTGAGCAAATCCAATGGCACGAGTTTGCACAAAATGCAAAAATGAGATACCAGACTCTGAGCAGCTTGACGCAGTGGGTGGAACATATCCATGCTGTGCCAAGTGCTGGGAGGAATGGAAGACATATCGAATAATGGTCATGAACGAGCTAAGGCTGGACATGTCTCTGCCAGACCACAGAAAACTGCTCAAAAAGAACGAAAAGATCTTCGTCGGGGTATTGTCTCCTCAGGGAGATGTAATTGACTATTCCAATGAGGATAACCGCAAGCCAGACAAGCCGCAGGACTAAAGACCAAGTTTTTCCTTGGCACTATTTGGTATAATCAGGAATAATTGCTTTCTTTGCTGCTCGGTTAATCCCGAGAATATCTTTTGGACAGATCCTACTATAGAGTCCTGATTGGATTTGTCCAAGGATAGGAACACTTCGAGAATCCCATCTAGGTTAAAGAGAATCAGTTTTTGCGGGTTTCTGAGGACTTCGAGCACATAGGCAGACGCAAGGCCAATTCGCTTTTCCTCAGGCATTGCAGATAGGATCTCTAGCCATGTCGCAAAAAGCTTGGCAAAGTTTGGAAACGGAATTGTGGGGCCTGCCTCTAGTGCATTATTGATTATCTCCAACTGATCGGGTGCAGATAGTGTGAAGAACTCCTCCATTCTTTTTTTGAGTATTGGCTTTCGCAAAAAGTCCGGCAGGTTTGCCAAATTTACTATGATGTTTCCTGCAAAGTTTGGATGCGACAATCAAAAGTCAATTTACATTGGGGCATTAAAAATTTAGATCGCAATTCCATAACTTGGCTTAAATTAAAGCTCAAAATCTCACCCATTGATGCCCTCGACTGTAGTAGTTGGTGGATTTTTTGGAGATGAAGGAAAAGGCAAAATCATCTCATACTTGGCACAAAACGACAATCCAAGCATTGTAGTTCGAGGAGGGGCAGGACCAAACGCAGGCCACACAATAGAGGATGGCGACAAAAAATACAAGGTCCGAATGCTGCCCAGTGGATTTTTGAACAAAAAGGCAAGACTGATGATTGGCCCAGGCGTTGTGGTAAATCCAGATGTTTTGCACAAGGAAATTGAGGAATTCGGAGCAGCCAAGAGATCATTTGTTGATAATAATTGTGGAATAATAGAAAAAACTCATACAGATGCAGATGGTGGAGGCAGACTAAAGGAAAAAATCGGAAGCACAGGCTCTGGCACGGGTCCTGCAAATGCAGACCGAGCCATGCGTACGCTAAAGATGGCAAAAGAGATTCCCTCACTCAAGCCATACTTGATTGATGTAGCGCAGGAACTGCACACAGCACTAGATGCAGAGAAAAACGTCCTAGTTGAAGGCACGCAAGGGACATTTCTGTCTCTCTGGCATGGAACATACCCGTTTGTCACATCAAAAGATGTTACGGCCTCAGGAATATGTGCAGACATTGGACTTGGGCCAAAAAATGTCGACGACGTCATGGTAGTCTTCAAGTCTTATGTTACACGCGTGGGCACAGGCACGCTTGACGGTGAGCTTCCGATGGATGAGGTGGCAAAACGTGGCTGGTCGGAGGTAGGCACAGTAACTGGCAGACAAAGACGTGCAGCCGAATTTGATTTTGCGCTTGCCAAGCGTGCAGTCATGCTCAATTCCGCAACACAAATTGCGCTCACAAAGCTAGATGTATTATTCCCAGAATGTGCGCACAAAAATTCATTTGAAGATTTGAGCGCAGCGGCAAAAAAATTCATCACACAAATAGAAGACAAAACAGACGTGGCAGTCACGCTCATCGGCACAGGCCCAGGCGTTACTGACATTATTGATTTGAGAGAATAATTGTTTGGATAATTTTTGCTAAACTTTATTTTGCCAATTGTTTTACTGGACTCGTGGAAAAACCAAAATCTCCTAAATACATTCAACTAGCCTCACAATTAGAATTCTCACGCCTAGTTTCAGCATTAGAGCGAGTTCCACGCGTCTCATTCATGCACGAGCACGACGGCAAAAAAATCCTTGCAATTCAGATGGACCTGCTAAAAGAGCGCCCAATAATTTACTATGTGCCGCTAGACAAAAACGGCCATTATCTGGCATATGGCTTCAAAAACGGCAAAGAGGAAACATCTGTAGTTGATGCAGTATCGGAGCCGACAAAGCTGTACTCACCTATAGTAAAAATCAAGGAGCTACCACCATCGCTGCGACAACACTCTGATGAACAATTAGAAAAGTACGAGCTAATCGAGCTTGAAGATCTAGCAAGCCTTGCAAAAATTAGTCATGGATTTGAAGAAGCACCATTCCCATTGTTTTCATTTCCGCGCGAGAACAAGTGGCTAATTGGAGTCTTCATGAACTTTAACGAAGACGGACCTTCGTATTTTTGCCATGTGACAATTGATTCCGAGCCAACGCAACCATTTTTGAAATATTCAATGTTCAATGGCAATGCGCCTGTCTTTACAGACAACCTAAATGAGCATGGCTATTCGTATATCAAAATAATAAAGCTAGTAGAAACACATCCACTAATCCACTATGAATAATTTTTCAGAGCAAATCAAAAAACTAGCTCGACAAAAAAGCCCGCTTATTTTAGCAAATGACTATGACGATAAAAAAAATCTGGAATCGCGAACCCTAAAAAACATCAAGATACTCTCTGATTATCTCTGCGCAATCAAATTCAACTTTCATGTTTTGTTACCATTAGGAGAAAAACAAATAACAAAAATCACAAAAGCGGCGCACCAAAACGGCCTCCAAGTAATTGCAGACATAAAGCTAAACGACATTGGAAACACAAACCTTGTTGCGGCCCAAACATTGTGGGATTTGGGCTTTGATTGTATAATAGTAAATCCAATGATGGGCCCAGGAAACCTCCAAAAACTAATTGAATTGTCTCACAAGAACAAAAAAGGTGTCATTTCACTGTGCCACATGAGCTCCCCTGAAGCCAAGGTAACGTACGAGCTAGGCGTAAAACTAGGCTCAAAGAACACACAGCTCTACAAATTGTTCTTAGAATGGGCAACAAAAATGTCTGCAGACGGAATTATTGTTGGCGCAACATTTCCAAATATCATACAATACTGCAAAAAACAAAGCTGTGGCAAGCTAAATGTTTTTTCACCAGGAATCGGCACGCAAGGCGGAGACATCTCCAATACTGTATCTGCAGGCTCTGACTATCTGATTGTAGGCAGAACAATTCTTGGCTCAAAAAATCCGGTGCAGACTGCCAAAGAAATGGCAGATCTAGCTTGCAAAAACTAGGGATTTTGATTTTTGCAATAAATTTTTTGCATTCTGGTATGTTGTCTTGGAATGCGCCAAATCATATTCAAGCCAAACATGATCCAAGTGTTCATGAGATATTGTAACGTCGCTTGTTTTTGTTATGCCCAAGAAAAACACTACTTCTTTTTTGACTAGCTTGCCGTCATATTGGTACGTGTAATGGATTTTTTCCTCAAAGCCGTCGATAAACTCTACGTCTGTAATTCCGGTTTCCTCTCTTGCCTCTCTAATTGCTGCTTGCTTTTCGTCTTCGCCCTTTTCTATTCTGCCCTTGACAAAGTCCCAGTGGCCTGATGGATAGTGCAAAAGCAAAAACAGTTTTCTGTTTCCGTCTTTTCTAAATAAGACAATTCCTGCGGATCTCTCAGATGCTTCTTGCATTATTTTCCAATCCTTCTATTTCTTTTCTGAAATGTCCTGATTGCTCTAAGCAGATCAATCTTTCTGAATTCAGGCCATAAGATATCCATAAAAATCAGCTCACTGTATGCTCCCTGCCAGAGCAAAAATCCACTCATTCTCTGCTCGCCAGACGTGCGCAATATCAAATCCGGTGACTGTTGGGGCAAGTGCGCAGTATACAGATTTGCCTCTATTACGTCTTTATTGATGTCGTTGACACCAATGCTACCATCCTTGATTCTAGCGGCAATCTTTTTGACTGCATCTACCAACTCATTTTGTCCTCCGTACGCAATTGCAATGTTCAGATAATGACTGTCGTATCCCTGCGTGGCATCATCTAGTCTTTTGAGAACGTCATTTATGGAATCTGGCAATAGTTCGGTTCTTCCCATTGCCTTGACGCGCATCTTGTTTTTGTGAATTCGCGGATCGACATACAATTTTTCTAGTCTTTGCCTGATAAGCTCATACAGATATTCCAGCTCATTGTCCTTGCGGTCAAGATTTTCTGTAGATAAAACATACAGTGTGATGATTTTGATGTCTAGTTCTTCACACCAATCCAAAAAGTTCTCTACTGCATCTGCACCCTTGAAGTGTCCATTCTTTGACATTGTCAGCGCTTTTTTTGCCCATCTTCTATTCCCATCCAGTATTACTGCAATGTGGTTTGGAATGGCGCTACGCTTGATCTCATTTTCGAGTCTTTGCGTGTATAGTTTGTAAAAATAGGAGAGAAACGGTTTTGCTTTTTCTATTCCGATAAGACTTCTCCTCCCTTCTTTTTCCTGTATTTTCGGAATAAGAAGGTAGCAGATATCAGTGTTATTGCCAGGCCTGCCAGAAATGGCGGAATCATGGTAAAGGAGCTCTCGTCATTTACTAGCAGATTTGTAAACTGGTATACCGTTGGATATACTGAAACTAGCACAATCATGCGTAAAATGTCAGTAATTTGCCTGAGGCTTCCCTTTAGCCAATTGCTTATCAGAATTCCTCCAAATATTGCGCCTATTCCCATCCACAAAAATGGTAATGCACCCGCAATGAACTGACCTAGTGTTACTTTGTCTGCAAAGATGTTTGGAACACCAGAACCCAAAACTTGGGGATCTAAAATATTTGTGTGAATCGCAGAAAATCCAGACAATATTGATGCCAGTGCAATTGTAATGCCAGTTACCACTGTGAACATTCGAATCAATCCCGCAGGTGTAGGCTTTGCCCAGTTGGCCCATGCCCTGTCAACATCAAATGCGCGAATCAAAAATGCGCCGCCAAGTATGCTGACTAGGACTGCAAAGATTTCTTGCGTGTATCCAGATATGGTGCCGATTCCGCCAATTAGTAATAGAATTCCAGGCAATCCCAAAAAGAACTTTGAATATTTTGAATCATAAACAATCATCTTTAGATATTTTCCAAAGACTGCATAGGAATACTCGACACTTCTACTAACCCGCATAACGCATCTTTGGACAGAAACAATCGGCACCACATTTTGTATTATGGGAATAACACTTTCGTCGTCTTCGCCGTCTGATACAATGACTGCGCCATTTGCTGAAAAGCTGTACAAAACCGACTTTACTTCGCGAATTATTTTTTCGTCTGCCTGAACACCTCTATCGGTGACTCCTGCAACAACGATTACCTCTGTTTGGTAGCCTTTACTGATTAGGTCTTCATACGTCTTTATTGCATAGAAAATAGAGTTTGCATCTGCATCCTCTGGGTCTTGCAGTGCAAGCTTTTGTGCAGCTTCAATGCATGCGTTTCTGCCAACTACTGGAGTCAGAACACCGGCTTTATCGCCAACATCATTGTCCCTGTCTACACAAATTACAAGCAGCCTAGTCAGTGGCGTATCTAGTTTCTTTTCTATTTTAGAGTCTAAGGACATTACCACTTTATCTTGCAAAATTGCCTATTAACGATTTCCAACAATTCAAATTATTACAAATAGGAATCTAGGCTCGTCTAGGCTGGGCGTGCATTATTTGATGCGGCAAGTGAGTCTTGTGCCTGGGTTAGGTATTGCTCTAGGTTTGCCTTGTCTGCTGTTATGTCTGATGCTGGGTCTGCCTTTAGCTTCTCGGCAATGACTGTTGTCTCTCTTAGGTAGGTGTTGTATGCTCGAAGCGAGTCTACAAGTGCAGAATAGCTTTGCGTCCATTGTTCTGGCACGTCCGGCTCCATTATGGTAATTATCATGGAGCGAATCTGGCCTGATGATATTTCCGCAATTACGATATAGTTTTCTGGTGTGATTTCGCCTGATAGCATTTTGTCAAATTCTATCTTGTCAGATTCTGAGATTACCTTTTGCTGATCAATTAGTGCATCAAGCTCGTCTTTGGGATTTGAAATCATAATGCTGGACTGGTTGTTTTGCGGAATGAACCAAACTGCAAAACTTGCCACCGTGATGGCAGCTAGCACTCCTGCAGTTATGATGAATCCCTTTTTTGATTTCAACTTGATCCGAAAATCATATCCTATAATATAATTGAAATCCACAAAAAATCGGTATAATTTTTGCCAAAATTTTGTATTTTGTCTGGTTTGATGGTATAATTAGCAAAAAAGCAGCCGACTCAAAATGGATCGAAATTCGCAATTAACTACATATTGCAAATGCAGACTAGTCCATCGTATAGTAAAATAATTTTTACCGTTTCTTGCTAAATACACGCATATTGTAGACCAATCACAATGGCTCAAGCTTACTGTGTAAAATGCAGAGCAAAAAGGGAAATTAAAGATCCTAAACCAACAAAGCTAAAGAATGGTCGTCCAGCTGTTAAGGGCGTTTGTCCAAAATGTGGTACCAACGTCTTTAGAATCGGCGCTGCTTAAGCTAAACCACTCTTTCTTTTTGACTTAAGCTCATATAGGTAGAGCCGTCTCTATTTCATATTGACTAAGGCAGACTATGAAAAGCTCCTAAAGCGAATCCAAGACAAGATTTCTGAAAAACAGACTGATACTGGGGAGAGGTTTGAGCTTCCATCACCCAATGTGATGTGGGAGGGACAACGCACTATATTGCACAATTTCATGGATTTTGCAAAAAAGCTAAGACGCGACCCGGACAAGGTCCTACAATATCTGGCAAAGGAATTTGCAACACCTGCTGAGCGAAGCGGGGACAAGGCAATCTTTGTTGGAAGACGTGAGCCGCACGACTTTGTGAATCTGCTTAACATTTACGTCAAGGATTATCTTGAATGCCCAACTTGCAAGAGCCCAGATACCAAAATAGAGAGAGAAAACAGAATCACCTTTTTGATATGTGAGGCATGCGGTGCAAAATCATCACTCAAAGGTAAATACGCATAATGCGATTTTTCGTCAAGACATCAAACTATCAAAGCAGTAACATGCTAAACATGTGCGACGAGGACTTGCTTGGTAGAATAATCAAAAACGGCAAACTACAAATCAACATAAGCAAAAGCTACTATGGCCAAAGACTAGTAGAAAAAGAGGAAGCAGAAACACTACTACAAAACTGCTCAATTTTGAATCTGGTTGGTGCAAACACAATACAAATGTCGGTTCGCCTAAAAGTTGGCTCACAACAAGGAGTCAAGACAATAGATGGCATTCCATTTTTGATAGTATTCAAAATGTAATACACACAATTATATACAAAAATTTCAACCCAATACCATTGGGAAAGCGCAAAGTTCTAAACGAAAGTGAGCTAAAAGACATCCAGCTGCCACAACAAGGTGAGATGTTGGGTAGGGTCATCAAACTTTTAGGAAGTGATCAAGTGCTTGTAAAATGCACCGATGAGAAAATCCGAAGAGGAAGAATTCGTGGAACACTTAAGCGCAGAATCTGGATTAGAGACAATGACGTTGTAATAATTGCGCCATGGGACTTCAAGCAAGACGACCGTGGTGACATTACTTGGAGATTCACGTTATCTCAGGTAGACTGGCTCAAAAACAACGGTCATTTACCAAAAGAATTCTAACGATGTACAGAATTGTCTGAAGACGATTTTTCTGGAATAGAAGAAATAGAAGACTATGACTCTAAATTTGAAAAAATTTTTCCAAAGCAAAAACGGCGCAAGCCCCAAGATGGATTCAAAAACAACAAAGTAGTCAATCAGGTCCTTGACAAGACTACAATGTTTACCATGTATGAGATGATAAACGCCAAGATAATCTCATACGTAAACGGCATAGTCAAGGCAGGAAAAGAGTCTGCCCTGTTTTGGGCAGTCGACCCAGAGGGAAAGGATGTGGCACTCAAAGTATACCTGACGTCCACTTCGAGTTTTAAAAAACGAGCACCATACATTCTGGGTGATCCGAGATTTTCTCATCTCAAAAAGGGCACACGAAACATGGTGTATCTTTGGGCCCAAAAAGAGTTCAAAAACCTCAAGCAATGCATCCGCCATGAACTACCTGTGGCAAGACCGCTCCATGTTTCAAAAAATGTCCTTGCAATGGAGTTTATCGGCAAAGCCGGAGTCCCATCACCAACACTGCATGAAACCGAAGTTAACGAAAGTGACTATGCACAAATCATTGATTTTATCACAAAACTCTACAAAAAGGCAAAGCTAGTCCATGGCGATCTTTCAGAGTATAACGTATTCAAGACAGAAGGTGGCCTAGTCGTTTTTGACTTTGGATCAGCAGTTGACACAATACACCCAAATGCTCAAAACTTTCTTGAAAGAGACATTAAAAACATGTCATACTTTTTTGCAAAAAGAGGACTAACAGTCACAAATCCAGCTGATGTCCTTCACACAATAACATCATGAGCTTTGATAAACTAGTAAGAATTCCAGTGGACCGAGTAGGCGCACTAATTGGTAAATCAGGCAAAGTCAAAACCCAGATAGAAAAAACATGTTTTGTTAAATTAGAAATAGACAGCGAGACAGGAGAAGTAGAAATAGTGACGGATGGCCAAATAGATCAGATCCAGCCGTTCAAGGCAGTAGAACTAGTCACCGCAATAGGCCGCGGATTCTCACCAGAAAATGCAATTAAGCTAATGAGAGAAGATTATGTTTTGCATGTAATGGATCTAAGAGACTTTGCCGGCAAGTCCCAGCAGCAAATTGAAAGGATAAAAGGAAGAATAATCGGAGAGGGAGGTAGAGCAAGAGCAAACATGGAAAATTTAACCAATACCAGTATCTGCGTTTATGGAAAAACAGTTTCAATAATTGGAGAACCGATTCAGATCAAGTTGGCAGTCTCTGCAATATCGTCAATTTCTGCTGGCAGCAAACATGGTTCTGTCTATGGTAAGCTGGAAGCAAACAAGAGAAGGCAAAAAATAGAGCGAATGCAATTGTGGGAAAACAAAGATGTCTAAGGAAACCTTTAGTCAGATTTCACCCAGTGAGTTCTTTTATAGAAATAGAGACCTTGCCGGATTCTCAAATCCTACCCGCTCACTATATACTGCTGTTAGAGAATTTGTAGAAAACGCACTGGACGCCTGTGACCAAAGAGGCATACTGCCAGATGTAAAACTGATAATTCAAGCAGTAGACCCAGAAAAGCCAGACCCAAAACCATACATCCTAACTGTTAAGGACAATGGCCCAGGAATGGACTCTAAGCAAATCCCACTTGCGTTTGGAACTGTACTGTATGGCTCTAAATTCGGCCTAAAGCAGGCACGAGGCATGTTCGGCCTAGGTGCTACAATGGCAATTTTGTACGGGCAAATCACCACAAACAAGCCAGTTGTGGTGTCTAGCTCAGTTGATGGCCAGACTTCACATGAATATTCAATGATGCTTGACATTCAGAAAAACAAGCCAGTCATACTAAAGCACACAACAAAAGAGACTGGCAAAAAAGGACTAAACGTCTCCATCACACTAGAAGGTGACTATTCCAAGGCAGGATCTAAAATCAGGGACTATGTGTACCAGACCTCACTGATCACGCCATATGCAACTATATCCTTTGATGAT
>Ga0194120_10001172_pt1 | contig 48793 bp, 43 predicted proteins | sample TA2MahCa65mmetaG_FD_148642 | JGI IMG/M metagenome (GOLD analysis project Ga0194120, IMG submission 148642) | Freshwater microbial communities from Lake Tanganyika, Tanzania - TA2015019 Mahale Deep Cast 65m | ecosystem: Environmental > Aquatic > Freshwater > Lake | place: Tanzania: Lake... | reverse complement strand
AGATCAGGCTCTGCTCGCCGCGCTCCAGCCGCGAGGCGATGGCCCGCAGCAAGTGCTCGCTCATGCCGTCCTGCAGCTTCTCGCGGCGGGTGTCGACGCAGCGCACCTCGGGCATGGTTTCCGCCACGGCGCGGGCGGTCAGTTCGAGCAAGGTGTAGCGGCCGGCCTGCGCGGCGGCCCAGCTCTCCAGCGAGGGCGTCGCCGAGCCGAGGACGATCGGCACCTTGCGCTGCTTGGCGCGCCACACCGCCACGTCGCGCGCCGAGTAGCGCATGCCCTCCTGCTGCTTGAAGGACGAATCGTGCTCCTCGTCGACGACGATCAGGCCGAGGCGCGGCAGCGGCGTGAACACCGCCAGCCGGGTGCCCAGCACGATGTCGGCTGCGCCCTCGAGTGCCTGAAGAAATCCCGCCGCGCGCGCGCCTTCGGCCAGGCTGCTGTGCAGGCTGACCAGCCTCGCGCCTGGAAAGCGATTGCTCACCCTCACCTCGAGTTGCGGCGTCAGGGCGATCTCCGGCACGAGAAGCAGGGCCTGGTCGCCGCGCGCCAGCGCCTGCTCGATCAGGCGCAAATAGACTTCCGTCTTGCCGCTGCCGGTGACGCCGTGCAGCAGGAAGGGCGCGAAGCGGCCCAGGGCCTGCGCCACCGCGTCGACCGCCTGCCGTTGCTCGGCCAGGAGTTCCGGGCCGGGCGAAGCTTTCAGGTTCGGCGCTTCGCGCTCGACCGCCAGCCAGCCTTTCGCGACGAGATCGGGCAGTTGCCTTGACGCGCCGGCGGACACCTCGCGCAGTTCGGGGCCGCTCATCGCGCCGTTGAGTTCCAGCGCCGCCAGCAGGCGCGCGGCGATGCCGCGCTGCTTCAGATCCGGCAGGACGCTGCGGCCGCTTTCCGTGATGCGAAACTGACGGCGATCCGGCAGCCGCGGCAGGGTGTCGCGCCGCCGCAGGGCCGGCGGCAGGGCGAGGGCGATGACTTCGCCGAGCGGATGCTGGTAATAGCGGCTGCAGAAATCGGCCAGCGCCAGCCAGTCGGCGGGGAGCGGCGGCGCATCGCGCAGGATGGCGCGCGCGGGCTTGAGTTTTTCAGGTGGCAGTTCGCTTGTCGACAGCACTTCCAGAATGACGCCGATCTTCTCGCCGCGCCCGAACGGCACGCCGACGCGGCGTCCGACATCGTCCGCGCGCGCATCGGATGCGAGGTAATCGAAGCCCCGCATCAAGGGCACGTCGAGCGCGACGCGGATGATCGGCAAAGTCATTTCAGCATTCTGCGCGAGTTGGTCTCACATCTTCGCGCGAAGTATTGAAATCGACGCTAACTGCCTGCAATGAAAGCGCAATAATCTTGTCCACAAAATCTGTGGATAACTTTGTGGGAAATGCTCGCCTAAAAAGCTTAACTCCTCAACGATAAAGGCTTTTTCTTTCTCCGCCCAGAAATTCATCGATAAAAATTCCTTAAAAAACATATAAATATAAAAATATGCGGAATGATGCTTGATTGTTGGCAGATTTTCCGTGCGGAGCAGGCTCTTGTGCATAAGTCAAGCCCCGCAACCTTCGCGGAAAGCCTTTTCCCATGCGGTTTTCCGGCCCGCCGCCTCGCCAAGCCGCGCCCCGCCTGGGATTCGGAAGGGGGGTCTCCGGAAGCTAGGTCTGGCGCAGTTTTCGGCTGTGCTCGTGCACCGCATTGACGAGCGCGGCGACGTGCTCGGGCGGTGTGAACTGCGAGATGCCGTGGCCGAGATTGAAGACATGGCCGCTGCCCGGACCGAAGGCATCGAGGATGGCGCAGGCCTCTTGCGCGATCTTGTCCGGCTGGGCGAACAGCGTCATCGGGTCGAGGTTGCCCTGCAGCGCCACCTTGTCGCCGACGCGACGGCGCGCCGCGCCGATGTCGGTGGTCCAGTCGAGGCCGACGGCGTCGCAGCCGATGGAGGTAATGTCCTCCAGCCACTGGCCGCCGCCCTTGGTGAACACGATGCTCGGGATGCGCGCGCCGCCGTGCTCGCGCGTCAGGCCCTCGACGATGCGCTGCATGTAGGCGAGCGAAAACTCCTTGTAGGCGCGCTGGCTGAGCGTGCCGCCCCAGGTGTCGAAGATCATCACGGCCTGGGCGCCGCACTCGATCTGCGCATTGAGGTAAGCGGTCACTGCCTCGGCATTCACCGCTAGCACGTGGTGCAGCAGGTCGGGGCGGTCGTAGAGCATGGACTTGATGGTGCGGAAGTCATCCGAGGCGCCGCCCTCGATCATGTAGCAGGCAAGCGTGAACGGACTGCCGGAGAAGCCGATCAGCGGCACCGAGTTGTCGAGGGCGCGGCGGATCTCCGCCACGGCGTCCATCACGTAGCGCAGTTCCACCCCCGGGTCGGGCGCGGCCAGGTTGCGGATCTCCCACTCCTCGCGCAGCGGCCGCTCGAACTTCGGCCCCTCGCCCTCGGCGAAATACAGGCCGAGGCCCATGGCGTCGGGCACGGTGAGGATGTCGGAGAAGAGGATGGCGGCATCGAGATCGTAGCGTGCCAGCGGCTGCAGGGTCACCTCGCAGGCCATGCGCGGGTTCTTGCACAGATTCATGAAATTGCCGGCGCGGCGGCGCGTCTCGCAGTATTCCGGCAGGTAACGGCCGGCCTGGCGCATGAGCCAGATCGGCGTGTGTTCGGTCGGCTGGCGCAGCAGGGCGCGCAGGAAGGTGTCGTTTTTGAGCTTGTTCATCGCGCGAGTTTACCAGCCAAGGTAATGGAGCGGGCGCAGCCCGCGAACCGCCGTCACCCCCGCCCGCGGGGCGGGGGCCGGGGGGGGTGGGTCGTCACTTGCGCCAGAAGGCAGGCGTCAGGACCACCAACAGGGTGAATATTTCCAGCCGCCCGAGCAGCATGGCGAAACTGCAGACCCAGACCTGGAAATCGTTGAAAACGCCGTAGTTGCTGTCCGGCCCGACCAGGCCGAGGCCGGGTCCGGTGTTGTTGAAGCAGGCCACCGCCGCCGAGAAGGCGCTGAGGATGTCGATGCCGCTCGCCGCCAGCACCAGCGTGAAGAAGATGGTGCACACCATGTAGAGGAAGCCGAAGCCGAGCACCGAGAGGATGATCTTGTTGGGCACCACGGCGCCGCCCAGCTTGATGTAGGTCGTCGCGTTGGGGTGGATGGAATGCGCCACCTCGCGGAACACCTGCTTGTAGAGAATGATGGCGCGCATCATCTTGAGGCCGCCGCCGGTCGAGCCGGAGCAGGTGGTGAAGCTGCACAGGAACAGCATCCACAGCGGCGCGAAGAAGGGCCAGCGCGAGTAGTCGGTCGAGGCATAGCCCAGCGTCGTCGCCACCGACACGGTGTTGAAGGCGGCGTGGCGCAGGGCCACGGAAAACTCCGTGTAGTAGTTCTGCTGCCAGATGTAGGCGGCGATCAGCAGCACGCTGCCCGCCATCACCAGCAGGTAGTAGGGGGCTTCGCCGTCGCGCAGGTAGGGCCGCAGGCTGCGCCCCGAGAGCGCGGCGAAATGCGTCACATAGCTTATTCCGGAGACGAGGGCGAAGCCGATGGTGATCCCTTCCAGCACGGGCGAATCGAAGTAGGCGAAGCTGGCGTCGTGGCTGGAGAAGCCGCCGAGGGCCACCGTGCTGAAGGCATGCGTCAGGGCGTCGAGCCAGCTCATGCCGAACAGGCCGTAGGCCAGCGTACACAGGAGCGTCAGGAAAACGTAGATGATCCAGAAACCCTTTGCCGTTTCGGTGACGCGCGGCGTGATGCCGGCTTCCTTGACCGGCCCCGGCACCTCGGCCTTCATCAACTGGCGGCCGCCGACGCCGAGCAGGGGCAGGATGGCCACCGCCAGCACGATGATGCCGAGGCCGCCGATCCAGTGCAGCTCGGTGCGCCAGAGGTTGATCGAGGGCGGCAGCTTGTCGAGCCCGGAAAAGGCGGTGGCGCCGGTGGCGGTGAGGCCGGACACGGCCTCGAAATAGACGTCGGCGAAGCGGGCGTCCGGAATGCCGAAGATCAGCGGCAGGGCGGCGATGGCGGGCAGCAGCACCCAGCACAGCACCACCAGCAGCACGCCGTCGTTGGGGCGCAGTTCGCGGCGGAAGCGCTGCGTCGAAAGAAGCAGGACACCGCCGATAACCAGGGTGCCGAGGAAAGCCTCGTCGAAGGCGGTCAGCGCGCCGTCGCCGATCCACCACGACACGCCGATCGGCAGCAGCATGGCGCAGCCGAACATCAGCGCGATGCGGGCGAAGACGTTGAGGACGGCGAGCAGGCGTTCCATGGCGCGCTCATTTCCTCCAGAAGGTGGGCGTGAGCACCACCAGCAGGGTGAACACCTCGAGGCGGCCGAGCAGCATGGCGATGGTGCACACCCAGGTCTGGAAGTCGGTGAGGGACTTGAAGGTGGTCGCGGGGCCGACCTGGCCGAGGCCCGGGCCGGTGTTGTTGAAGCTCGCCACCACGGCGGAGAAGGCCGTGACGATATCCTGGCCGGCGAAGACCATCAGCAGCGTGAGCGAGACGATGATCGCCATGTAGATGAAGCTGAAGGCGAGCACGGCGAAGATGATCTTGTTGGGCAGCGGCGCGTCGGCCAGCTTGACCGTGCGCACGGCGTTCGGGTGCACGGTGTGCACCACCTCGCGCATCACCTGGCGGAAGACGATGATGGCGCGCATCATCTTGATGCCGCCGCCGGTCGAGCCGGCGCAGGTGACGAAGCTGCAGAGGAAGAGCATCCACAGCGGCGCGAAGAAGGGCCACTGCGCGTAGTCGGTGTTGGCGAAGCCGGTGGTGGTGGCGATCGACACGACGTTGAAGGCGGCGAAGCGCAGCGCGGTCCAGAAATCGGCATAGGTATGGGTCTGCCAGAGATAGACGGCGATGCCGAGCACGCTGGCGTACATCACGCCGACGTACCAGCGGATCTCCGGATCCGCCCAGTAGAAGGACAGGGTGCGCCGGCGCACGGCCATGAAATGCGTGGCGAAGTTCATGCCGGCGAGCGTCATGAAGACGATGGCGACGAGTTCGACGCGCGGCGAGTTGAAGTAGGCGTAGGAGGCGTCGTGGCTGGAGAAGCCGCCCAGGCCGAGCGTGGTGAACATGTGGATGACGGCGTCGGCCCAGCCCATGCCGGCCCAGGCGTAGCCCAGTGTGCAGGCAATCGCCAGGCCGAAATAGACCAGCCAGAGCCCCTTCGCCGTCTGCGCTATGCGCGGCGTCAGCTTGGTGTCCTTGATCGGGCCGGGCGACTCGGCCGTGAAAAGCTGGCGCCCGCCGACGCCGAGCAGCGGCAGGATGGCCACCGCCAGCACGATCAGGCCCATGCCGCCGAGGAAGACGAGCAGGGCGCGCCACAGGTTGATCGAGTAGGGCAGGGTGTCGAGCCCCTCGATCACCGTGGCGCCGGTGGTGGTGAGTCCCGACACCGCCTCGAAATAGGCGTCGGTGAAGCTCATGCCGCGCAGGAAATCCATCAGCGGGATTGCGGCGAAAACCGGCACCAGCACCCAGACCAGGGACACCAGCAGGAAGCCGTCGCGCACGCGCAGCTCCTCGGTATGGCGCCGCGTCAGCCACCAGAGCAGAGCGGCCGGGGACAGCGTGATGAGGAAGCCGCGCAGGAAGGCGCCGGCGGCCTTGTCGTGCTCGAACCAGGCCACCGCAGCCGGCACCAGCATGGTGAGGGCGAAGACGAGCAGCACCAGCGCGAAGACGCGCAGGACCGCCAGCGGATTGCTCAAAGCGCCCTCCCCCCGACCCCCTCCCGTGGGGAGGGGGTGACGGCGGTTCGCCGCTGCGCGGCTCCGGGTGCTGGCTGCGCCATCCTTGGGACGGCCCGGCGGATGGCGCTCACAGGAATCCGACGCCGACCTGGAACAGTTTCTCCACCTTCGGCACCAGGCTCTTCGAGACGACGAAGACGATGACGTGATCCTCGGCCTGGATCACCGTGTCGTGGTGCGCCATGATCACCTTGTACTCCGGCACGCTGTCGGGATCTTCGGTAAACACCGGCCGGTCGCGGGGCTGGAGGCGGCGCACGATGGCGCCGATGGTGGCGCCCTTGATGACGGGCAGCTCCTCGATGCGGCGGCCGACGACCTGGGAGGATTTCTGGTCGCCGTGCACCACCAGTTCGAGCGCCTCGGCGGCGCCGCGCCGCAGGCTGTGCACCGCCGCCACGTCGCCGCGGCGCACGTGCGCCAGCAGCGTGCCGATCGAGGTCTGCGCCGGCGAGATGGCGATGTCGATCTGGCTGCCCTGCAGCAGCTCGGCGTAGGCGCGCCGGTTGATCAGCGCCGCGACGCGGCGCGCGCCCATGCGCTTGGCCAGCAGCGCCGACATGATGTTGTTCTCGTCGTCGTTGGTCAGCGCGAGGAACATGTCCATCTGGTCGACGTTCTCGTCCTCGAGCAGCTTCTCGTCGGTGGCGTCCCCCTGCAGCACCAGGGCGCTTTTCACGTTCTCGGCCAGCCACTCGGCGTGGCGCTTGTTGCGGTCGATCACCTTCACCTGGTAGTCGCTCTCGAGGGCGCGCACGACGCGGTGGCCGATGTTGCCGCCGCCGGCGATCATGACGCGCTTGACCGCCTTGTCCATGCGGCGCAGTTCGCGCATCACCTTGCGGATGTTCTTCGTCGCAGCCAGGCAGAACACCTCGTCGCCGACCTCGACCACCGTGTCGCCCTCGGGCGTGACCGGCGTGTCGCGGCGGAAGATGGCGGCGATGCGCGCGTCGATCTGCGGCAGGTGCTTGCGCATGTCCTTGAGGGGATGGCCGACCAGCGGCCCGCCCTCGAAGGCGCGCACGGCGACCAGGCTGACCTGGCCGTCGGCGAACTCCAGCACCTGCAGCGCCTCGGGAAATTCGATCAGCTTGACGATGTAGTCGGTGACGATCTGCTCGGGACAGATGGAGTAATCGACGGCGAAATTCTCGTTGGAGAACAGCTCGGTCCAGTCGGCGAAGTCCGAGGAGCGCACGCGGGCGATGCGGGTGGGCAGGTTGAACAGGGCGTGCGCCGTCTTGCAGGCGCACAGGTTGGTCTGGTCGCTCTGCGTCACGGCGATCAGCATGTCGGCGTCTTCGGCGCCGGCGTGGCGCAGCACCGAGGGGCTGGAGGCGTTGCCGGTGACGGTGCGCAGGTCGAGGCGGTCCTGCAGCAGCGAGAGCCGGGCGGGGTCGGTGTCGACCACCGTGATGTCGTTGGCTTCCGAGACCAGGCTCTCCGCCACCGAGGTGCCGACCTGGCCGGCGCCGAGGATGATGATTTTCATTGTTCTTCGCCTTTCCTGCCGAGCTGAATGCCCAGCGCCTTGAGCTTGCGGTAGAGGTGAGTGCGCTCCAGCCCCGTCTTCTCCGCCAGCCGCGTCATGTTGCCGTCTTCGAGCTGCAGGTGGTGCTCGAAATAGACGCGCTCGAAGGCCTCGCGCGCCTCGCGCAGCGGCAGGTCGAGCGGCAGGGCCTGCGCCGCGGCGGAGGGCTGCGGCGCGAGCAGGCGCGTCACCTCCTCGCCGGCGATCTCCTCCTCCAGCGCGGCGAGCGCGAGCGAGCGCAGCGTGTTGCGCAGTTCGGCGTAGCCGCCCGTCCAGGCATGGTTGCGCAGGGCGTTCAACGCCGCCGAGGACAGGCGCCGCAGGGGCACCTCGCCGGCCTCGACGAGATGGGTGAGGATCTGCGTCGCCAGTTCCGGCACCTCGTCCTTCAGCTCGGCCAGGCCCGGCGCGCCGAGGCTGACCTCGGCGAGGCGGCGCAGCAGGGCCTCGTCGAAGCCGGCCGTTGCCAGCTCGGCCGCCGTCTGGCCGCTGGCCGCCACCAGGCGCAGGTCGAACTTCTCCAGGCGGTCGAGGGCGAAGGCAAGGTTCTTCTGCTGCAGACGCGAGAGGGCGGCCAGTTCCGCGGCGAAGAGCACGCCGCCGGCGGCCTGCTCCAGCGCCTCCAGCGCGAGCGGCTGGCCGTGGCCGGCCAGGTCGAGCCAGGGCCTGCCCGGCGCCTGCAGGCTGCGGCCGATCAGTTCGGCGAGGCTGCCGCTGCCGCTCTTGAGCATCAGCGCCCGGCTTTTCGCCGCCACCTGCTCGAGGCGCTTCTTCAGGTCGCGCAGCGGCCCGGAGCGGGAAAAGGCCGCCAGCGTCAGCTCGCTGCGCCGTGCCGCGGCGACTGACTTTTGCAGGGTGCGCTTGACCGCCGCCAGCAGCTTCTGCAGTGCGATCGGCTTCTCGAGGAAATCCTGCGCGCCGATGCGCGTCGCCTCCACCGCCGTGTCGATGGTGCCGTGGCCGGACATCATCACCACCGGCATGGTGAGCTGGCCGGCGGCCGACCATTCCTTCAGGAGCGTGATGCCGTCGGTGTCGGGCATCCAGATGTCGAGCAGCACCAGGTCGGGCCGCGCGCCGTTCCTCGCCGCGCGCGCCGCCGTGGCGTTCTCCGCAAGCTGCACGTCGTGGCCCTCGTCGGAGAGGATCTCCGAGAGCAGCTCGCGGATGCCGACTTCGTCGTCAACTACAAGAATCTTTGCCATATTTATTACCATCCCCCCATCCCCCTTCCCGCGGAAGGGAGTGACGGCCGTTCGCCGCAATGCGGCTCCATGTCATTGGCTGCGCCGCCCTTGGGGCGGCCCGGCGTGCGGCGCTCATGCCGCCAGAGGCAGCCGTATTATCACCTGCGCGCCGCGCGGCGCGGCGTTGGCGATCTCGATCTGGCCGTGGTGCTCGTCCACGATCTTCTTGACGATGGCCAGGCCCAGCCCGGTGCCCTTGGCCTTCGTCGTCACGTAGGGCTCGAAGGCGCGGGCGAGGATTTCCTTGGGGAAGCCGTTGCCGTTGTCGCTCACCGTGAGCAGGATGCTGCGCCCCTCGCGCCGCGTGGCGATGCGGATGGCCGGCTCGGCCGTCTCGCCCAGCGCGTCCTCGGCGTTGGCGACCAGGTTGTGGATGACCTGGCGCAGTTGCGCCGCATCGCCCGCCACGCGCGGAATGTCGTCCGCCAGCGCCACCGACAGGCGCGCGCGCGAGGATTCGTAGAGGCCGAGCACTTCCCCGACCAGGGCGTTGAGGTCGAGCGCCCCGAGCTGCGGCGGCGGCAGGCGCGCATAGTCGCGGAAGTCGTTCACCATGTGCTTCATCGCCTCGACCTGGTTCACGATGGTCTGCGTCGCGCGCTCGAGCATCTCCCGCTCGGCGCCGGAGAGCTTGTCGGACAGCTTGTGCGCCAGGCGCTCGGCGGAGAGCTGGATCGGCGTGAGCGGGTTCTTGATCTCGTGGGCGAGGCGCCGCGCCACCTCGCCCCAGGCGGCGGAGCGCTGCGCGGCGATGAGTTGCGTGATGTCGTCGAACACCACGACGCAGCCGCCGCCGGACGCCTCCGGCAGGCGCGAGCCGCGCACGAGCAGGGCCTGCGGCACGCCGGCGTCGTTCTGCATCTCGATCTCGCGCTGCCATTCCTCCGCCTTCGCCTCGCAGCCGGCGGCGATGGCGTCGCGCAGCTCGGGGTGGCGCGCCCATGCCGCGAGCGGCTGCCCGCGTGCGCCGTCCAGGTCGTCGCGCAGGATGGCGCGCGCGCCGTCGTTGGCCGCGCGCAGGCGCTTGTCCGCGTCGAAGGCCAGCACGCCGGCCGAGAGGTTGCCGAGCACGCTCTCCAGGTAGGCGCGCGCGCCTTCCGTCTCGGCGCGGCTTTTCTCGGCCTGGGCGCGCGCCTCGTCGAGCTGGCGCGTCATCTGGCTGAACTGCTGCGTCAGCACGCCCAGCTCGTCGCGCGTGGCGACGGTCTCGCGCGGCGAGTAGTCGCCGGCGGCCACCGCCTCGGTGCCGCGCGCCAGGATCGACAGCGGCGCCGAGAGGCGCCGCGCCAGCAGGAAGGCGAGCGCGACGGCGGCGAAGAGCGAGAGCAGCAGCGCCAGCGTCAGCGTCAGGGTGTACATCGTCTTCAGGCTGCCCTTGGCGAGCGACAGTTCCTGGTAGTCGCGGTAGGCGGCCTGCACGCTGTCGGCGTTGCGGGCGAGCGATTCGGGCACCGCCTGGGTGAGCTGCAATACCTGCGTCTCCCCGGTAAAGGAAAGCGCGGCCACCGGCGCCAGCACGCGCAGCGTCAGGCCGCTGGCGGGGTCGCCCTCGACGAGGCTCAGGCTGCGGCCCTGGCGCACCTGGCGCAGTTGGGAGGCGCTGGGCAGATCGGGCAGCAGGGCGCTGCGCTCCCCCGTGCTGCTGGCAACGACCAGGCCGGCGGGGGAGAACAGGGTGGCCGTCTGCACGCCGGCCTGCTCGCGCAGGCGATGCAGCTGGCCCGGCCGGGCGGCGCCGGTCGTCCCGCCCAGATCGAGCGCCATGGTGCCCGCCTTGTCGGCGAGGTCGTCGAGCAGGTAGTCGAGCGCGCTGCGGCCGAGGTTGAGGCCGCCCTCGAGCGCCTTGTCCACGCGCACGTCGAACCAGGATTCGATGCTTTTCACGGCGAACTGCAGCGAGACGGCATACACCAGCGCGCCGGGCACCACGGCCATGAGGGCGAACATCAGCATCAGGCGCAGCTTGAGGCGCGAGCCGAACACCTCCGCGCGGTGCTCGCGCCAGAGCTGGCCCAACTGCCACAGGACGAGGCCGAGCAGGACGGCGGCCACCGCGGCAGTGACGCCGAGCAGCCAGCGGTAGTGGCCGGCGAACAGCGCGGTGTTGGCCGAGGCCGAGGTGAGCAGGAAGAGCAGGACGCCGGCCAGCGCCGCCGCGGCGAGCAGCACCCATCTCATTTCGCGGGGCCCTCCGCGGCCGCCGGCGTGACGCTCCAGCGCCTGATCACGGCATTGATGTTCCAGTCCTTGTTGCCGATGGCGTCGACCTGGAGGGGTTTCGGCAGCTGGGTCAGGTCGAGCTTGAGGCGCAGCGCCGCGCTGTAGGCTTCGCCGGGCTTCAGCGCCGCCTTGTCCGCCACCGGCCAGTCGCGCAGGCGGGCGAGTACGCCGAGCGCCTCCTCCAGGGTGGCGAAGTTCTGGTGCAGCGCGCCCGCCGACAGGCGGTACTGGCGCGTCAGGGCGTTGTAGGCGAGGCGCCAGGTCTGCGATTTGCCGGCGACGTGCTCGTCGGCCCAGTACCAGCGCGGCTTGGTCAGCGCGAACTCGGCGACGAAATAGAGCGGCACGCCGCGATCGATCACTTCCTCGAGGCGCTGGCCGAGGGCGATGGCGAACTCGGCGTTGACCAGCCAGACCTCCTCGCCGGCGACGAGTTCGGCCTGCTTCACCTTGATCTCGCCGGCGCCGGCGGCGAGGGAGAGCAGCGAGAACGCGAGGAACAGCAGCGTCGCGGCAATCCGCCGTGCGAGGCCGTCAGGCCTGCTTTTCGAGAAGCGCGTAGTAAAAGCCGTCATGTTCTTTTTCGGGCAGCAACTGCAGGTCTAAGGCGCCGGCGGCGGGCAATCGCATGCAGTCTTCCTGTCGCGCGGCGAAGGCCGCGACCAGGCGACCGTTCTCCTCGGCGAAGAGCGAGCAGGTCGCATACAGCAATTTACCACCGGGCGCGAGCACCCGCCACAGGGCGTCGAGGATTTCCGCCTGGGTGCGGGCAAACCGCGCGATGTCGGCCGGGCGCCGCAGCCACTTGATGTCGGGGTGGCGGCGCACGACGCCCGAGGCGGAACAGGGCACGTCGGCGAGGATGCGGTCGAATTCGCGGCCGTCCCACCACTCGTCGGTCGCCCGGCAATCGACCGGGACGACACGCCAACCCCCCGCCCCCCTTCCCGAGGAAGGGGGTGACGAAGGTTCGCTTTGCTCCGTGTGGTTGGTACGCGCCGTCTTGGGGCGGCCCGGCGACGGCGCCGCGCGCAGGCCGAGGCGGAACAGGTTTTCCGGGATGCGCAGGGCGCGGCCGGCATCCGCATCGAGCGCCAGCAGGTCGACGTCGGCCAACTCGATGATGTGCGCCGTCTTGCCGCCGGGCGCGGCGCAGGCGTCGAGCACGCGCATGCCGTCGTGTGCGCCGAGCAAGGCCGCGGCGCGCTGGGCGCCGGCATCCTGCACCGAGACCAGCCCCTCGGCGAAGCCGGGCAGGCGTTCCACCGGGACGGGCCGTTCCAGCCGGATGGCGCCCCCGTCCAGCATCTGTGCCGGCAGCCCCGCTTCCTCCAGCCGCGCCAGAAAGTCAGCCGCCGCGGCACGGCGCCGGTTGACGCGCAGGGTCATCGGCGGCCGGTCGTTGCCGGCGGCGAGGATCGCCTGCCAGTCGCGCGGCCAGTCGCGGCGCAGCCGCTCGATCCACCAGCGCGGATGCTGCCAGCGGGCGACATCGTCCTGCAGGGCGGCGGCCTCGAGTTCGGCGCGGCGGCGCAGGAAGTTGCGCAGCACGCCGTTGGCGAGCGCCTTGAAGCGGCCGCGCGCCTGCGCCGCCGCGGCCTCCACCGCCTGGTCGACGATGGTGTGCGCCTCCTCCGGCCGCGCCTCGAGGCGGGCGAGCGCCACCAGCAGCAGGGCGCGCACGCCCTCCTCGCGCAGCGGCTTGTCCATGAGGCGCGAGAGGAAGAAGCTGCCGCGCCCGTAGGCGCGCAGCGTGGCGTAGGCGAGATCCTGCATGGCGCCGCGCTGCCCGGGCGGCAGCGCGGGCAGTTCGCGCCACAACTCGGCCAGCGCCTCGTTCAGGTTGCGGCCGGCGGCGACCCCGGCCACGGCGCGGGCGGCGCCATGCAGGGCGAAGGCCAGCGAGGTTTCGGCAAGCGAAGTGTTCATCGCGGCCGGTCGCGCGAGGGGATGCGGTACATATAGGTGGCGAGCAGCAGGCCGAACACGGCGAGCGCCGCCTGCAGCTCGGGCCAGGGCACGAAGAAGACGATGGAAATCCCCAGCGTGACGGACATCAGGGCGATGGCCGTCAGCTTGACGCGCCAGGGGATGCTGCGGTGGCGGCGCCACTCCAGGATGGTCGGCCCGAAGGTCGGGTTGTTGAGCAGCCAGTTGTAGAAGCGGCTCGAGGCGCGTGCGTAGCAGGCGGCCGCCAGCAGCATGAAGGGCGTGGTCGGCAGCACCGGCAGCAGGGCGCCGGCGATGCCGAGCAGGACGAACAGCGTGCCCAGGGCAACGAAGAGCAGGCGCATGGCCGGCGAATCGTGCCGGTTCATTTCCGCGCTGTAGTCGATGTGTTCTCGCCTTCGCTTCATGACAGGCCGGATTGTACGCGCCGGGAACGCGGAGCAGCGCTTGCGCTGCGACATTGCATTTATGCTCTTTTTCCTTTATTCTGCGCGGCCTTACGTCAAAATAAACATGCGCCCAAAGGGCTGCTGAAAGGGTTCTAGGGGAGAGGAATTGGGAGCATTCCGCAAAGAGCTGGCGTTCGCCGGCCGCATCGTCATGGTGGGCTTCGGCTCGATCGGGCAGGGCACCCTGCCCCTGCTGCTGCGGCACATCGATCTCGAGCCCGGCCAGATCACCATCGTCACGGGGGATGAGAACGGCCGAAAGGTGGCCGCCGAATACGGCGTCGAATTCCACGACTCGCCCCTCACGCCGGCCAATTATCGCGCCCTGCTCGAGCCGCGCCTCGCGCGCGGCGATTTCCTGGTCAATTGCTCCAACGACGTCTCCAGCGTCGCGCTGATCGCCCTCTGCCAGGAGCGCGGCGCGCTCTACATCGACACCTGCATCGAGCCGTGGGCCGGCGGCTACACCGACGCCTCGGTGACGCCCGAGGCGCGCTCCAACTATGCCCTGCGCGAAGCCGCGCTGGCGCTCAAGCGTCCCGGCACGCCCACCGCCATCCTCACCCACGGCGCCAACCCGGGCATGGTCTCCCACCTGGTCAAGGAGGCGCTGCTCAACATCGCACGCGATATCGGCCGGCCGGCCGAGGCGCCGAAGGATCGCGCCGGCTGGGCGCGCCTGGCGCAATCGCTCGGCATCAAGTCGATCCACATCGCCGAGCGCGACACCCAGGTGGCCGTGCCGCGCAAGGCGCCGGGGGAATTCGTGAACACCTGGTCGGTGGAGGGCTTCGTCGGCGAAGGCTGCCAGCCGGCAGAACTGGGCTGGGGCAGCCACGAGAAGCATTTCCCGGCCGATGGCCGCCGCCACGACCATGGCTGCAAGGCCGCCATCTGGCTCACCCGCCCCGGCGCCAGCACGCGCGTGCGCACGTGGACGCCGCTGGCCGGGGCGATCCACGGCTTCCTCATCACGCACGGCGAATCGATCTCGCTCGCCGACTATTTCACCGTCGGATCGGGCGACAGCCCCGATTACCGGCCGACGGTGCATTACGCTTATCACCCCAGCGACGACACCGTGCAGTCCGTGCACGAGCTGGCCGGCCGCAACTGGAAGCTGCAGGACAGCCACCGCATCGTCAAGGACGAGATCGTCTCCGGCATGGACGAGCTCGGCGTGCTGCTCATGGGCCACGAGAAGGGCGCCTACTGGTACGGCTCGCGCCTCTCCATCGAGCAGGCGCGCGCGCTCTGTACGCACAACAGCGCCACCAGCCTGCAGGTCACCGCCCCGGTGGTGGCCGGCGTGATCTGGGCGCTGAAGAACCCGGCCCGCGGCGTGGTCGATCCCGACGAGATGGACTACAAGGCCGTGCTCGACTTCATCCGGCCCTACCTGGGCGAGGTGGTCGGCGCCTACAGCGACTGGACGCCGCTGAAGGACCGCGGCTGGCTCTTCGAGGAAGATCTCGATCGCGACGACCCCTGGCAGTTCAAGAACTTCCGCGTCGTCTGATTTTGTTGTCTTAAGTCAAAGAGACACCCCCGCCGCCTGCCCAGAATGACATCGGGGAGGGTGCGATGGACCGTTCGACCATCATCCGCAAGACCGCCGCCGATCTGCGCGTTCCGCCGCATCTGGCGGACTACGCCGCGGCGTGCGCGGCGTTCAGCTGGGACGCCGTGCGCGCCGAACTGGCCGGCCTGCCCGGCGGCGGGCTCAACATCGCCCATGAGACGGTCGAGCGCCATGCCTGGGGCGCGCTGCGCGACAAGGTCGCCTTCCGCTTCCTCGGCGCGCAGGCGAAGCGCGACGTCAGCTACGGCGAACTGTCGCGCCTGACCAACCGCTTCGCCAACGTGCTGAAGTCCCTCGGCGTCGGCAAGGGCGAGCGCCTGTTCATCCTCGCCGGCCGCATGCCCGAGCTCTATGTCGCCGCGCTGGGCAGCTTCAAGAACGGCACGGTGGTCTCGCCACTCTTCTCCGCCTTCGGTCCCGAGCCGATCGCCACGCGCATCAAGCTCGGCGAAGGCGCCGTGCTGGTCACCACCGAACTCCTCTACGAGCGCAAGGTGGCGAAGATCCGCGGCGAACTGCCGACGCTGCGCCACGTGCTGCTGGTGGGCGAAGAGGGCCAGTCGACGAACACTCCCGGCACGCTCGATCTCGCCGCGCTGATGGCGCAGGCCTGCGACGATTTCGACATCGTGCCGACCGGTCCGGAGGACCTCTCGCTGCTGCACTTCACCAGCGGCACCACCGGCACGCCGAAGGGCGCCATGCACGTGCACGGCGCGGTGGCGACGCATTGGATGACCGGCAAGTACGCGCTCGACCTGCATGCGGAAGACATCTACTGGTGCACCGCCGACCCGGGCTGGGTGACGGGCACCTCCTACGGCATCGTCGCGCCGCTGCTGCACGGCGTCACCTCCATCGTCGACGCGGCCGATTTCGACGCCGAGCGCTGGTACCGCATCCTCGACGAGGAAAAAGTCAGCGTCTGGTACACGGCGCCGACCGCCATCCGCATGCTGATGAAGGCCGGCGCCGAGATCGCGAGGAAGCGTCGCTATCCGAATCTGCGCTTCGTCGCCAGCGTCGGCGAGCCGCTCAATCCGGAGGCGGTGTGGTGGGGAAGCGAGGTGCTCGGCCTGCCCATCCACGACAACTGGTGGCAGACCGAGACCGGCGGCATCATGATCGCCAACACGCCGGCGGCAGACATCAAGCCCGGCTCGATGGGGCGCCCCTTGCCCGGCATCGAGGCGGCCATCCTGAAGAAGGATGCGGAAGGAAAAGTCAGTCCCGTCGACACGACGGACACCGAGGGCGAACTGGCGCTCAAGCGCGGCTGGCCCTCGATGCTGCGCGGCTACCTGCACAACGAGGAGCGCTACCGGAAGTGCTTTGCCGGCGAGTGGTATCTCACCGGCGACCTGGCGAAGCGCGATGCCGACGGCTATTACTGGTTCGTCGGCCGCGCCGACGACGTCATCAAGTCGGCCGGCCACCTGATCGGCCCCTTCGAGGTGGAGAGTGCGCTGATGGAGCACCCGGCGGTGGCCGAGGCCGGCGTCATCGGCAAGCCCGACGAGATGGTGGGCGAGGTGGTGAAGGCATTCGTCTCGCTGAAGAAGGGCTTCGAGGCCTCCGATGCCCTGCGCATGGAGCTGCTCGGCCATGCGCGCAAGAAGCTCGGCGCCGCGGTGGCGCCGAAGGAGATCGACTTCCTGCCCTCGCTGCCGCGCACGCGCAGCGGCAAGATCATGCGGCGCCTGCTCAAGGCGCGCGAGCTGGGGCTGCCGGAAGGCGACACGTCCACGCTGGAAAGCGCATGAATCCGGTTCCCTACGACAAGAATTTCGCCCGGAAGCTGCTCTTCGACATGCTGCGCATCCGCCGCATGGAGGAGAAGTGCGCCGAACTCTACGGCGCGCAGAAGATCCGCGGCTTCCTCCACCTCTACATCGGCGAGGAGGCCTGCGCCGTCGGCGCCCTGCACGCGCTGGCGCCCGCGGACAACATCGTCGCCACCTACCGCGAGCACGGCCACGCCCTGGTGCGCGGCGTGTCGATGGACGCCATCATGGCGGAGATGTTCGGCAAGGCCGCCGGCTGTTCGCGCGGACGCGGCGGCTCGATGCACCTCTTCGACGCCGCCACGCGCTTCTTCGGCGGCAACGCCATCGTCGGCGGCGGCCTGCCGCTGGCCGTCGGCTTCGGCCTGGCGGACAAATTGCAGAAACGGCAGGCGGTCACCGCGGTGTTCTTCGGCGAGGGCGCCATGGCCGAGGGCGCCTTCCACGAATCGATGAACCTCGCCGCCTTGTGGCAATTGCCGGTGCTCTTCCTCTGCGAGAACAACCTCTACGCCATGGGCACGGCGCTCGGCCGCTCGGAGGCGCAGACCGACCTCTGCGCCAAGGCGGCCAGCTACGCCGTGCCGACGCTGAAGGCCGACGGCATGGACGTGGTGGCGGTGCACGAGGCGGTGAAGCTCGCCGCGGCACACGTGCGCGACGGCCTCGGCCCCTTTTTCCTCGAGCTGCAGACCTACCGCTTCCGCGCCCACTCGATGTTCGACCCCGAGCTCTACCGCGACAAGGCCGAGGTTGAGGAATGGAAGACGCGCGGCCCGCTGCACACCTTCTCGGCGCGGTTGAAGGCCGAGGGCAAGCTGACCGAAGAGGAATTCCTCGCATTCGACGCGAAGGCCAACGCGGAAGTGCAGGCGGCCGTCGACTTCGCCGAGGCGGCACCGTGGGAACCGGTGGATGAATTGCTGAAGGACGTGCACACGCCATGAAGATGACTTACCGCGAAGCCGTCCGCCAGGCGATGCACGAGGCGCTTGCCGCCGACCCGCGTGTGTTTCTCATGGGCGAGGACGTCGGCAAGTACGGCGGCACCTATGCCTGCTCGAAGGGCTTCCTCGAGGCATTCGGGCCCGAGCGCATCCGCGACACGCCCTTGTCCGAGCTCGGCTTCGTCGGCGCCGGCATCGGCGCGGCGCTGGGCGGGATGCGTCCCATCGTCGAGGTGATGACGGTGAACTTCAGCCTGCTGGCGCTCGACCAGATCGTCAACACCGCGGCGGCGCTGCGCCACATGTCGGGCGGCCAGTTCTCGGTGCCGCTGGTCGTGCGCATGGCCACCGGCGCCGGCCGTCAGCTCGCCGCGCAGCACTCGCACAGCCTGGAGAACTGGTACGCCCACGTGCCCGGCATCAAGGTGCTGGCGCCGGCCACCATCATTGATGCGCGCGGCATGCTCGGGCCCGCCCTGGCCGACCCCGACCCGGTGGTGATCTTCGAGCACGCCTTGCTCTACAACCTCGAGGGCGAGCTGCCGGACGACTGGCGCTGCGACATCGCCACGGCTGCGGTGCGCCGCGCGGGAACGGACGTCAGCCTGATCACCTACGGCGGCTCGCTGCCGAAGGCGCTCGCCGCCGCCGAGCAGCTCGCCGCCGAGAGCATCAGTGCGGAGGTGATCGACCTGCGCGTGCTGCGGCCGCTCGACACGGCGACCCTCGCCGCCTCGCTGCGCAAGACGCACAAGGCGGTGGTGGTGGACGAAGGCTGGAAGAGCGGCAGCCTGGCGGCGGAAGTGATGGCCTGCATCGCCGAGCAGTGCTTCTTCGATCTCGATGCGCCGGTGGCGCGCGTCTGCAGCGAGGAGGTGCCGATCCCCTACGCCAAGCACATGGAAGAAGCGGCGCTGCCGCAGCCGGGGAAGATCGTCGCCGCCGTCAGACAGGTACTCGGGAAATGATCGAATTCAAATTGCCGTCCCTCGGCGCCGACATGGACGAGGGCAAGCTGCTCGAATGGAAAGTCAGTCCCGGCGACACGGTGAAGAAGGGCCAGGTGGTGGCCATCGTCGACACCTCGAAGGCGGCCGTGGACGTCGAGATCTGGTGCGACGGCGTCGTGCAGGAACTGCTGGTGCAGCCGGGCGAGACCGTGCCGGTGGGCACGGTGCTGGCGACATTGACCGCGCCGGGCGAGGCAGCCGGCGCAGCGCCGGTCAGGCCTGAAGCCATGCCGCGCCGGCCAATCACGCCCGCAGCCCGCAAGCGCGCGAAGGAACTTGGCGTCGACCTCGACGCCGTAGCCGCCACCGGCCCGGGCGGCGCCGTCACCATCGAGGATGTCGAACGCGCTTCGGACATAGTCAGTCCTCCAGAAGCGCCGCCGCAGGGCAAGGCCGCGGAAATGCGCAAGGCCATCGCCGCGGCGATGAGCCGCTCGAAGCGCGAGATCCCGCACTACTACCTCTCCGAGCCGGTGCCGATGCGCTGCGCCTCGGCGTGGCTGGCGAAGGCCAACGAGGGCCGTCCGATCACGACGCGCCTGCTCATGGCCGCGCTGCAGCTGAAGGCGGTGGCGCGGGCGCTGAAGCGATTCCCCGAGATGAACGGCTTCTTCCGCGACGGCGCCTTCCAGCCGGCCGCCGCGGCGCATATCGGCGTGGCGATTTCGCTCAGGCAGGGGGGGCTCATCGCGCCGGCCATCCACGACGTCGGCGACAAGTCACTCGAGCAACTTATGCGCGACCTCACCGATCTCGTCAAGCGCGCCCGCGCCGGCAGCCTGCGCAGCTCGGAGATGTCCGACCCGACCATCACCGTCACCAATCTCGGCGAGCAGGGCGTGGCGGCGGTGTATGGTGTGATCTATCCGCCGCAGGTGGCGCTGGTCGGCTTCGGCCGCATTAGCGAGCGGCCGTGGGCGGAGAACGGCGTGGTGACGGTGATGCCCGTCGTCACGGCGAGCCTCGCCGCCGACCATCGCGTCTCGGACGGCCATCGCGGCGCGCTGTTCCTCGCGGAACTGCGCGACCTCATGCAACAACCGGAGAGTCTGTAATGGAAGAACAAGAACTGCGCGCCGTGGTGGTCGCCACGCTGAAGAGCATCGCTCCCGAGGTGGATGAGTCCGACCTGCGCCCCGACCGGCCGCTGCGCAATCAGGTCGACCTCGACTCGATGGACTGGCTCAACTTCCTCATCGGCCTGCACGAGAAGCTGAAGGTGGAGATTCCCGAGGCCGACTACGCCAGGCTGGTGACGCTGGGCGACGTGCTCGACTACCTGAAGGCGAAGCTGAAATAAGAAGGGCGGCGCGCACCGCCCCTGCCGAAGCGAAGCGGCGTGCCCTACTTCGCCGCCGCCGCCATGTATTCCACCGCCGCCTTGATGTCGGCATCCGACAGCGACAGGTTGCCGCCCTTCGGCGGCATGGCGCCCTTGCCCTTGATGGCGTTGGCCGTCAGGCCGCTCACCCCCGCCCCGAGGCGCGGCCCCCAGGCCGCCTTGTCGCCCAGCTTCGGCGCGCCCGCCGCGCCGGAGCCGTGGCAGGCGCCGCAGGCGGCATCGTAGGTCTTCTTGCCGGAGTCTGCCGCGGCCGCGCCGCCGGCCGCGGGTGCCGCGGCGGGGGCGGGCGCGGCCAGGGCCACCTGGGCCGCCGGCTGGATGCGCCGCAGGACGGCCTCCTCGCCCAGGTCGCCCGATTGCTTGCCACCCATCAGCTTGGCGACGCAAAACCCCGACACGGGCAAGACGATCGCCGCGACCAGCGCGACGACGATGACGGCCGGCGAGCCGCAGAGCCCGCCGCACTGCCCGTTCTGTTCGGCCATGCCTGCTTTCCTCGAACGCAATTGGATGCCGCGGATTATAACGGGCCCGATTGGACGCTCAGGGGGAAAACCGCTATTCTGTGCGCCCTTGCGCCCGTAGCTCAGCTGGATAGAGTACTGCCCTCCGAAGGCAGGGGTCGGACGTTCGAATCGTCTCGGGCGCGCCAGTTTCCCCGGCCTGCACTTCCGCAGGCCGGTTCAGCGAAAAGTCAGTTTCCGCGCGACGGCGCTCATTGCAGCTGCGAGGTGCACTGCGGGTAGCGCGTGGCCTTGAGCGGGATGGCCGACAGGCAGTGCGGGCATTCCCGGGTCGTCGGCGCTTCCGCGGCCGGTGCCGCTTCCTCGGCGCGCTTCAAGCGGCTCATCACCTTGATCGCCATGAAGATGGCGAAGGCGATGATGACGAAATCGACGATCGTGTTGATGAAGATGTTGTACTTGATGAGCGGGGCGCCGGCCTTTTCGGCGGTCTCCATCGTCTCATAGGTCTTGTCGCCGAGGTTGAGGTTGAGGTAGAGGTGCTTGAAGTCCACTCCGCCGAGGATGCGGCCGAACACCGGCATGACGACATCCTTGACGAGGGAATCGACGATCTTGCCGAAGGCGGCGCCGATGATGACGCCGACGGCGAGGTCGACGACGTTGCCCTTCATGGCAAATTCCTTGAATTCGCTGAGCATGCTCATGCCTGACTCCTTGTTATTCGAGACGGTGACAGTTTTAGCCGAATCGCATTTTCGCGCAACATGCCCTTGTCTGTTAATCTCGACGCTCCGCATGCCCGCGCAGGAGGATGCATGAAAGCGCTCAGGATCGTCGCCTTCGCCTTGGGGGGCGTCGTCGCCCTGCTGGCGGCCGTCGCCGTGTTCCTCGTCGCCACCTTCGACGCCAACAAGTGGAAGGGCGAGATCGCCCAGCTGGTGCAGGAGAAGAAGGCGCGCAGCCTGAGGATCGAGGGCGAGCTCGCGCTGTCGCTGTTCCCGTCGATCGGCGTCAGCCTCGGCCGCACCACGCTGTCCGAGCACAAGAGCGAGCAGGTCTTCGCCGCCGTCGACATGGCGCGCGTTTCGCTGCGCCTGCTGCCGCTGCTGTCGAAGCAGGTGGTGGTCGACACCGTCGAGCTGGAGGGCCTCAAGGCGCGCATCGTCCGCTTCAAGGACGGACGGCTGAACATCGACGACCTGATGGGCAAGGACGACAAGGAGCCGACGCCGCGCTTCGACATCGCCGGCGTCAAGCTCGCCGGCGGCGAGCTGGCCTGGCGCGACGAGAAGGCCGGCCAGGAGGTGGCGCTCTCCGGCGTGAACCTGACGACCGGCCGCCTGGCGAACGCCGCCAGCGACAGGTTCAGCCTGGAGGCGCGGCTGGCCGGCAGCAAGCCGAAGCTGGCGGCCGCGCTGAAGGCCGCCGGCGAGTACCGCTACGACCTGGACAGGAAGCGTTACGGCGGCACGAAGCTCGACCTGCGCCTGAGCGGGGACGTGGCCGACATGAAGGCGCTGGAGCTGGCCCTCGCCGCAGCCGCGCTGCAACTGGCCGGCGCGAACGAACTGGCCATCGACCAGCTGGTGCTGACGGCGAAGGGCAAGGAGGCGGGCGATGCCTTCGAGGCCAGGCTGGCACTTTCCGGCGTGGAGGGCAAAAGTCCGTCTCTGCAGGCCGGCAAGCTGACGCTCGATCTCGATGCGCGGCAGGGCGAGACCACGCTGAAGGGCAGCCTGGCCTCGGTGCTCTCCGCCAATCTGGACAAGCAGACGGTGGAGCTGCCGGCTTTCAAGGGCGAACTGAACGTGGCCCATCCGCAGATGCCGATGAAGAGCGTGAAGCTGCCGCTCGCGGGCGGTCTGCGCGCCGACATCGACGGCCAGACCGCGGCATTGCATGCCGACACGCAGTTCGATGAAAGCAGGATCGCGGCGAAGGTCAATGTTTCGCGCTACAGCCCGCTGGCGCTCGTCTTCGACATCGACATCGACCGGCTCAACGTGGACAAGTACCTGCCGCCGGACAAGGGCGCGTCTGGCGCCAAGGGGGCCGCCGACAAGCCCATCGACTTCTCGCCGCTCAGGGGACTCAACGCCAACGGCACGGTGAAGATCGGCCAGCTGCAGGTGGCCAACGTCAAGGCCGCCAACGTGCGACTGGAGGTGAAGGCGGCCAATAGCCGGCTCGACGTCGCGACCGCCGGCGCCACGGTGGCGGCGATGAAGAAGGGCCTCGGCGGCACGGCCAGCGTGAACCTGCGCGAGACGAAGGCGGTGTTCTCTGCGCGCAAGGACGCCGTCGTGCAGGCGCAGCAGACCGAGAAGACGGACTTTCCGAACTGTCCGCCTCCTTCCGCATCGCCAACGGCGTGGCGCGCAATGACGATCTGAGCATGAAGTCGCCCTTCATCCGCCTCGGCGGGGCGGGCGACATCGGCGCGGACCGCATGGACTACCTGGCCAGGGCCAGCGTGGTGGCGACCGCCGGTGGCCAGGGCGGCAAGGAGCTCGATCACCTCAAGGGCCTCACCGTGCCGGTGCGCGTGAGCGGCTCCTTCGACAGGCTGGCCTACGGCATCGACTTCGGCGGCCTGGCGGCGTAAGCCGCCAAGGCGAAGGTCGAGGAGCAGGTGAAGTCGAAACTCGGCGACAAGGCCGGCGGCGCGCTCAAGGGCCTGTTCGGCAAGTAGCCTCCAGCCGCGCCAGCAACTGTGGCAGGATCGCTCCGGCGGGGCCCTGCAGCGAAAACTGCGTATGGCGCGTCAGCGCCGTGCGTTCCGGATTGATCTCCACCACCGTGGCGCCGGCGGAGAGGGCGCGCAGGGGCAGCTCGGCCGCCGGATAGACCTGCGCCGAGGTGCCGATGCTGAGGAACACCTCGCAGTGCTCGGCCGCCTCCTCCGCCCGCGCCAGCGCGTCGGCCGGCAGCATCTCGCCGAACCACACCACATCGGGCCTGAGGTAGGCGCCGCAATGGCAGCGCGGCGGCGAGTCGTCCTGCGGAATGGGACTGGCCACGGTCTGCTCGACCGAGCACTTCACGCGCGCGATGTTGCCGTGCAGCTCCACCACTTCGCGCGAGCCGGCGCGCTGGTGCAGGCTGTCGATGTTCTGCGTCACCAGGGTGAATCGCTCAAAGCGCTTCTCCAGCGCGGCGAGGGCGATGTGCCCCGGGTTGGGCGCCACGCCGGCGATGCGCGCTCGGCGCTCGGCGTACCACTCCCATACCAGCTTCGGATTGCGCGCGAAGCCTTCCGGCGTGGCCAGTTCCTGCGGATCGTAGTTGGCCCACAGGCCGGTGAGCGCGTCGCGGAAGGTGGGGATGCCGGATTCGGCCGAGATGCCGGCGCCGGTGAGCACGGCCACGCGCCGCGCCGCGGCGAGGCGCTCGATGAGTTCCTGCGGTATGACGATGCTCATGCGCTGCCTCCGGGGACGGGGTCGGCAGGGGCCATGCTAACATCCCGGCCCTATGGATTTCACCCTCCTGCTGCATGCCCTCATCCTCGGTGTCGTCGAGGGCCTGACCGAATTCCTGCCCGTCTCCTCGACCGGCCACCTGATCCTCGCCGGCGACCTGCTCGGCTTCAACGACGAGCGCGGCAAGCTCTTCCACATCGTCGTGCAGACGGGCGCCATCCTCGCCGTCTGCTGGGAGTACCGGAAGAAGCTCGGCGCCGTCGCCGCCGGGCTCGGCCGCGACGCGGCGGCCAAGCGTTTCGTCGCCAACCTCGCCATCGCCTTCATGCCGCTGGCCGTGCTGGGCCTGCTCTTCGGCAAGGCGATCAAGGCGCACCTGTTCCAGCCCGTCCCGGTGGCCCTGGCCTTCATCCTCGGCGGCGTCTTCATCCTCTGGGCGGAGCGGCGCGATCACGTCGTCCGCTTCGAGTCGGTGGACGAACTGCGCTGGCAGGAGGCGCTCAAGCTTGGCCTGGCGCAGGCCTTCGCCCTGATTCCCGGCACCTCGCGCTCCGGCGCCACCATCATCGGCGGCCTGTTCTTCGGCCTGTCGCGCAAGGCGGCGGCGGAGTTCTCCTTCTTTCTCGCCATCCCGACGCTCATCGTCGCCACGGCCTACCAGCTGTGGAAGGAGCGCGCGCTGCTCAGCACCGACGACATCGGCATGTGGGCGGTCGGCTTCGTCTCGGCCTTCGTCTCGGCCTTCCTCTGCGTGCGCTGGCTGCTGCGCTACATCAGCACGCATGATTTCACGATCTTCGCCTGGTACCGCATCGCCTTCGGCTTCGTCGTCCTCGGCACGGCGTACACGGGCCTGGTGGACTGGACGAACCCCTGAGGCGGGCGTGATCGTTTACCTGCACGGCTTCTGTTCCTCGCCGCAGTCGAGCAAGGCGCGGCGGCTCAAGTCGCACATGGAGGCGCGCGGCCTCGGCCGCCTGTTCCGGTGCGAGCAGCTGCCGCCTTCGCCTGGCGCGGCCATTCGCTTGGCCGAGCGGCAGATTGCGGCGGCAAGGACGCCCGTCACCGTGGTGGGCAGTTCGCTCGGCGGCTACTACGCGACCCATCTCGCCGAGAAGCACCGCCTGAAGGCGGTGCTGGTCAACCCGGCGGTGGTCGCCCATATCTCCCTCGCCGGATTCGTCGGCCCGCAGACCAACCTGTACACCGGCGAGACATTCGACTTCCGGCCGGAATACATCGACGAATTGCGCGCACTCGAAGTGCCGCGGATTTCGCGGCCGCGGGATTTCCTGCTGCTCGTCGAGAGCGGCGACGAGGTGCTCGACTACCGGCAGGCGGTGGCGAAGTACGCCGGCGCCCGGCAGGTGGTGCTCGAGGGCGGCGACCACAGCTTCACGCGCTGGGACGACCATCTCGACACGATTCTCGAATTCGCCGGCCTGCTGAAATGAGCTTCGATCCGTCACGCTTCAAGCGCGAGGAGCGCATCGGCTACAACCTGATTGCCGCGCGCTATGCCGAGGGCGCCGCCCTGCGCGAGGGGCTGAACGCCGCCCTGCTCGAAGCCGCCGAGCTTCGGCCCGGACAGGCGGTGCTCGACCTGGCGAGCGGGCCCGGCGTGCTGGCGCGGGAAGCGGCGCGGCGCGTGGCCGGCGGCCTTGTCGTGGCGAGCGACATCGCCGAAGGGGCGCTGGCCGAGGGGCGCCGCCGCGCCGCCGAAGGCGCCATCCTGTTTGCCGCCGCCGATGCGGAGCGACTGACTTTTCGCGACGCCGCCTTCGACCGCGTGCTGTGCGGGCTGGGCCTGATGTTCTTTCCCGACGTGCCGCGGGCGCTGGCGGAAATGCGCCGCGTCCTCAAACCGGGCGGCCGCGCCGTGTTCTCGGTGTGGGGAGAGGCGCCGCGGGCGCCGCTGGTGGACTGCGCCCTGCAGTGCATCCGCCGCATCCTGCCGCCGCCCAGGGCCGAGCGTCTGTCGCCCTTCCGCTTCGGCGAGGCGGCGCTGCTGGAACAGACCCTGGCGGCGGCGGGTTTCGCCGACGTCGTGATTCATGCGCACGCGCTCGACTGCGCCTTCGCGTCGCCCCAGGCCTACTGGCAGGCCTTTCGCGACCTCGCCGGCGGCGCGGCGGCCGGCCTCTCCCGCCTGCCCGAGGCGATGCTGGCGCGGCTCGGCGAGGAAGTGGCGCAGGAACTGGCGCCCTACCGCCGGGGCGCGGGCTATGCCCTGGGGAGCGATGTCCTGATCGCCGCAGGGCGTCGGGTATAATCGCGACCCACCCTCGTTCACCCGCATTTCCCCATGCATGTCCTGTTCGAAGAGGACGGCGCCTTCAAGGCCGGCACCGTGCTCGCCGACAACACCAGCTCGCTCCAGGTCGAGACGACGAGCGGCAGGCGCGTCAAGGTGAAGGCCGCCCACGTGCTGCTGCGCTTTGCCGTGCCCGCGCCGGGCGAGCTGCTCGAGCGCGCCGAAAGCGAGTCGGACGGCCTGGAACCCGAGTTCCTCTGGGAGGCCTGCCCCGATGCCGAGTTCGGCTTCGAGGATCTGGCGCGGGAGTACTACGGCCGCCCTCCCCAGCCGGTCGAGGCGGCCGCCCTTTTGCTCGGGCTGCATGCCGCGCCGATCTACTTCCACCGCAAGGGCAAGGGCCGCTTCCGCAAGGCGCCGCCGGACATCCTGAAAGCCGCGCTGGCCGGGCTGGAGAAGAAGCGCCAGCAGGCGCTGGCCATCGAGCGCATGGCGGCCGAACTCAAGGCCGGCACGCTGCCGCCGGAATTCCCCTCTCAACTGAAGGCGCTGCTCTACAAGCCCGACCGCAACCGCCTCGAGACGAAGGCCCTGGAGCTGGCCTGCGCCGAGAGCGGTCTGTCGTCGGCCCATCTGCTCGCACGCTGTGGCGCGATTCCTTCCAGCCACGACTACCATTTCGAGCGCTTCCTCTTCGAGCATTTTCCGCAGGGCACCGGCTTCGGCGAGCATGAGGTGCCCGAGATCACCTTCTCAGTTAGCGCGCAGCGCCAAAATGGTCACCCCCTTCCCCGGGAAGGGGGCCGGGGGGATGGCTCACAGACGGGGAAAACGCTTGAACTTCCGCTTGCGGAAGTTCAAGCGTTTTCCATCGACGACGCCGCCACCACCGAGATAGACGACGCGTTTTCCGTCACGTCGCTCGCCGGGGGCGGCTGGCGCATCGGCATCCACATCGCAGCGCCGGGGCTGGGCATCGCGCCCGGCTCGCCGCTCGACGCCATCGCGCGCCGGCGCCTGTCCACGGTGTACATGCCCGGGCGCAAGATCACCATGCTGCCCGAGGACGTGGTCGAACGCTTCACGCTCTCGGCCGGGCGCGACTGCCCGGCGCTCTCGCTCTATCTCGACGTCGGGCCGGACTACGCGGTGCGAGGCTCGTCCTCCTGCGTCGAGCGCGTGCCGGTGGCCGCCAACTTGCGCCACCACGACATCGAGCCGGTGTTCAACGAAGAGACGCTGGCCGAGGGCGGGCCGGATTTCCCCTATCGTCGCGAGCTGACGCTGCTGTGGGAATTCGCCACGGTGCTGGAGGCCGGGCGCGGCAAACCCTCGGCCAACCAGGGCGTCACGGAGTACAACTATTACGTGGATTGGGCCGAGCCGGAGGGCCGCATCGACATCGTCGAGCGCCGGCGCGGCTCGCCGCTCGACAAGCTGGTGGCCGAGCTGATGATCGTCGCCAACGCCCGCTGGGGCAAGCTCCTGGCGGAGGCGCAAGTCGCGGCCATCTACCGCGTGCAGGCCGCCGGCAAGGTGCGCATGACCACCGCCGCCCTCTCGCACGAGGGGCTCGGTGTGGACTGCTACGCCTGGTCGAGCTCCCCCCTGCGGCGCTACGTCGATCTGGTCAACCAGTGGCAGCTGCTGGCCCTGCTGAGCGGCGCCGCGCCGCCCTTTACCGCACGCTCCGAGACGCTGCTTGCCGCCATGCGCGACTTCGAGATCGCCTATGCCGCCTATGCCGAGTTCCAGCGCGGCATGGAGCGCTACTGGTGCCTGCGCTGGCTGCAGCAGGAGCGGGTGGAGGCAACCGCCGCCGGCGTCGTGCGCGAAAGCCTGGTGCGCCTGGAGCGCCTGCCGCTCTTCCTGCGCTGCCCCTCGCTGCCGGCCTGCGCGCCGCGCACCCGGGTCAGCGTCACCGTCAGCGGCATCGACCTGCTTGCCGCCGAAGCGGGCTGTCGCTACCTGACGACGCTCGCAGAGGCGGCGGACGCGGAGGCTATCGATGATGCGGACATTCCGGAGTAGAATCGGGATCCATGCCTGAGCGCGGCGTTGCTACGCTTCCCCAATTTGCGGCCATGAACATTCCCTGGCCCGGCTGGCTTTCCCGCATGGAACCCGCCAACCGCGGCTTCACCCTGGCGCTGATCGCCTCGCTGGCCTTCCACGCCGTCCTGCTGTCCATCCACTTCAAGCTGCCGGAGAAGGTCGAGCGCGTGACCAGGGAAACGCTCGAGGTGGTGCTGGTCAATGCCAAGAGCGCGAGGAAGCCCGACAAGGCGCAGGCGCGAGCACAGGCCAAACTCGACGGCGGCGGCAACACCGACGAAAACCGCCGCGCCAAGACGCCGCTGCCGGCCTCGCAGCAGGTGCAGCCCGGCGACAGCCTCGTCGAGGCGCAGCGCCGCTTGCAGGAGTTGGAAGTCCAGCAGCAGAAACTGCTGACCCAGGCGAAGGGCAAACAGGCGATCCAGGCGGAGACGAAGCGAAGCGAGGAGCAGCCGGATCAGTCCAGTGTGCGCGGCCTCGACCTGGCGCAGAGCGCGCTCGCCATCGCGCGCATGGAAGCGCAGATCGAGCGCCAGATCGACGAATACAACAAGCGGCCGCGCAAGAAGTTCATCGGTGCGCGCACCGAGGAATACGCCGCCGCCCAGTACCTGGAGGACTGGCGCCAGAAGGTCGAGCGCGTCGGCAACCTGAACTATCCCGAGGCGGCCAAGGGCCGGCTCTACGGCAACCTGCTGCTCTACGTGGAAATCAAGGCAGACGGCCAGCTCGAACGCGTCGAGGTGCAGCGCTCCTCCGGCCACAAGATCCTCGACGAGGCCGCCTTGCGCATCGTGCGCATGTCCGCCCCCTACGGCAAGTTTCCGGCCGAGCTGAAGCGCCAGACCGACATCGTCGCCTTCGCCCGCACCTGGGTGTTCACCCGCGCAGACCGCCTGACCTCGGAATGACGGACCGGTACGCCGTCATCGGCAACCCCATCGCGCACTCGAAGTCGCCGCAGATCCACGCCGCCTTCGCGCGACTGACTTTTCAGGATCTGACGTACGAGGCGATCCTGGCGCCGCTGGACGGCTTCGAACGGGCGGTGCGCGATTTCGCCGCGGCGGGCGGGCGCGGCATGAACGTCACCGTGCCCTTCAAGCTCGAAGCCCACGCCCTCGCCGGCACCTGCTCGCCGCGCGCCGAGGCGGCGCAGGCGGTGAATACATTGATTTTCTCCGGCAACGGCATCCAGGGCGACAACACCGACGGCGTCGGCCTCGTTGCCGACCTGACGCGCAACCTGGGCCTTGACCTCGCAGGCAAGCGCATCCTCCTGCTCGGCGCGGGCGGCGCTGCGCGCGGGGTGCTGCTGCCCCTGCTCGAGCAGCAGCCGGCGCAGCTGCACCTGGCCAACCGCACGGCGGACAAGGCCCGCTCGCTGCGGGACGAGTTCGTCGCACGAGCCGGGGCCTGCCCGTTGGAAGCCGGGGGCTTCGACGAGCTGGCCGGCGGGCAGTTCGATCTCGTCATCAACGCCACCGCCGCCAGCCTGGCCGATGAAGCGCCGCCGTTGCCGGCGGGCCTGTATGCGCCGGGCAGCCTCGCCTACGACATGGTTTACGGCGGCGAGACGCCCTTCATGGCGGCGGCGCGGGCGCAGGGCGCGGCACGGCAGGCCGACGGCCTCGGCATGCTGGTCGAGCAGGCGGCCGAATCCTTCTTCCTCTGGCGCGGCGTGCGCCCGCCTACCGCACCCGTCCTGGCCCAATTGCGCGGCGCATGAAATCGCTAAAGTCCTTCTGGCACTGGAGCCGGCTCGGGCTGGCCGTCCTTGTCCTGCTGCTGCTGGCCTGGCAGGGCTGGTACCTCGGCTGGGTGGTGTGGTGGAAGTTCGTCAATCCCGCGACCACCAGCTTCATGTCCCTGCGCCTCGACGAACTGCGCGAGAAGGACCCGCGCGCCGAACTGAAGCGGCAGTGGGTCCCCTACGAGCGCATCTCGGTTCAGCTCAAGCGCGCCGTGGTCGCCGCCGAGGACGCCAAGTTCTCCGACCACGAGGGTTTCGACTGGGAAGGCATCCAGAAGGCGCTGGAGAAGAACCAGAGGAAGGGCAAGGTGGTGGCCGGCGGCTCGACCATCACCCAGCAACTGGCGAAGAACCTGTTCCTCTCGGCCGACAAGACGCCCTGGCGCAAGGCGCAGGAAGCCGTCATCACGCTCATGCTGGAAGCCGTGTGGGACAAGCGGCGCATCCTCGAGATCTATCTCAACGTGGTCGAGTGGGGCAGCGGCGTCTTCGGCGCCGAGGCCGCCGCCCGCCACTACTACGGCGTGTCCGCCGCCCAGCTCTCCGCCGAGCAGGCGGCGCGGCTGGCCGTGCTGCTGCCCAACCCGCGCAAGTTCGGCCGCCTGCCCAATTCCCCCTACCTCGCCGAACGCACGCAGATCATCCTCGGCCGCATGAACGCGGCCGTCGTGCCGTAATTTTTCGTCGCCCGCCGGCGATTAGGTTTTACAATCCCGCCTTTCTGGCGCCGCGTGAGCGGCGCGCCCAGCGTGTTGCGGGAACATGGCCGACATCGAGGATCTCCGCCAGAGCGAGGACGTGCAGCAGGAACTGCGTGAAGTGCAGGAACTGCTGGCGCGCCATCGCGTCGTCGAGGGCCTGGTGCACCGCCAGGAGATGCCGCGCCACGAGATGGTCGAGAACCTGGTGCACAAGCAACACATCGCCGAACTGCGCGCCAGGCTCGACGAGCTGCACCCGGCCGACATCGCCTTCATCCTCGAGGCGCTGCCGCTCGACGAGCGCCTCTTCGTCTGGGATCTCGTCAAGGCCGATCGCGACGGCGAGATCCTGCTGGAAGTCTCAGACGCGGTGCGCGAGAGCCTCATCGAGGCGATGGACTCGCAGGAACTGGTCGCCGCCGCCGAGCAGCTCGACACCGACGAGATCGCCGACCTCGCCCCCGACCTGCCGAGCGAGGTCATGCAGGACGTCTTCCGCGCCCTCTCGGTCGAGGAGCGCGAGCAGTTGCGTTCGGCGATGTCCTACGACGAGGACTCGGTCGGCGCGCTGATGGACTTCGAGGCGGTGACGGTGCGCGAGGACGTCACCCTGGAGGCGGTGATGCGCTACCTGCGCCGCTTCGACGAGCTGCCCGACCACACCGACCAGCTCTTCGTCGTCGACCGCGAGGAGCGCCTGAACGGCGTGCTGCCGCTCAACCTGCTGCTCGTCACCGACCCCGACGAGATGGTCTCGAACATCATGGTGGCCGAGCCGCTCACCCTCGAGCCCGACGACAAGGCGCAGACGGCCGCGCAGGCCTTCGAGCGCTACGACCTCGTTTCGGCGCCGGTGGTGGACAAGGACAACAGGCTGGTCGGGCGGGTGACGGTGAACGCGGTGGTGGACTACATCCGCGAGGCGACCGAGACCGAGCAGCTTTCGCGCGCCGGCCTGCGCGAGGGCGAGGACATCTTCGCCTCGGTGTGGGACTCGGTGAGGAACCGCTGGTCGTGGCTGGCCATCAACCTGATCACCGCCTTCGTCGCCTCGCGCGTCATCGGCGCCTTCGAGGGCTCGATCGAGAAGCTGGTGGCGCTCGCCGCGCTGATGCCCATCGTCGCCGGCATCGGCGGCAACTCGGGCAACCAGACCATCACCATGATCGTGCGCGCCATGGCGCTCGGCCAGGTGCAGCAGGAGAGCGCCCGCGTGCTCCTGCGCAAGGAGATCGGCGTGGCGATGGTGAACGGACTGATCTGGGGCAGCCTGCTCGGCTTCGTCGCCTGGTGGCTCTACCGCAGCGTGCCGCTCGGCCTGGTGATGACGGCGGCGATGACGCTCAACCTGATGGTGGCCGCTTCCGTCGGCGTCGCCGTGCCGCTGCTGCGCCAGCGCCTCGGCTACGATCCGGCCGTCGGCTCCAGCGTGATGATCACCGCCGTGACGGATTCAGGCGGCTTTTTTATCTTTCTGGGACTCGCCACCCTCTTCCTGCTGTAGCGGGCGGGCAAGGGTGCCGGCGGCCTCGGCCATCGCCTCGACGATGGCGCGCGCGGCGAGAAACTGCGACTTCAGCGCCAGGTCGAACAGGCCGACGCGGTCGTCGATGAACTCCTCCGTGAAGCTCACCGGATCCCCGGCCGGCACGCGCAGGTGGGCCTCGACCTCGTTGGCTTCCGTCACGATCTCCATGCCGGCCTTGCGCGCGATGTGCATCATGGCGGCGTTCTCGTGCAGGCAGTGCACGAACAGCGTGCCGATGCGGTGGTTGCGGCAGTATTCGTAGGCGCGCCGGTAGAGCGCCGTGCCGACGCCTTCGCCGCGATGACCGGGGGCGACGCTGACGCCGAATTCGGCGATCTCGCCGCGCAGGCCGAGATGGGCGACGCCGGCGAGTTCCAGGTTCGCGTCGAAGACGCCGAATACCGCGTCGCGGTCGAAATCGATCGTGTCGATGTACTTCATCAGCGTCGCTTCGCTGATGACATGCTCGAAACGCAGGCGCAGGTCTTCCTCGTCGAGCGACAGGAAATGGCGCCGCAGCGCTTCGCGGTTGCTGTCGGTCAGCTGCAGGACGGGGATGGTTTTCATGGCCGTCATTCTCATATCGGGGGAATGCAGGCGCTTTGGCCTGAATCAAGCCTATCCCGTCCGGTTTCGGCAACTCAACCTAAAAACTTGAGAACACCTCCCCCGCCGCGGCACAGGTGGCGGCGAGATCCGCATCCGTATGCGCCGCCGAGACGAAGCCGGCTTCGAAGGCGGAGGGGGCGAAATACACGCCCTTCTCCAACATGGCGTGGAAGAAGCGGTTGAAGGCCTCCTTGTCGCACTCCATCACCTCGGCGTAGCTCGTTGGCGGCGTGGCGCCGAAATACAGGCCGAACATGCCGCCCACCGCCCGGGCGCTGAACGTCACGCCGCGCTGCTTCGCTTCCGCCTGCAGGCCGTCCATCAGGCGCTGCGTCTTTGCGGACAGCTGCTCGTAGAAGCCTGGCTGCGAGACCAGCTTCAGCGTCGCCAGCCCCGCCGCCACCGCCACCGGGCTGCCAGAGAGCGTGCCGGCCTGGTACACCGGCCCGAGCGGGGCGACCTTCTCCATGATGTCGCACCGGCCGCCGAAGGCGCCCACCGGCATGCCGCCGCCGATGACCTTGCCCAGGGTGGTGAGATCGGGCCGGATGCCGTAATGGCCCTGAGCGCCGGTGAGTCCGACGCGAAAGCCCGTCATCACCTCGTCGAAGATCAGCACGGCGCCATGTTGCGTGCACAGACGGCGCATGGCCTGGAGGAACTCGGGCTTCGGCGCGATGAGGTTCATGTTGCCGACCACCGGCTCGACGATGACGGCGGCGATCCGGCTGCCTGCTTTGGCGAAGGTGTCCTCGAGCTGCTGCGCATCGTTGTAGTCGAGCACCAGGGTGTGTTTGGCAAAATCCGCCGGCACGCCGCCGGAGGAAGGGTTGCCGAAGGTGAGCGCGCCCGAGCCGGCCTTCACCAGCAGGCTGTCGGCGTGGCCGTGGTAGCAGCCCTCGAACTTGATGATGGCATCGCGGCCGGTGAAGCCGCGCGCGAGGCGGATGGCGCTCATGGTCGCCTCGGTGCCGGAGGAGACCAGGCGCACCATCTCCAGTCCGGGCAGCAGTTGCGCCAGCAGTTCGGCCATCTCGACCTCGGCTTCGGTCGGCGCGCCGAAAGTCAACCCTCGTGACACGGCGTCCTGCACGGCCCGGATGACTTCCGGATGGGCGTGGCCGAGCACCAGCGGGCCCCAGGAGCCGACATAGTCGATGTAGCGGCGGCCATCGGCGTCCCACACATACGGCCCTTCGCCGCGGGTGAAGAAGCGCGGCGTGCCGCCGACGGAGCGAAAGGCGCGCACCGGCGAATTGACGCCGCCGGGAATGGTCTTCTGGGCGCGGGTGAAAAGTTCCTCGTTCTTGCTCATGACGTGACTCGCTCTGAAAACAATCGGGTGAAGGCGGCGGCGCGGGCGCGAATGTCCGGCGCCTCGAACAGATCGCTGATGATGGCCAGCAGGTCGGCGCCGTTGGCAATGAGTGCGGACGCGTTTTCCAGCGTGATGCCGCCGATGGCGCAGGCTGGCAGCTTGAGTTCGGCCCTGGCATCGCGCAGCAAAGTCAGCGGCGCACGCACGGCGGCCGGCTTGGTCGGGGAGGCGAAAAAGCTGCCGAAGGCGACATAGTCGGCGCCGATGCGCCGGGCTTCCCGCGCGCGCTCCGGCTCGTCGTAGCAGGACACGCCGAGGATGCGCCCCGGCCCCAGCACCGCGCGCGCGGCGGCGAGATCGCCGTCCTCGCGGCCGAGGTGGGCGCCGTCGGCGCCGAGGGCGAGGGCCAGCGGCAGGTCGTCGTTGATGACGAGCGGGACGCCATGCCTGCGGCAAAGGGCGAGCAGGGCGGCGGCCTGTTCGCGCCGCAGCGCGGCGCCGGCAGGCTTGTTGCGGTATTGCACCAGGCAGACGCCGCCGAGGAGGGCGAACTCGGCGCGGCGCAGCAGGACCGTCGTGTCTGCCAGGTCTGGCGTGACGGCGTAGAGTCCTTTAAGCCTCATCCTCGGGAACGGGCTCACGCGCCCAGAAGAAGCGGTCGGGAAAGTACTGGCCCATGCCGGGCCGGAAGCCGTTGGCGAGGGCCTGCCAGGTGTAGTCCTGGGCGTCGCGCACCGCTTCGGCCATGTCCAGGCCGTTGGCGAGGTTGGCGGCGATGGCCGAGGCCAGCGTGCAACCCGAGCCGTGATAGCTGCCCGGCAGGCGTTCCCAGGCGTCGGCGCGGACCAGTCCGTTCTCGCCGTAGAGGGAGTTGACCACCTGCGCGCTGTGCTCGTGGGTGCCGGTCACGAGAACGAATTCGGCGCCGGCGCCGACCAGGCGGCGGGCGCACTCGGCCAGATCGGGATCGTCCTCCTCTTCGCCTGCGTCGAGGGCGAGGCGGCGTGCCTCCATGCTGTTGGGCGAGAGCAGGGTGGTCTGCGGCAGCAGCAGTTCGCGCAGGGCCGTGATCATGTCCTCGCTGGCCAGCTCGTCGCCGCGGCCGGAGGCCAGCACGGGATCGAGCACGAGCGGTATGTCCGGATAGTCGGAAACGATCTCGGCGATGACGGCGATGTTCTCGACGCTGCCCAGCATGCCGATCTTGAAGGCGGCGACCGGCATGTCCTCGAGCAGGGCGCGCGCCTGATCGGACACCCAGTCGGCGTCGATGGCGAGGACGTCGTCGACCCCGGCCGAGTCCTGCACCGTAAGGGCGGTGACGACCGACAGCGGATGGCAGCCCAGGCTGGACAGGGTCATGATGTCGGCCTGGAGGCCGGCCCCGCCGGAGGGATCGGAGGCGGCGAAAACCATGACGACGGGGGGCAGCAGATCTTCGGACATGAGCGCGGCCGCGGCTGGCATGGCCGCAAGCGGATGGAGTAGACTGCCTTGAATTCTAACCGAGATCGACGATGCCAGAGGCCGTGCCCTACCGTAGCTGGATGTGCCTGATTTGCGGCTTCATCTACGACGAAGCGGCCGGTCTGCCGGAGGAGGACATCCCCTCCGGCACCCGCTGGGAGGACGTGCCGCCCAATTGGGCCTGCCCCGAGTGTGGGGCGCGCAAGGAGGATTTCGAACTGGTCGAAATATGAACCAGTGTGTCAAAGTTGGCATGGAAGCTCCTGTTTTTTACGATATAGTTACCCAGCCGGACCACGAAGAAGATCCGACAACACGGACATCCGCAACCCAGTCAGGGGTTGGCTAGAGGAGGCAAGGAAGCGTGGCGGAAACAGTCAATCTCAACGGCGTCAAGGTGATGGTGATCGACGACAGCAACACCATCCGCCGCAGCGCCGAGATATTTCTCGTGCAGGCCGGCTGCCAGGTCGTCCTCGCCGAGGACGGCTTCGATGCGCTGGCGAAGATCGCGGACCACCATCCGGATATCATTTTCTGCGACATCATGATGCCGCGCCTGGATGGCTACCAGACCTGCGCCCTGATCAAGAAGAATCCGCGCTTCGGCGTGACGCCGGTGATCATGCTCTCTTCCAAGGACGGACTGTTCGACCGGGCGCGCGGCCGCATGGTCGGCTCGGACGAATACCTGACCAAGCCGTTTACCAAGGATAGCCTGCTCAAGGCCGTTGCTGCGCATGTGGCGCAGCGAGTTTCGTAGTTTGCATCCGTAACGAGGTAAGCCTATGCCCATCAAGAAAATACTCATCGTCGACGACTCCCCGACCGAGCGCCATGCGCTGAGCGAGTTGCTGACCAAGAACGGCTACGGCGTCGTCACCGCGGAAAGCGGCGAGGAAGCCATCACCAAGTCCAAATCGGAAATGCCGGACTTGATCCTGATGGATGTCGTCATGCCCGGCATGAACGGCTACCAGGCCACACGCACCATCACGCGTGAAGAGGCGACCAAGCACATACCGGTCATCATGTGCACGAGCAAGGGACAGGAAACGGACAAGATCTGGGGCATGCGCCAGGGCGCCAACGATTACCTGGTCAAGCCGGTCGATCCGAAAGTCCTGTTGGAGAAGATCACCGCCCTGGGGTAAGGGCATATAGCCGATGGCGAAGAAGAAGCTCAGCCTGCGGGAATTCCAGGAAAGCCTGGTCCAGCGCCTGACCAGCGCCCGGGCCGGGCAGTCCACCCGTGCCTTGCTGGGCGTGCAGTCGGGGCGGGACTACTGGCTGCTCGATCTGGCCGATTCCGGCGAGATCGTGCCCCTGCCGCCGCTGACCGGCGTGCCGCTGACCAAGCCCTGGTTTTGCGGCATGGCCAACATCCGCGGCACGCTTTACAGCGTGGTCGACCTGTCCGCCTTCCAGGGCAGCGAAGCGACGCCGCAGAACGCCGACAGCCGGCTGCTCATCGTCGGCGGCCGCTTCGGCATCAACGCCGCGCTGCTGGTCAATCGCACCCTGGGACTGCGCAGCCTGGAACAGATGGAACCGCGTGCGGCGGAAGCCGACCCGCGTCCCTGGGTGGGCGAGCAATATGACGACGCGCAGGGCAATGCATGGAAACGGCTGAACCTGAAGAATCTGCTCAGCCAGCCGGATTATCTCGACATCGGGCTGTCGTGACGGACATGGCGGACAACACGCTGGACTAACGGAGACATCGGCATGGCATTCAAGCTCCCCTTCAAGCTGCCGGGCGGTAAGGTTGCGACGGAGGACACGTCGCAAAGCACGATCATGGACAACCTGCAGCAGGTCGCCGTGCGCGGCGGCCGCTTCAAACTGCCGGGCATCGGCGACAAGCCGCTCGGCACCCAGCTGAAGGTGCTGGGCGGCACCTTCGTGTTCTTCATGTTCGTGGTGACCGTGGCGGCTTGGATCGACAACCGGACAGCGACCCATGGCGCAGCCTACACGTCGGCGGCCGGCCAGATGCGCATGCTCTCACAGGCCATCGCCAAGGCGGCCCAGTTGGCGCTGCAGGGCAACACCGCCGCCTTCGCGGAACTGAGAGAGAACCGCAGCAACTTCGCCATCCTGCTCGAGCGCGTCACGCAGGGCGGGGTGATCGAGGAAATTGCCGTTCCGCCCAGCCCCGACTCGACGCAGCCGGCCCTGCAGGCCCTGGCGAAGGAGTGGGAGAAGAACGAGCAGAACACGGCCGTCGTGCTGGAGCAGGAAAAGAACCTGCTCCAGCTCGGCAAGTCGGTGACGACCATCAACACCAAGAACCCACAACTGCTCGAACTGGCCGAGCAGGTCGCCGCGCTGAAGCTGCAGACGGGCGCCTCGGCGCGCGAGATCGCCGCCGCCAACCAGCTGGTGATGCTGACGCAGCGCCTGGCGAAAAACGCCAACGCCCTGCTCGTCGCCGACGCCATCGATCCGGAGGTGGCCTTCCTGCTGGGCAAGGACACCAACACCTTCCGCGACGTGCTTGCCGCCCTGACCAAGGGCTCCGAGGCCATGCGCATCAATCCGGCGGGCGACGCCGAGACCAAGGAAAAGCTGGCCGAACTGGATGTCTCGTTCAAGGAGTATCAGGAGGCGGTGGCGGGAATTCTCGGCAACATGCAACGCCTGGTGCAGGCCAAGCAGGCCGGCAGCCGGATTTTCAAGGACAGCGGCGAGCTGCTCAAGGCGACCACCGACCTGGCCAATGCCTATGCGGCGGAAATCGCCGGCCGCAGCACCAACACCTGGGTCATTTCCATCTTCGCGTTGTTCGCCATCGCCACGCTGGCACTGATGGCCAAGGTCTTCAACGACGACTCGGCCATGCGAAGGGAACAGGCCGAACGCCAGCGGCACGAGGCGGAATCCGCGAAAAACGCCAGCCAGGAAGCCATTCTGCGGCTGATGAACGAGATGGGCGACCTGGCCGACGGCGACCTCACGGTGCGCGCCACCGTGACGGAGGACATCACGGGCGCCATCGCCGACTCGGTGAACTACACGATCGAGGAACTCGGCGTGCTGGTGCGCCGCATCAACGACGCCGCCGGTCGCGTGGCCGCCGCTTCCGAGGCCGCGCAGAAGACGTCCAATGAACTGCTGGTGGCCACCGAACGCCAGTCGCGCGAGATCCAGCAGGCCGGCGACAACGTTCTCGACATGGCGAAATCCATGAACCAGGTTTCGAGCGAGGCCATGGAATCCGCCCAGGTGGCGCGCCATTCGCTGGAAGCCGCGCAGAAGGGCTCCGCTGCGGTGGAAAACTCGATCAAGGGCATGAACGAGATCCGCGAGCAGATCCAGGAAACCTCGAAGCGGATCAAGCGCCTGGGCGAATCCTCGCAGGAGATCGGCGAGATCGTGGAACTGATCTCCGACATTACCGAACAGACGAACGTGCTGGCCCTGAACGCCGCCATCCAGGCGGCGTCGGCGGGCGAAGCAGGGCGCGGATTCACGGTGGTTCCCGAGGAAGTGCAGCGGCTGGCCGAACGCTCCGGCGAGGCGACGAAGCAGATCGCCGCGATCGTGAAGACGATTCAGACCGACACCCAGGACGCCGTGTCCGCCATGGAGAACTCGACGCGGGGCGTGGTCGAGGGCGCGCGCCTGTCCGACGCCGCCGGCCAGGCGCTGCAGGAAATCTCCTCGGTGTCGACCAACTTGGCCTCGCTGATCGAATCGATTTCCTCGGCGACCCAGACGCAGGCCGAAAACGCAACGCGCGTGGCACAGAACATGCAGGGGATCCTGCGCGTGACCGAGCAGACCACCGCCGGCACCAAGCAGACCGCGGTGTCGATCGGACAGCTCGCCGAACTGGCCGTCGAACTGAAGGGCTCGGTGTCGGGCTTCAAGGTCTAAGGCCAAACCGGCGCGGACGATACCATGGCGGCCACCAGCGATCTCGATCTCGGTCCACTCTCGTGGGTCAAGGGCGAAATCGACCTCGCCCTCGGGCGCGCCCATGATGCGCTCGGCAAGTTCGCCGAGAATCCGGGAGACGCGGCGCAACTGAAATTCGCGCGCACGCACCTGCACCAGGCCCACGGCGCGCTGTCCATCGTCGGACTTGACGGCGTCACCCAGTTCTCCGAGGCGGTCGAGCAATTGCTGTCCCAGGTGGAGAGCGGGCAGGTGGCGGCCACCGCGCAGGTCGGCGAACTCGCGCAGCGCACGCTGACCGCCATCCGACATCATCTGGACGAGGTCGCCAGCGGCATGCCGAACCAGCCGTTGAAGCTTCTCGCCGCCTATCGCGATCTGATGGCGGCGCGCGGCGTCGAGCGCATCGCGGCCAGCGATCTGTTTTTCCCCGATCTGTCCCTGCGTCCTCCCCGGCGGACGGAGGAACCGGCCCCGCTGTCCGGCGGCGAGGTGGCGGCGCGACTGAAGGCGGAGCGCGCGCGCTTCGAACGCGGCTTCCTGCGCTGGCTGCGCAACGCCGACGACCTGGCCGGCGTGACCGAAATGCGCAATGCCGTGGCGGCGATCGAGGCGACCCAGGCCTTGCCTTCTGCGCGCGCCTTCTGGTGGGTCACCCTTGCCCTGCTCGATGCGCTTGCGGCCAAGCAGGTCAGCGTGGATTTCCACGTCAAGAAGCTGTGCGCCCGGATCGATCTGCAGATGCGCCGCCTGCTGGAGGGTTCGAAGACGGTGGCGGAGCGGCTCATGCGCGACGCGCTGTATTTCGTCGCGACGGCGCAGGGCGGCGGCGGGCTGGTGGAAGAGGTCAAGCGGACCTATCTGCTCGAAGCCCTGGTGCCGGCACGCACGGGGGATATCGAGCCGCTCAGACCGGTGCTGCGCGCCATGCGCGACGCACTGACGGCGGCCAAGGAAGCCTGGAACAAGTTCTGCGCCGGCGCCGCGGTGGCGTTGCCGCAGTTCCACGAAAACGCGGTTGTCCTGGCGAGCAAGGGCGGCAGCCTCATCAGCAATCATCTGGCGCGCCTGGTGGCCGGCATTGCCGAGGTGGCGCAGTGGTTGCGCAAGGACCCGCTCAAGCAGAACGACGCCACCGCGATGGAAATCGCCACGGCCCTGCTCCTGGTCGAGAATGCGCTGGAGAACTATGAACAACTGGGCGCCGACTTCCCCCAGCAGGTTGAAGCCGTCATCGGCCGCCTCGCCGCGCTGATGCGCGGCGAGGCGCTGGAGACGTTGTCTACACCGCTGCTGGACGAGATGTCGCGCCGCGCCCAGGAGCGCCTGATGATGAGCCAGGTGGCGCGCGAAATCCTGAACAATCTGGCCCAGGTGGAGCAGGCGCTGGACGCCTTCTTCCGCGACACCAGCCGCCGCGAAGAGCTTGCGGCGCTGTCCGGCCCCCTCAAGCAGATCGAGGGCGCGCTGATCATTCTCGGCCAGGACAAGGCGGTCGCCCTGCTGCGCAAATGCGAGGAACGCATCAAATCCTTCGCCGTGCCCGACGCCCTGCCCGAGCAGAAGGAATTCGAGGAAGTCGCGCACAGCCTCTCCGGCCTCGGCTTCTTCGTCGACGCCCTGCAGCACGGCCCCGCCGACCTGGATGAAATCCTCCGGCCGGTGCAGCCCCGACAGACTGCGGCGGCGGAGGAAATCGAGGAAGTGCCGGCGCCGTCGGTCGAGGCGGAACTGGAGCAACAGAAGCGCGAAGCGCAGGCGTTGGTCGATGCATTGCGCGAAAAGCCCGAGGACGAGGGCGTGCGCGAGGACCTCAAGCAGCACCTGGAGACGATACGACAGGATGCCAGCCTGGTGGCCGATGCCAAGCTCGAGGAGGAGGCCAAGGCCGCCCTGGCCGCGCTGGCTTCGACGCAGAAGGCGACCGTGGTCGGGGCGCGCTTCGAGGAAGCGGTCGCGCGCGTCGCTCCGGCGGCGCCTGTGGAGGTGGCCGCGCCCTCGGCCGAAACCTTGCGCCTCGCCGAGGCGCCGAGCGAGGAGATCGATGCCGAACTGCTCGCCATCTTCCTCGAAGAGGCGAAAGAGGTGCTCGGCACCATCAGCGAGCATCTGGGGCTGTCGCGCGGCGAGCCGCACAATCACGATTGCCTGACGGCCATCCGCCGCGGCTTTCACACGCTGAAAGGCAGCGGCCGCATGGTAGGGCTGTCCGAGCTGGGCGAAACCGCCTGGGCGATCGAGCAGGTCATGAACAAGTGGCTGCAATCCGAGCAGGACGCCACGCCCGACCTGTATCGGCTCATCGCAGAGGCGCATTCCTTGTTTTCGGCCTGGGTCGAGCAGTTGGAAGCCGGTGGCGGCACGCACAAGGATGCGGCGGCGTTGGTGAAGCTGGCCGAGTGCATCAAGTCCGGGGCGCCGCTGGTCGAGGAAGTGATCGAAATGCCGCCGGCCGACGACACGGTCATGCTGGGCGACGCGGTCGTTTCCCGTTCGCTCTACGACATGTATGTCGGCGAGGCGCGCACCCACCTGGCCGCGCTGCGGCTGGATCTGAACGCACTCAAGCTGACGCCGCAGGTGCCGCCGGACCCCATGGTGCGCGCCGCGCACACGCTGGCCGGAATTTCCGGCACCGTGGGCGTCGAGCCGGCCAGCCGGCTGGCGCAGTCGCTCGAGCATGCGCTGTTGCGACTCTCGCGCAGCGGCCAGACCTGCAACACCGGGCAGATCGGCCTGCTCGGCACGGCCATATCCACGCTCGATGCCATGATTGCCGCGGTGGCCGAGTTGCGTCTGCCGCACGAGGCCGACGGGCTGGGCGCCGAGCTCGATGCGGTCGCCCTGGCAACGCAGCCCGCTGTCGTCGAGTTGAGCATCGTGTCGCCCTTCGAGCCGGAAGTGACGCAGGACATCGGGTTGCCCGAGGCGCCTGCACCGGTCGAGGTCATGGCCATCGAGCCCCCTGTCGAAACGCAGGCGGCAGAGGAAACGCCCGCGCCCGAAACGCTGCTCTCGGCCGCATCGCCGGCGCCCGTCGCGGCCCCTGTTGCGCCCACGGCGGAGTCGGCCGAAGCGGGCGCCGAGCGGCGCAAGCTGCGGCTGCAGGACGACCTGGACGAGCAGCTGCTGCCGATTTTCCTGGAAGAGGCGGTCGACCTGATCCGCGAAATCGGCATCGAGTTGCGCAACTGGCATGCCGCGCCGGACGACCCGCAGGCCGCCGGTGCGCTGACGCGCCTGCTCCACACGCTCAAGGGGAGCGCGCGCATGGCCGGCGCCATGGGCATGGGCGAACTCGTGCACAACATGGAATCGCGCATCGAGAACGCCCTCGCCGTTTCCGCGATCACGCCCGAGTTCCTCGAGGATCTGGACACCTCCTTCGACCGCGCCAACTTCCTGATGGATGGCTTGCAGAAGCGCGCAGCCGGCGTCGTCGAGGAGGAAGCGATAATCGCCGAGGCGGCGCCTGAGACCGCGCAAGCCGCTCCAGCGGAGGCAATCGAGGCCGAGGCCGCCGCCGCGCGCGCCATGCTGCGCGTGCGCGCCGATTTGATCGACCGCTTGGTGAACGAGGCGGGCGAACTGTCCATCGCCCGTTCCCGCATCGAGGGCGAGATGCGTGCGCTGCGCGGCTCGCTGCTGGACCTGACGGAAAACGTCATCCGCCTGCGCGGCCAGCTGCGCGAGATCGAGATCCAGGCCGAATCGCAGATGCAGTCGCGCCTGGCCATGGCGCAGGAAGCCCACCTGGAGTTCGACCCCCTGGAATTCGACCGCTTTACGCGCTTCCAGGAAATCACGCGGATGATGGCCGAGAGCGTGAACGACGTGACCACCGTGCAGCACAACCTGCTGCGCAACCTCGATCACGCCGACGCCGCCATCGTCAGCCAGGCACGGCAGAATCGCGATCTGTCGCAGGCCCTGATGGGCGTGCGCATGGTGCCCTTCAATGCCATGGCCGACCGCCTCTACCGCATCGTCCGGCTGACGGCGAAGGAACTGGGCAAGAAGGCCAACCTCGACATCCGCGGCGGCCAGGTCGAACTGGACCGCTCGGTGCTGGAGAAGATGACCGGCCCGCTCGAGCATCTGCTGCGCAATGCCATTACGCACGGCATCGAGGAGACCGGACAGCGGCTCGCCGGCGGCAAGGCCGAGATCGGGCAGATCAGCCTGTCGCTGTCCCAGGAGGGCAACGAGGTCGTGATCGACATGGTCGACGATGGCGCAGGGCTGAATTTCGAGCGCATCCGCAACAAGGCGATCGAGCAGGGCCTGATCGGCCCGGACCAGGCGATCGAGGACGCGGCGCTGACGGATTTGATTTTCCACCCGGGTTTTTCGACCGCCAGGGAACTGACCGAAATCGCCGGTCGCGGCGTCGGCATGGATGTGGTGAAGTCGGAGACCGCCCAGCTCGGCGGCCGCATCGAGGTCACCTCCACGGCCGGCAAGGGCGCGCGCTTCCGCATCTACCTGCCACTCACCCTGGCCGTGGCCCAGGCGCTGCTGGTCAGGGGCGGCGGGCGGACCTATGCGATTCCGTCGGTGATGGTCGAGCAGGTGATGGAACTCAAGGAAGGGGCGGTCAACGCCATCCGCGCCGAAGGGGCGGCGGAATGGCTGGGCAACCGCTACCCCTACCATTACCTGCCGCGCCTGCTCGGCGACCCGAATGCCGTGCCCGAGCAGCAGCGCCGCTATTCGGTGCTGCTCCTGCGCGCCGGCGCTCAGCGCGTGGCGGTGCAGGTGGATCAGCTGCGCGGCAACCAGGAAGTCGTGATCAAGAACATCGGGCCCCAGCTGGCGCGGGTGATCGGCATTGCCGGCGCCACGGTGCTGGGCGACGGCGAGGTGGTGCTGATCCTCAATCCGATCGCGCTCGCCAGCCGCGAGATCAGGACCCTGGTCCAGCCGGCTGTCGTTCCGGTGGCCGAGGCCCCGGCCGGACCGCGCTTGCCGACGGTGATGATCGTCGACGACTCGCTGACGGTGCGCAAGATCGCCGGACGGCTGCTTTCGCGCGAGGGCTATCACGTGCTGGCCGCCAAGGACGGCGTCGATGCTCTCGAGCAGTTGCTCGACATCGTGCCGGACGTGATGCTGGTCGACATCGAGATGCCGCGCATGGACGGCTTCGACCTGACCCGCAACGTGCGCGCCGATGCGCGGCTGAAGAACGTGCCGATCATCATGATCACTTCGCGTACGGCGGAAAAGCACCGCAATTACGCCAGGGAAATCGGCGTCAACCACTATCTCGGCAAACCCTATCAGGAAGAAGAGCTGCTCGGCCTGATCGCCGGTTATACCCGCCGGAGCGCAGCCGCCACGGCTTGAGCGCCGTCCCTTGGACGGCCGGCGCAGTGCGGATTACAATCATTCCGTGGTCCAGCCTGCCGTCAATCTGACGCATCATTTCCTCATCGCCATGCCCGCCATGGTCGACCCGAATTTCGCCCGCACGCTGACCTACATCTGCGAGCACAACGAGCAGGGCGCGCTGGGCATCGTCGTCAATCGGCCGCTCGACATGACTCTGGAGACGCTGTTCGAACGGATCGACATCCCGCTCGAAACGACGCGATTCGCCGCCCTGCCGGTGATGTTCGGCGGTCCGGTGCAGACCGATCGGGGCTTCGTCCTGCATCGGCCGCTTGGGCAATGGCAGGCGACCTTGCCGGTCAGGGACGAGCTGGGCCTGACCAGTTCGCGCGACATTCTCCAGTCCGTCGGCAGCGCGGGCGAGCCGGAGGAGTTCCTCGTCACCCTCGGCTATGCCGGCTGGGCCGCCGGCCAGCTCGAATACGAACTCGGGCAGAACGCCTGGCTGACCGTGGCGGCCGATCCCCGCATCATTTTCGACCTGTCCCCCGAGGAACGCCTGCCGGCCGCCATGCAACTGCTCGGTTTCGACCTGGCCAACCTGTCCGACGTGGCGGGGCATGCCTAGGGCCCGTTCTCGTTGAGAACAGGCCCGAAGCTGGCAAACGGGGCGGCATTGCGCGTACAATGCCGTTTTTAATGGTTTCCCCCCAGCCTTCCCGCCCCATCTCGCGTGCCGCCAGCGGCACCGTCCTCGCATTCGATTTCGGTCTCAAGCGCATCGGCGTCGCCCTCGGGGAAGTTCTCCTCGGCAAGGCCAGGGCGCTGACTGCCATTCGGGCCGAAACGAACGAAGCGCGCTTTGCCGCCGTGGCGCGCCTGATCCAGGAATGGCAGCCGGCGCAGCTGGTGGTGGGCCTGCCGCTTACGCTCGATGGCGCCGAGCATGCCCTGACGGCGCGCTGCCGGCGCTTCGCCAACCAGCTCGCCGGACGCTTCGGCCTGCCCGTGGCGCTGGTCGACGAGCGCCTGACCTCCGCTGCCGCGGAAGAGGAACTGCGCGACGCCGGACTCGACTGGCGGACGCGCAAGGAGGCCGTCGATGCCCTGGCGGCACAACACATCCTGCAGGATTATTTCGATGGCCTTGCCTGACGCCGAGCAGCTCTGCCGCGCGCTGGCGGAAAGCATCCGCCCCGGGCTGCATCCGGATACGGCGCTGGTCGGCATCCATACCGGCGGCGTCTGGGTGGCGGAGCGCCTGCACGCCACGCTCGGCCTGAAGACCCCGCTCGGCTCGATCGACGTGGCCTTCTACCGCGACGATTTCAACCGCAGCGGGCTGCATCCCCAGCTGAAAAAATCCGACATCCCCTTCGACGTCGAGGACCGGCCCATCGTCATCGTCGACGACGTGCTCTACACGGGCCGTACCATCCGCGCCGCCATGAACGAGATTTTCGACTACGGCCGCCCGGCGCGCATCGACCTGGCCGTGCTGGTGGACCGGGGCGGGCGCGAACTGCCGGTGTGTCCGCGCTGGAGCGCCCACGAACTGGCATTGCCGCCCGCACAGAACCTGCAGCTGGAGCGCAGCGGCGCGGGCATCCTGACCCTGAGGCTGATCGATGCGTAATCCGCAGCTCAACAGCCACGGCGAACTGCAGCACCTGCTCACCATCGAGGGCCTGCCGCGCGAGATCCTGACGGCCATCCTCGACACCGCCGCGCCCTTCACAGAAGTGGCCGAGCGCGAAGTGAAGAAGCTGCCGCTGCTGCGCGGCAAGAGCGTGTTCAACCTGTTCTTCGAGAACTCGACGCGCACGCGCACCACCTTCGAGATCGCCGCCAAGCGGCTCTCCGCCGACGTCATCAACCTCAACATCAGCACCTCCTCGACCGCCAAGGGCGAAACCCTGCTCGACACGGTCGACAACCTGTGCGCGATGCAGGCCGACATGTTCGTCGTGCGGCACGCTTCGAGCGGGGCGCCCTTCCTCATGGCCCGGCACCTGGCGGCCATGGGCCTCGACCACATCCATGTCATCAACGCCGGCGACGGACGCCATGCCCATCCGACGCAGGGCCTGCTCGACATGTACACCATCCGCCACTACAAGAAGGATTTCACCCGCCTCGCGGTGGCTATCGTCGGCGACCTGCTGCATTCGCGCGTGGCGCGATCGCAGATCCAGGCGCTGGCCACGCTGGGCGTGCCGGAGATCCGCGTCATCGGCCCGAAGACGCTGATGCCGACCGATATCGACCGGATGGGCGTGCGCGTCTTCCACGACATGCGCGCCGGGCTCCGGGACGTCGATGTGGTGATGATGCTGCGGCTGCAGAACGAGCGCATGCAGGGCGCGCTGCTGCCCAGCCCGCAGGAGTTCTTCAAGTACTACGGCCTGACGGCGGAGAAGCTGGCCTGCGCCAGGCCCGATGCCATCGTGATGCACCCCGGCCCGATGAACCGCGGCGTCGAGATCGATTCGGCCGTGGCCGACGGTCCGAACGCCGTGATCCTGCCCCAGGTGACCTTCGGCATCGCCGTGCGCATGGCGGTGATGAGCATGCTGGCGGGGAGCTGACGCGATGAAGATTCATATCAGGAACGGCCGCCTGATCGACCCCGCCAGCGGCACCGACGCGCAGAAGGACGTCTTCATCGCCGCCGGCAGGATCGCCGGCATCGGCGCGGCGCCCGAGGGGTTCGCCGCCAACCGCGTCATCGACGCCACGGACCTGATCGTCTGCCCCGGCCTCATCGATCTGGCTGCGCGGCTGCGCGAGCCGGGTTTCGAGTACAAGGCGACGCTGGAGTCCGAGATGGCCGCGGCGGCGGCGGGCGGCGTCACCAGTCTGGCCTGCCCGCCCGATACCGACCCGCCGCTCGACGAGCCGGGCCTGGTGGAAATGCTCAAGCATCGCGCGCGCCATCCGAATTTCGCCCACGTCTATCCGGTCGGCGCGCTCACCGTCGGCCTGGCCGGCGAGCGGCTGACCGAGATGGCCGAGCTCCACGAAGCCGGCTGCGTCGCCTTCGGCCAGGCCCACGCGCCGGTGACCGACACCCAGGTCCTGATGCGCGCCATGCAGTACGCGGCGACCTTCGATTTTCCCGTCTGGCTGCAGGCGCAGGACCCCTTCCTCGGCAGGGGCGGCGTCGCGCACGACGGCGAGGTGGCGACGCGGCTCGGCCTGACCGGGATTCCCGTCAGCGCCGAGACGATCGCGCTGGCCACCCTGCTGCACCTGGCGCGCGACACGGGCGCCCGCATCCACGTCACGCGCATCTCGAGCGCCGCCGCGCTCGACATGATCGTCGCCGCGCGGGCCAGCGGCATCGCCGTGACCTGCGACATGTCGATCAACCACCTGCACCTGTCCGATCGCGACATCGGCTACTTCAATCCCCACGCCAATCTCGTGCCGCCGTTGCGCGGCGCGCAGGATCGGGACACCCTGCGCCGCGGCCTGGCGGAGGGCGCCGTGAATGCCCTCTGCTCCGACCACACGCCGGTCGACGACGACGCCAAGCAGCTGCCCTTCGGCGAGGCGGAGCCGGGCGCCACGGGGCTGGAACTGCTGTTGCCGCTCACCCTGAGATGGGCGGCGGAGGCAGGCCTGCCGCTGGTCTCGGCGCTGGCCCGCGTCACCAGCGATCCGGCGCGGGTGCTCGGCATCGCAGCCGGCCGCCTGTCCGTCGGCGCCGCGGCGGACCTGTGCCTGTTCGATCCTGCGGTCGGCTTCACCGTGTCGCGCGAAGTCCTCAAGAGCCAGGGCAAGAACTCGCCCTTCCTCGGCATGACCCTGCCCGGGCGCGTGCGCTACACCCTGCTCGACGGCCACGTGGCCTACGAGAACGGCCGCTAGGCGAGCAGGCTTTCCACTTTTTCGATCGACACCCCGCTGATCCGCAACCGCTTGCGGCGCGATGCGGCCCCGCTCGCCAGCGCGACGCTTGCCCTTGCAACATCGAGCCGGCCGGCGATGTATTCGATCAGGCATTCGTTGGTAAGCGCTCTATTGACACCGCTCTTGACGTTTGCGGCGGCGAAGAAGTGACTGGTTGTGGTATCAGCGGCCGGTCGTCAGGCGCCAGGGCAGCAGCGCCTCGAAGTCGTCGGCCGATTGGGCGGCG